>Ga0255768_10000311_pt1 | contig 50161 bp, 51 predicted proteins | sample 071ome_33_FD_179983 | JGI IMG/M metagenome (GOLD analysis project Ga0255768, IMG submission 179983) | Coastal salt marsh microbial communities from the Groves Creek Marsh, Skidaway Island, Georgia - 071412AT metaG (version 2) | ecosystem: Environmental > Aquatic > Marine > Intertidal zone >... | reverse complement strand
TACGGATGGTTGGAAAATTAGAAGACTATCACATGAAGTCGGAGTTGCTGTTGTCTCCTCAGTTAGAGAAGCCGAAGCGTTTTTAATGGCTTTTAAAGAAAAAGAGAATATTTTTAAAGATATGGAGACAATACAAAATGTCAGTTAAACCTATTTTTTTTGCTTTAGACGGAACAACTCTAAATGAATTTGAATTTGAACTTAATAAACTTAAGGGGCATATTTATGGAGTTAAAGTAGGACTTCAATTATTTATATCAGAAGGACCAGAAGTGGTCGAAAAATTAAAAAACCAAGGATGGACTGTATTTCTTGATTTAAAACTACATGATATACCCAACACCGTAAAGGAAGCAACAAAAAGTGCATCTGTAATTGGTGCAGATTATCTTACCATTCATATTGCTTCATCTAGTGAAGCTCTTTATGAAGCAACAGTCAATAAAGGTTCAGATCTTAAAATTTTAGGCGTAAGCAATGCTTTGACCAGTAAAGCAATGAGTGAAGAAATTAGTAATAAAGTTAATAAAGAATTCACAATTGCAAAAGAGAACGGTGTGGATGGTGTTATATGTCCATCTTCAGAAATTGCAAAAACCAAAGAGTTGTTTGAATTAATTGTAACCCCAGGGATTAGACTTGAAAACGAACTGCAACATGATCAAAAAAATATTTCCACCCCTCAATTTGCTCTTAGTCAAGGTGCAAAATTTCTTGTCATGGGCAGATCGATAAGAAAAAACTTAAATTACATTATTAACGAACTTCAAATATGAAAAAATTTATCGCTGCACCTTTTGGAAACTATATAAAAACAGCAAATACAATTTCAGTTACAGGTAGCTGGACCATTGAACAACGTAAAGGAAGAGTACTTCAAATACTCAGAACCCTACGTTATACGAATAGAGGGTGGGTAAACAAAATAGGCTTGAGAAATCCTGGATTCAAAAAAGGTCTAAAAAAACATAACCAAAATGAAGTTTTTTCAATTGCTGGGATAAATGAAAATGATTGGAAAATTTTTGCAGAAATCATTCCAGAAAATATAAATTTGGAGGTTAATATGTCATGTCCAAATATTGATAGTCATTTTACTAACGGAATTGATATGTTTAATCCAGAAACTCGAGAGTGGTTCATAGGAAAAATTTCACCTTTGACTACTTTTAATGACCTAGAGACGTATATTAATAAATTTAATTTTAAACAAATTCACGCATGCAACACATTACCAGTACCAAATGGAGGTTTAAGTGGAAAAGAACTTATTCCATATACATCAAAATTCATACAACATATAAAAAATAATTATCCAAAAGTAGAAGTAATTGCTGGTGGGGGCATAACAGAAATTGAAAATATAAATTATTATATTGATCAAGGTGCAGATCATGTAAGTCTTGGAAGTGTTTGCTTCAATCCACTAAACTTAAGAAAGTTAATATGAATTTATTCATAAAAGAAGATTTTATTTCACATGCAGGCCTTCCTTTAACATGGAAGGTAGAGTGTGATGCACTTTCTGAAAATGATTATGAAGCTTTAGCTAAAATTGTAAGTGAAAAAATTGAATTTAGAGATGTAAAGGGAATACCCCGTGGAGGGATTCCATTTGAAAATGCATTAAAAAAATACTCTTCACATAAAGATAGTGACCCATTACTTATATGTGATGATGTATATACAACGGGCACTTCAATGCGTGAAGTTTATGAAGATGGTGCTATTGGGATTGTTGTTTTTGCTAGAAATAAAATTTCAGATGATTGGATAAAAGCTATTTGGCAGATTTCGATTTAATTTTCTAGCTTTTTAACTCTTCGAATATATTTATCCTCTTTAATAAATTCAGAGATTAGAAATTTTTTTACTATAGATAAAGCATTTTCTTTAGAAACGTTATTAGATCCTAAACAAAGAACATTAACATCATTATGTTCAACACTTTGTATAGCTGTAGCTTCGTCAGTAACATTTGAAGCTCGAATTCCATGAATTTTGTTTGCAGCTATGGACATTCCAACACCACTTCCGCAAATAAGTAAACCTTTAAATGTTTTGTTTTCTAAAATATAATTACTAACTTCTTTCGCATAGTCTGGAAAGTCACAACTAACAGAATCGTTAGTACCAAAATCAATTATATTTAGGTTGTCTTTTAAATTTTTAATTAAAAATTGTTTTAGTTCATACCCCGCATGATCTGACGCAACTGCTAAGTCTTGAATCATTAAATTAATTTTTCTACATCAAGTAATTCGTCAATTTCGTTTTCAGGTATAAGGGCTTTTTCAACCAAAACTTCTTTAATTGTTACATTTTTTGAAACTGCTTCTTTAGCAACCTCAGCTGCTTTGTCGTATCCAATTTTTGGAACTAAAGCAGTGACCAAAATTGAATTTTTTTGAATATTTTCATCTAACTTTTCTGTATTTGCATCTAAACCTATTATTAATTTTTCCTCAAAAATGCGTGTACTTGAAGATAGTAGTGAAATGCTTTCTAGTATATTGTGTGCCATTACCGGCAACATTGTATTTAGTTCAAAGTTACCATTTGAGGAACAAAAAGTTATTGTATGGTCATTACCAATAACTTGAGAGGAAACTTGCATCATCATTTCAGGAATTACGGGATTAACTTTTCCAGGCATTATTGAAGAACCTGGTTGAAGAGCTGGAAGCTTCAATTCATTTAAGCCTGATACTGGACCACTTCCCATCCATCTAATGTCATTTGCAATTTTGAACATCGACACAGCATAAGCTTTTAAACACCCTGATAACTGAACAATTTCTTCACGAGAACCTTGTCTAATAAAGTGATTCTCAACTTCAGAAAATTTAGTACCGGTAGATGAAGAAATCTCATCTGCTACTTGAGATCCAAAATTTGTTGGAGCATTTATACCAGTCCCTACAGCTGTACCTCCTATTGCAAGCTTGCTAACGTTTAAGAGTGATGATTTAATATCAACTAACCTTTCTGAAATTAACGCAGCATAGCCTTCAAACTCTTGTCCAAGAGATACTGGTGTTGCATCCATCAGATGAGTTCTACCATTTTTAAAAACTTTATTCCATAATTTACCTTTATCCTCAAATGCAGATATTAAATTTTCTATTTCTGGAATTAATTGTTCTGTTATCTCTATAACTACTGCTATATTTGTGGCTGTTGGTATCACATCGTTTGAAGATTGACTCATATTAACAACATCATTGGGGTGAATCGAATCTCCTAAAATATCTGAAGCAACATTAGCAATAACTTCATTTGCATTCATATTTGTTGAAGTTCCTGATCCTGTCTGAAAGATATCTACAACGAAATCTTTATCATAATCTCCATCAATGACTTTTTGTGCTGCTTGAACTACAGAAGATTTTGTTTTTTCATCGAGCAAATTATTTTTAAAATTTATTTCCGCACAAGCTTTTTTAATCTCTCCAAGAGCTTTAATAAAAGCTCTTGAGAATTTGAGATCGGATACAGGAAAGTTATCAACTGCCCTAGCTGTTGAAGCTCCATATTTGGCGTCAACTGGAACCTTGAACTCTCCCATCGAGTCTTTTTCAATTCTGAATTCACTTGTCATTTATTGTTCCTGATATTGAGTGTATCCACCAGAATCAACTTCTTCAATAAGTTCTTTGCTTCCAGATTTTACAATATTTCCTTTTACAACAATGTGCACTTTATCCACATCTAAATATCTTAGGATTCTCGAATAATGGGTAACTATTATGTATGAAGTTTCTTCATTTCTATTCTCGTTTATCAAACCTGCTACTGATTTGATGGCATCAATATCTAATCCTGAATCAATTTCATCGAGTAAAGCTAGTTTAGGTTTTTTTAATGCTAATTGAAATAGTTCGGATCTCTTTTTTTCTCCACCTGATAAGTCAACATTCACATCTCTGTCTAGAAACTGTTCTACATTAAACTTTTTTGCTAAATTTATAATTTCATCTTTAGACAATCCATCATTAGACGCCATCACAAATTCAAGCAAAGATACTCCAGGAAGACCGACCGGATATTGAAAAGATTGAAAAATTCCTTTATTTGATCTTTCAAATTGCTGTGTTTCGAGTACTTCGGTTTCATCAACATATACTTTTCCTGATGATTCATAATCTGGATTACCCATTAAAACATGACAAAGAGTTGATTTTCCAGAACCATTTGGACCCATTACTGCATGAAGCTCTCCTTTGTTAATGGCTAGATCTATGCCATTAAGAATTTGTACTTCTCCAATATTTGCTTTGAGATTTTCTACTTTAAGCATCTTTAAATTCCTTTACTAATACAGAATTTTCATTTACTTCTGTTGTATATGTAGCAATAGGTTTTGTAGCAGGTAAGGTTAAAGCCTCTCCAGTCTTTAAGTCAAACTCTGCTCCATGTAGTGGGCACTCTACTTTGCAATCGTAAACTTCCCCTTCAGACAACGAGGCTTCAGCATGAGAACATCTATTTTGAATAGCAAAATATTCATTATCAACTTTAAAAACTGCAACTACGCTTCCATTGATTTCAACAGTTTGAACAGGTGAATCTGAAAAAGAATTCAATGCAATCTCAATCATTTACGACATCCTACTTAAAACATTCATATACTTTTGCATAATTTCTTGAGAAACTTTTTCCGAGATATTTTCCCAACCATCTTCATTTATTACCTCATTAAAAAAGCCTTGAATTAAAAGCTTCTCAGCATTAACTTTTTCAATGCCACGAGACATAACGTAATGATACAAATTTTCTTCTATAGGACCTACGGAAGAACCGTGACCACAAATAACATCATCACATAATATTTCTAAATTGGGAACCGATTGAGCACTAGCTGTGTCTGATAAAAGAATATTTCTATTTTCTTGAAAGGATTCTGTTTTTTCCGCACCCTCAGCAATATGTATAGTTCCAGTAAAAACTGATTTGCTACTATCTCCTAAGACACCTTTAGTAACCATATTAGATGTTGTTCTTTTAGCTATGTGATTAACAAACACCCTATTGTCATGAATTTGATTATTCTCACCAAAATAAACACCATCAATATAAAACCCTGCACCATCTTCGCTTAAATCAATATCAATTCTATTCCTTGAAAATTCAGCACCGGTACTAACAGTATGTATTTTAAAGAATCCATCTTTTTTGACCTTTGCATAAATTGAATTAATTACTTCAACTTGGCTTTTGGTTTCTGTTTCAATAATTACTTCTAAGTTTGAATTCTGACTTGAAAGAACTTCAATTATTGGATAAGTATTAGCTTTTACCATGGAACCAAAATTTATTAAAACTTTAGCTGTTTTATTTGGTTCGATTTTTAACCCTATGTAAGGAATAGTTAAGTTTTCTGTCTGTACATTTAAAGTTACAAAGTCTTCACAGTCTTCTGTAAAATTTAAAACAATACCGCCACTACATTTTTGATATTGTTGAGCTAAAAATCTATCAACGGGCCTATTGTAATATGATTCAATTAATGGCTCACTATTTTCATTTAGTGTTGAAATACTAAAAAATCTACTTTCTTTAGAAATAACTTCAGTTCCATTGAAATTGATATCATATGCAGAATTTTCCTCAAGCGTCTTGGAAAGCTCTTGTTTTCCAAACTCATTAACAAATTGGGAAATATTTGTATATTTCCAATCTTCATCTTTTGAAGAAACTTCTTTTAGATCATCATAAGATTTCGAAGTTATATCACTAGAAAATTTAAATTTAGTCAATTTGTAAACCTTAACCTATTGCGCCGGCTTCAATCATATTAAGTTCAATTAATTTATTAAACTCCATGGCATATTCCATTGGAAGAGTTTTAGTAAATTCTTCAACAAAGCCAGCAACAATCATTGAAGTTGCTTCAGCTTCTGTAAGACCTCTACTCATTAAATAAAATAATTGGTCTTCTCCAACTTTTGATACAGTTGCTTCGTGACCAATCTCTGCAGTTGACTCCTCAATCTCCATATAAGGATATGTATCTGACCTTGAATTCTCATCTAAGATTAAAGCATCACATCTTACAAAACTTTTAGCAGTTTCTGACCCATCCTCTACACGGACCAAGCCTCTGTAAGCACCTCTACCTCCGCCTTTAGAAATAGATTTTGACGTAATAAGTGAAGTTGTATTTGGAGCTAAATGTACCATTTTTGCTCCAGTATCTTGATGCTGACCAGAATTGGCAAATGCAACAGAAAGAACCTCTCCGTGTGCACCTGGTTCCATCAAATATACTGAAGGATACTTTACAGTCAAAGATGAACCTATATTTGCATCAATCCATTCCATTGTTGCGTTAGCAAAAGCTTGCGCTCTTTTTGTCACTAAGTTAAATACATCATTTGACCAGTTTTGAATTGTTGTATACCTACATGTACCTGAAGGTTTTACTACAATTTCCACTACAGCTGAATGAAGAGAGTCTGTTGAGTAAACAGGTGCAGAGCAACCTTCAATATAATGAACAGAAGCTCCTTCATCAACGATAATGAGAGTCCTTTCAAACTGACCCATGTTTTCAGCATTTATTCTAAAGTAAGCTTGAAGAGGGTCTTCAATATGTACCCCTTTTGGAACATAAATAAAAGATCCACCAGACCAAACTGCAGAGTTTAAAGCTGCAAATTTGTTATCACCGGGAGGAATAATGGTTCCAAAATATTCCTGTACTAATTCTGGATACTCTCTGACAGCTGTATCCATGTCACAAAATAAAACACCTAATTTTTCTAAGTCTTCACGATTTTTATGATAAACAACTTCACTTTCATACTGTGCTGTAACTCCAGCCAGATAACTTCTTTCAGCTTCTGGTATACCAAGCTTTTCATATGTTTCTTTGATTTCTTCAGGTACCATATCCCATGAACTAGCTTGTTCTTCAGTTGGTTTAATATAGTAATAGATATCATCAAAATCTAAAGAATCAAGTTTTTCCTTAGCAACCCATTCAGGCATTGGTTTATCTAAAAATCTTTGATAAGCCTTTAGTCTAAAATCCAACATCCATTCTGGTTCTCCTTTAATTTCAGACATCTTTCTTATGATGTCCTCATTTAAACCTTTTTCAGGTTTGAAAACATTTTTTTCAGGATCTGACCATCCAAGTGAGTACTTGCCTAAATCAATATCAATATTTGCCATATATTTATCTTAATAAAGCCAGAATTCAAAGCTAAAAAAACACAGTTGATTATTTATATTTATTTATAACTAAAATTTAAGAATGCCTGCAATTTTTATTAATCCAAATGCTAAAGAACACTCAGCTCTACTACTAGATCTTAATGAACAAAATTTTGATCTAAGATTGTTTGTATCAGACAAATTACCTAAAGAAGAAATTGAAACTTTTCCAGGGAAAAAAGCAATCGGCGATATTTTAGATGATACTCACATATCAACAGCAACTGAAGGTGCTTTTTGTGCAATTTACTTTGAAGGTGACCAAACTTCATTAAGAGATTGTTTTTATTCATCGATAAAAGACTCATCAGCTCAAAGATTTATTTGGATTTCTACTAAAGACATTGATGATAACTTAAGAAATATAAAATCTCTAATTTATATCAAATATGATACCGGTGCAGACTATAAAGATCTCGTCTTAGAAATCGAAGAATCTGAAGTAGTTTCTGAAAAATATTTTGAGCTAAAACTTTGAAAAACCAAGTGTGTTTAATGGAAATTTAATATATTTTTCAAATCTATTCCAAGAATTTAAAATATAGTCATATACAGTAATAGATTGATTTTTATATCTAATTTCAAAATGAATGTGAGGTACAGTTCCTTCAGCATTTCCCGAATTTCCTAAATAACCAATTGTTTGGCCTGCAATTACTTCAGCACCTAAATAAATATTTTCGGCAAATGCTGTTTCTCTTCCACCTAAATTATCATCGCCAATCAAATCATCATTCAAATGAACATACAATGATAACCAGCCATTACCATGGTCGATAGCAAGATAATAACCAGAAGCTTCAGAAAACGCTACCGTATTAACTTTACCGTCAGCTACTGCAACTACCTTTGCGCCCTTAGGAGCTTTAATATCAAGACCAGCGTGAGCTCTTTCGCCATTTCCTCTTATTTCTCCCCAATCATCATAAAAATGAGATTTTATATGTTTTACTGGAAAAACAAGATTTTCTAGAAATGAATCATCTATATTTACTGCTTCTGCATTTATATGGACATTAAATACAAAAGTCAATATTGCGAAAATTATAATGAATTTTTTTAAATGCATCTAAATATTTTATAATTATGAATATATAAATGAAAAAAAAATCAAAATATACTGTAGGCTCTGGTTCTCGAAAAGGATATGTTTCTGAATTTCAGAAAGATTTAGAAATAGTATCAGAAAAAAATAACATATCAAAAATTTATAACAAAATATTTTGTAAAAATGCTGAAGATATGAGTGAGCTTACTGATAACTGTATTGGGTTAACTGTTACATCTCCCCCATACAACATTGGAAAAGATAGTGACTTAGATTTAATTGACGAAGATTATTGGGAAATGATAAAGAATGTATTTACTGAGGTTTACAGGGTAACAGAATCAGGAGGAAGACTAGTCGTAAATATTGCAAACCTAGGAAGAAAACCATATATCCCAATAAATAAGACCTTTACAAAGTTGTTACTAGATATTGGCTTCATAATGAGAGGTGAAATTATATGGCAAAAATCTAAAGGTGCTAATGCTAATTTTGCCTGGGGAAGTTGGTTGTCTGCATCAAATCCAGTAATCAGAGATATACATGAATACTGTTTGGTATTTTCGAAACATGACTTAAAGAGGGCAGACAAAGGAATATCTACTATCGAAAAAGAAGAGTTCATGGAGTCAACATTATCAATTTGGAATATTCCTCCTGCAAGGGCAAAAAAAATTGGACATCCAGCTCCATTTCCAATAGAACTACCAGAACGTTTTATTAATTTATTTACTTATGAAGATGATCTTATCTTAGACCCTTTCATGGGAAGTGGCAGTACAGCACTTGCTGCCAAAAAATTAAATAGAAAATACATTGGGTATGAAATTAACAAAGACTTTGTTGAATTATCAGAAAAAAGACTTGCTGATTTAACTTATTAGGTTCCAGGCTGAAAATAACTCCCGATATGTCTCATTTTCTTCCAGAAGACTAATATGGCTATCAAAACCAACTAAACGACCTTTATCCATTACGAGAATTTTTTCGGAATTTAAAATTGTTTCTAATCTGTGTGCAATAACAATAGAAGTTTGATTCTGTAATATTTTATCTGTTGCCTCTAAAATAGAACTCTCTGACTCAATATCAAGATTTGCAGTTGCTTCATCAAAAACAATTATCTCTCTTTTAGCAAGTACTGACCTTAATAAAGCTACAAATTGTCTCTCTCCAGCAGAAACATTCGAACCCCTTTCACCAACTTCTTGTTCTAATCCATTTTCATATCTATCAAACCAATCTAAGACTCCAATTTCCAAAAGTTCATCTTCAAGATTTATTGAGTCTGGATTAGAGTAAATTAAATTTTCTCTGATACTGCCTCTAAACAGAAAACTTTCTTGTGGTACATAAGCTATGTTTTTTCTTGCCCATCGTTGACTCATATCTTCAGTTGATACATTATAAAACTTAACATCACCCTCTGAAGGCAGGTAGAACCTTAATATTAGTTTTGCAATAGTACTTTTCCCTGCTCCGGTTTCACCGACAATAGCTACTTTTTCTCCTTTTTTGATTTCAAAATTAACATTATGTAAAACTGTTTCCCGACCATATGAGAACTTTACATTTTCAAATTTGATAACTTTATCTGTATCTTCAACTGGATACATATCTCCTTTATTAGACAAGACAGGTTCTTCGTCGAGAATCGAAAATACCTTTTTCATAGAAGATCCAGCAGAACGTAATAGATCATAGTTGAAAGACAATTGAATTAAGGGATCAAAAAAATAATTTAGATAGAACAACATAGCAACTAATTCTCCAACTGTAAGCGTCCCCTCAGAGATTCTTCTAGCTGCGAACCATATGACTAAAGCTATCGATGATACTCTTGTAATTTCCAAAAACGGAAAATAGATTGCAATATTTTTTGCTGACTGCATATTTGCTTTTAAATGTTCGTTGTTTACTTTTTGAAATCTATTTAACTGATCTTTTTCATCAGCATAAGCCTGAATTACTCTTACTCCAGATATACCTTCCTGAAGTGATGACAAAACTTGACCAATCCACTCGCGAACTGCCCAGTAAGTTTTGTCTGCATGTTTTCTAAATATCTTTGTTGCTAAACCCAGTAAGGGTAAAATCACAAAAGATAGAAGAGCCAACTGAACATCAACTAAGAAAACCGCTACTGTTGCACCAAAAATAGTTAATAATGATGTCAAGATACTGCTTGCACCTTCTCGAGCAAATTCATTTAAGCTTTGCATGTCAGAAGTCATTCTTGCAACAAGAACTCCTGTTTTATTTTTTTCAAAATAATTGATGTCTAAAGATGACATATGCCTAAAAAGTTTTTGACGAATGTTTTTTACATATGTTTCACCAACTAATCCAATTGATAATAAAGCTTTACTAGCAACAAAATACAAAACTACTAATGTTATAAAATAGTAAAAGCACTGTTCAAGTAAATATTGATAATCGTTAACAACCACTCCGTTATCAATTCCTCTAGAAATCAGTTGAGGACCAATCATTCTTATTATGGTTCCAGTAACAGCTATTAAAGAACTCCAAAGAAAAGGCTTATAAATTTCTGGAACAAGTCTAATTGATCTAATAAATGTATTTTCTTTCATAAATTATTTACTATTTTGACTTTCTAAAAAAAGACTTTTGTAAGAATCAATATTTTTTATTAAATCATCATGAGTACCCTGAGCTTTTACTTTTCCATCTTCAAGATATATAACCTCATCACATAATTCAATAGTTGGGACTCTATTTGTAATAATTAATGTTGTCATATTAGACATTACATTTTGGAGCTCTTGTCGAATTTCTTCCTCTGTTGAAGCATCTACAGCAGACAACGCATCATCTAAAATTAGAACTCTTGGTTTCCTTAAAATTGCCCTAGCTAAAGCTACTCTTTGTCTTTGACCCCCTGAAAGACCATAACCTCTTTCTCCAACTTTAGTCTCATAAGCTTCTGGTAATTGTGAAATGAATTCGTGAGCTCTTGATATTAATGCTGCAGACTCTATTTCATCTTGGGACACGTTATCTAGACCTAGAGAAATATTATCTTTTGCTGTATTTGAAAACAAAAAACTTTCTTCGAAAGCTAATGAGACATTTTTTCTTAACTCATCTAAAGCTAAATCTTGAATATCAATATTATCAATTTTGATTATTCCATTTTCAACTTCATATAATCTTGGAAGTAAATACGCAAGAGTTGATTTACCTGAACCCGTTGAGCCAACAATTGCAACTGTTTTTTTTCCATCAATTTTAAAAGTTAAATCATTGAATATCTGTTCATTACCATATTTAAATGAAACGTTTTTGAACTCAATACTTCCAGAGCCATCTATTGGGAGGGTAAGTGTATTTTCTTTTGAAGTTATAAAAGGTTTTTCATTTAACAAATCCAAAATTCTTCCAGCAGCAGCTACACTTGAAGGAATTTCAGAAAGAAACCAAGCTGTAATTCTTAAGGGCCAAATCAATAGAAAAACATACTGAGTAAAAGCTATAAATTCACCTAAAGAGATACTTCCATTTATTGTTAGATATCCACCCAACAAAAGTACTACAAGGGTTATAACCATTGGTATTAATTCAAATAAAGGTACAAATCTTGTTCTTAATTTAAGATAGTCAAGAGAAGTATTATAAATATTTTCAACAGCATCGTCTACTTTTCCACTAGCAAACTCTTCATTACCAAAAGCTTTTACAACCCTTATTCCTCCTAATTGTTCCTCTACTTCTGTTGTCATTTTTGCTTCTGCCTCTTTAACTTTAAGTGAAACTCCCATAGCTTTAGATGAAAAATTTGAAGCTAACCACAAAACTGCTGGAATTGACAATAAAACTAAACTTCCCATAGGAAGACTGAGAGCTAACAAAGTGATACTAAGAATAATTAATAGAATTATGTTTGCAGTTGCTAATGGTGCAATAGCAAATGCCAGTCGAACTTGAGAAGCATCACTTGAGGCTCTTGCCATTAACTCACCTGTTGGTACTTTGTCGTGATAATTAAATGCAAGCTTTTGCATATGAGTAAATATTTTATTTCTTATTTCAGCTTCAAAACTAAAAGACACATTCATACCGAAATATCTTCTTGTGCCAATAGAAACTGCTCTTGTGTATCCTGCTAATAACATAAATGAAAGTAGAACAACTAAGATCTGATTATTTTTAGACACAATGCCATCATCGATGATTCTTTTAATAATGTATGGTTGAACAACTACTAAAAAACACCAAACAACGGCTGAGGTCATAGAAATAACAAAATTTCTCTTGTTATTATTTATTCCTTCTTTAAAAAAACCTAGAGCTTTATCGAATTCAGGTGTTTTGAAAACTTTGAACATTATTCCATACTAATTGAGTTAATAATTTAAAAATTCTTTGCGCACAGTTTGTGCATTATTTCACAAGCATATTATTCTTTGCAACATGAGTGATGTTCTAGATAAAAAAATAGAAAACGTATTGGATTCAGCAGACAGAATGTTTATTGCTACAAGTGTGGGTGGCAATTCTTCCGGTGCATCGGTCTTTTTTAGTCGAGATGGTGAAGATTTAGTATTTTTTACATTTCACCCTACAAGAAAAGCAGAACAAATAAGATTGAATCCACGCGTTCATGTAGTGATTTGGCCAAAAGGACAAGAAGGTATTGAAGGACTTCAAATTGATGGTGAATGCTACAAAATTAAAGATGAAAATGAGAAGAAAAAAGCCTACGAACTAGTACTTAATACAACAGAAGCCTTTAAAGAGTTTATGGAAGATCAATTTCTTATTGATAACGATGTTGTAGGTTATTACAGAATTAAACCCACAACTATTAAATATGTTAACTTCTATCAAGATGAAAAGTTTGAATGGAAAACATATCCAACAAACAAGACTTCTGCATTAAAAATGGCCTTTCGTCTTGGTTTAAAAAGAATTGGTCTTTGGCTAAGAACTGTAAGAGCTCCTTTTCTAACTGCAACATTTGCTCCAATTTTTGTTGGTGCGGCTGTTGCATGGAGTGATTTAAAAGAAGCTGGCTTAAGTTCTTCATGGTCTTGGAATATGTTTTGGTTAACATTAGCTGGGGCCTCCCTTGCACAAGTTGCAACAAATGCTTCTAACGACTATTTCGATCATACATCAAATGCTGATGAGATTAACAAAGTAGCAAGCCCATTTAATGGCGGAAGTAGAGTAATCCAAGTTGGATTAATGACGCCAGGACAGGTATTGTTAACTGCACTTATAAGCATTGCTGGAACAGTAGGTATAGGACTCTATTTAAATCAACAAGTAAGTGGTGCTGTTTTTGGCAATACCCCAATCCTATGGACTGGGATTATTGGAACTTTCCTAGCATTAGGATATACAGGTGATCCAGTACGTTTGGGCTATAAAGGATTTGGAGAAATTGCAATTGCGTTAGGTTTTGGGCCGGTAATGGTTATGGGTGCCCATTACGTACTAACTGAATCAATTCACCAAAATGATTTATCTAACTGGAACTGGATTGAAGCGCTTATTGCATCTATTCCAGTTGCAATTTTAGTTATGTTAATTGTTTGGATTAATCAGTTCCAAGATGCACCATCTGACGCTGCTGTTGGTAAAAATACTTGGGTTGTAAGAACAGCTGAACAAGGTGAATGGATGAAGTTAGAAAAACCAATGAAGCTATATAAACAATTCATGATTGAAGCTTTTATAGCAGTAGCTTTAATAGGTATTTTAAGTTTCTTTACAGACTTTGGAACCATTTATGCTTTTATTGCGTTGGTGCCTTTAGCACTGGTTTGGAAAGCGTTCAAAATGGCGGACGAATGGATGGTTAAATGGAACAACCCTCAAGCAGATCGTCAAAAAGTACCGTATGAACTTCTTTTAGTTAACGTTTCAACGATTGGGATACACTTTTTAACTAGTATTCTATTAACAGTTGCATACATTCTTTAATTGCCTAAAGAAGCTAACTTTTCAAATATATATAAAGTCTACGACTTAGTAAACACAGTTTTAACTTTAGGTTTTGATACTTCTTGGAGGAATAGAGCTAGTAAATATATTATTGGCAACAATGTATTAGACCTTGGTAGTGGTACTGGGGCAGCATATAAACAATTAGCAAACTTCGATGTTACAGCATTAGATCCAGATGCAAAAATGCTTCAATTAAATAAGTTTTCGAAAAAAATTATTGCAAATGCTGAAAACATACCACTCGATGACAATTCAATTGACACAGTTTATTGTGCATTTGTTTGGAGAAATGTAAATGATACCCAGAAAGCTTTATCTGAGATAAAAAGAGTGCTAAGACCTAATGGAGTATTTATCCTTCTTGATATGACAAGGCCAAAAAAAAAGATTCTACGTATTATCCATAAACTAGGGACTCTTATTACTACAACTTTTATTGGCCTTTTGACATTCAATATAAGAGACTATAGATTTCTTCATACATCTCTTGATAAGTATGAGCAACCAGAAGTCAATCTTAAACATCATCCTTTTAACAGCATTGAAATACATAGAATGGGTTTGTTTGGATTTGTTTATTTAACTATATTTAAAAAATAATTTTATTGATTCGCTAAAGCAACCAACAATTGTCCTACCTGGTCTTGTGGTAGATTACCAGTTCTTCTTGCTACTACATTGAGTTCTTTGTCGAGAAACACCCAGTAAGGAAATGCATTCAAACCATATGCAGTTCCAATATCTCTATCTAAGTCATATATTTGTGCCTCAGACCAGCCTTCCTCTTTTAACCAGTCATGCGGAGGATAGTTATCTCTAGCTCTATCAATTGATGTCGCTACTGCAATTATCTCTACTCCGTCAGGTATGCCTATCAAGTCAATATACTCCTGAACAGCAGGAACTTCTTTCTGACAGTACCCACACCAGTGTGCTAAGAAAAGTAAGACCTTTGCATTGCCATTTTTTTCTAAGGAAACAACTTCAGAGTTTTCGTTTGGTCCAGAAAAGATTGGTGCTTGTAAACCTCTTGCAATATTATCGTCATTTTCTCCGGCAAACTCAGGAAGAAAATCACCTTCTACTGTAGTTTCTCCTTCAGGTAAATTTCCATCTAACGGTTCATCAACTAAAGAAACACCGATAGCAACTGCTAAACCAACTACCAGAAGAACAGCACCAGCAATTATAAAATTTTTATTCACTAATTTCCTTCCTCGATAAATCATAATACAAGAGAGATAAAAATATAGTTAAAAAAGCAGTCGCAGCCATCACAGGGATACTTATAAATCCAAAAGTATCAACATATTTTAAATTACAAGGAACATCAATAGCACAAGATCCACCTGCACCTCCTCCATTTTGTAAATAAATATGATAAATACCTATACAAAAACCAACAAAACTTAGATATGCATATTTTAAAAAAGACCTTTTAAAAATACCTACCAACAAAATCAAAGCGATAGGATACATGAAATATCTTTGATACCAACAAAATTTACAAGGGATAAAACCAACAACTTCAGAATAAATCAAACTTCCAATAGATGAGAATACAGCAACACTAGTTGCATAATTGTAGAATTGCTCAGTTAAAAGTTTATTAAAACGTTTTTTAGAAAGTAGAAAATATATAATTGCTGTGCAACTAGCCCATGCAATAAATGTAAAAAAAGCAAATAGCGAGTTAAAAAATATTATTAAATCCATACAATAACCGTATAAAAAATGATAGGCGGCTTACGCCGCCTATCACAAATTTATTTCTAAAGAAAAATTAGACTTTTTCTCCAGACTTGATTCTTGCCATACCAAGAACTAATACACCTAGTCCAACTTTGTTGATAATATCAGCTATTGTGTAAAGAGTTTCTCTTAGGTCAGCTAAATCTGAGCTGACAACTGGTGCAAGATATCCTAGTGGATAAATTATCCAACCAACGAGAATTAACTGCTTAATTTTCTCAAATTGTGCAGCTTCTGCAGCTTTAAGATCGCCACCTTCATTTTGAAGTTCTCTTAGGATATATCCATAAGCAACCATAGAAAGTACGAATCCGATCCAGTATTGATCTGATCCAGCGCTTGCCATTTCTCCGTAGTATCCAGCACCAATCATGACAACAGCAGCTAACCCCCATGTTCGGAATTTTTCAGCTGCTACTGCACCAACTGATGTTACAGCAATTACTTCAACTAACATCAATGGAACTGTAAGTACCCAGTCAACATAACGTAATGGAGTGTCAAAATCTCCAGATGCAAATGATACTGTCATCTTTTGGTAGTGATACCAAGCGATACCTGTAACAACTGCGGAAATGTATACTCCTTTTCTCCACTTAGGATCCACTTCTCTTGATGACATCAATAAGAATACTGTACCAGCCAACATTCCTACCTCTGCGACCATGAAAAGTCTATAAGTAAGTTCAGTCATTTAAGCCTACTCCTTTTATAATTTGATTATTTGTGAAATTTTTCACATTTCCACTGTAAATAGTTTGTGCATTTGTGAAGGATTTTTTATAAAGTTTCTTAGAAAATATGTAACTTTATTTTCAGCTTTTAGTAAGAGAAGTTAAATTTTCATTACCCCATTTTTGTAAATAAGAATTTAACTTGAATTTTCTAGCAGTTGAATCTGAGGTCATGTATCTAATTTTTCCATAGATATCTCTTTCTGGTCCCCAAGCTCGATCATATCTACCTAAAATCCAAAAAACACCAGAATAAGAATTAGGATCCCTGCCATCTAATGAGAATCTATCATTTAAATTTATCATATAAGAAAGTGCAAGCTGAGGATTAGGAGTCCATTCTAAAATTTTTTTACCCCATAACATTCTTAGATAATTTTGAATCGTACCTTCTACTCTAAGTTGATTTTGAGCAGCATTCCATATTTCATCATGAGTTTGAGAATAAGTAAGTTCGTCTAAATTATATAAGTATTCTCTTTTATCACTTGAATGTTCAGCAAGTGTTTTCAGAGCCCACTCAGGTAGTGAAGAATATTGATTGTAATTGGCTCGACGAACACACGTATGGTATCCAAGCTCCCTCCAGGTAATTAACTCATCCATAAAACTTTCAAAATTAGCTGATCCACCCCACCAGCCCTCTCTTCTGCCAACCATTTTTGGATTTATTTTTTCTAAAGACCATCTGTCATATTTCGAAATAACTTCAAAAACTTCATGGGTTGAAATATGACCAAAATGAAAATAAGGTGACAATCTACTACTTGCATCTTTTGATGGATTACTTCTATGTTGAGCATAGTCATCAAAACCATTCTCAATAAAACTATTCATTCGATTAATAGCTTTTGAACGACCTCCTTCTATGTGGCTAACTTCAACAGACTTATCAATTTCTAGTTCATCTAAAAAAGAATTTATATCAGTGTTTTTAAAATCAAAAGGTTTCCATGTGTTAAATACATTTTCTATAAAATTTGAATTAAATTCTTTGTTCAATTGATTTAATGGCTCTGCTTCAGGAACTTCTATTAGGAAGTCTTCTAAGTTTTTATGTAAATACCTTCTAAAATCATGCGCTCTTACATACTCTTTCTCAGCCAATCTAATTGGAACTAAACCATTTGAGTCTACGAGTTCATATCTAGTATTTATATCTCCAGAAGCTTTAGCAATCATTTGAGGAACAAAATATGTAGGGTAGTCGTCAGTAACTACAACAGAAGCTTTTTTTGCCAATTCGCCAAGTAAATGTTCTGATTCTTTTGGCTTAGTTTCAACAAATGGATAGTAAAAAGCATTTGATTTTGAAATTGTTTCTGAAACTTCCTTCATCCCATCAAGTGTGAATTTATGGAACCTTATGCTTGACATTGGATAATCCAAAATTAAAGGTTCAAAAATCACTAATGGTTGAGATAACTTATTTGCCCACTCAATAGCTCTTTCTAATGCAAAATTATACTCAACACGTTTGAAAGCAATCATCCAATAAACTACATACTTGGAATTTTTAATATCTGGTTGAGAGTCATTTAGTGTAGTTATTCTGGAAATAGGAACTTGAACCATATGTTACATTTTAAAATAAATAGAATTTTTTATGAACGAGAATATGACTTTATAATTTACAGAATTGAAAGTTTCGAGTTAAAATAAGAAAGTTAATTATGGGTGCAATAGAAATATCAAATGTAGGAAAGGTTTATCCTAACGGTACTCGAGCTCTTGAAGACGTAAATATCACAATTGATGATGGTGAATTTGTTGTTCTTGTTGGTCCTTCAGGTTGTGGAAAAACAACTCTATTAAGAATGGTCGCTGGTCTTGAAGATATTACAGAAGGAACAATAGAAATCGCCGATAAAGTTGTAAACGAAGTTGCACCTAAAGATAGAGACATAGCTATGGTTTTTCAAAACTATGCACTTTATCCTCATATGTCAGTTTATGACAATATGGCTTTTTCATTAAAACTTAGAAAACTATCTAAAGATGAAATTGATTCAAAAGTCAGAGATGCAGCTAAGACTTTGGAAATAGATGAACTATTAGAAAGAAAGCCCAAAGCCCTTTCTGGAGGACAACGACAAAGAGTTGCAATGGGGCGAGCAATTGTAAGAAATCCTCAAGCTTTTCTTATGGATGAACCGCTTTCTAATCTGGATGCAAAACTTAGAGTTCAAATGCGAGCAGAGCTAGGACAATTACATTCTCAACTTCAAACTACAACTCTTTATGTAACACATGATCAAGTTGAAGCTATGACAATGGGAGATAGAGTTGCTGTGATTCGCAAAGGCCTTCTTCAACAAATAGATACACCACGAGAGATTTATTTATATCCTAAAAATATTTTTGTTGCTGGTTTCATAGGAAGCCCATCAATGAACTTTGTTTATGCAACTGTTTCACCGTCAGGTAAATCTTATAAAATCAAAATTGGTGATGTTGAATTAAACACATCATCCGCACCTGAAGCTTTAGCTGACTTTAAAGACAAAGAAATCGTTCTAGGTATAAGACCAGAAGCCTTTGAAGACTCTGTTTATGCTGGAAAAGAATTTACTGAAGATTTTCCCGTTGAGATAACTTTATTAGAACAGTTAGGTTCAGATTCCTATATTCACTTTTATAAAGATATAAAACCAGTACAAACAGAAGCTATAGAAGAAATTCTTGCTGATGAAGGTGAGGATATTTCCATGTTAGGCACTGAAACTAAGTTTATTGCAAGAATTAATCCAAATGCAACAGTTGAAGAAGGGCAAAAAACAAATTTGAAAATAGATCCAACCAAATTACATTATTTTGATCCTGAAACTGGTTTGGCGATTACTTAAAAAGAACTCTGCAAATCCTCGATAATTAACTCTAGATCTTTATAAGCCTTTTCTGAACCAAGATCAATATATTGCTTCAAAGAAGCTAAAAGCTTATCTGCACCTATTCTTCTCTCCATTACTTCGCTAGCATCATATCTAAATAAATCTTTTTGAAGTGCTTGCTTCGTCATCCCTATTTGCTTAATTAAAAGCTTATTTGTTACTAAATTATTATTGTTCATGTTTGCTGGTACATACGAGGAGTTTTCATCAATCATCCAAGCAGCTCCAAATTGATTTGAAGTTAATTTTTCAAAAACAATTACTGAATCAGAGTTGTCGTTAAGTGCTACCAAAATATCTCCAATTCCAACCATCGCATCAGGGTTTTTGGTTGAAGGAAATTTAAAAAAATCATAATCTATTCCAAATTCAGATTCTTCAGGCATGTAGTAATCAGCATACTGTCCAGACCATGAAAAAATACAGTCAGTTTCATTGCTTAATAAGTTTATAAAATTATTTCTAAACTCTTTTCTAACAATTCTTTCATTACCCCCATAAACTGCATTTTCTATAAAAATTAATTTTCCAATTTCATTGATTGATAAAATTACTTCTTTACTTCCTGGTAGAAGCGATTGTTGAGACCAAGAATCATAAATCTCTGGTCCATATTCATGTAAAATTAAATCTTCAAGCCAATTACTGGCAATCCAACCTGTACTCGCCCCACTTTCACTATCTAAACACCAAGTTTCATTTCCATTTTTGGCTCTTTCACTAGTAAAGGAAACCATTTCTTCATAAGATTGAAAAACTGGAGAACCAGCTTCTTGAAATTTTTCAATATCGTACCAAATAAATGAATTAGGCAATAGTCTAAAAAACACTCCATAATTTTCTTTAGTTTTTTTTGAAGTGGTGATATTTATTAAATGATTTGAAAAATTATTCATTAACTCAACATCATTTACTAATTTAGAAATAGGAATGATAATATTTCTTTCACCTAAATTTACAACTCCTTGAGGATTGGGTATTAAAGCAAGATCAACTTCTGAATTAGAATTATCATTTATTAAGTAATCCTCTACATCTATTAATTCGATATATTTAATCTTCAACCCTGTAGCTTCTGATAAAATTTTAAGCTCTTCATTAAATAATTCTTGATCTGTCATTAATGGCCCAGCTATAACAACATCAGCTGGTTTGTAAGCTAGAAATGAAAATATTGAAGTTGTAATAATGAAAATAAATACTATTGATTTATTTACCATAAGTGTGCCGCACCTCTTACGCCACTGCTTGAACCGTGATGAGCTTTAACTATCGGGGTTAAAAATGTATCCGAAGCAAGATATGGAATAATTTTTTGTGGTACATGTGTATATAGTTCTTCAATATCAGACATACCTCCACCACAGACAATCACGTCTGGATCTAAGATATTTATAAATGTACTAAAAGATCTTGCAGTACGTTCAAAGTATTTATTCATTACTAATGTTGCTTGTTCGTCGTCATTTTGAAACAATTCGACAATATTTCTAGAAGTTATGCTCTTTCCTGTTTGATTTTTGTAATGATTTTCTAGACCAGGACCAGATATAAAAACTTCAATTGCTCCAATTCTTCCACAATGCCTTTTGATAGACTTTTCGTATTCATCCATAGGACCTGGAATTGGATTTTGTCCCCACTCACCAGTGAGTTTATTTGGACCTACAACTAAAGATTTATTTATAACAAATCCTGCACCAACACCTGTTCCTAAAATAACAGCAAAAACAGAGTTGTAGTCTTTACCAGCTCCATCGATTGCTTCTGATAGTGCTAAACAGTCCGCGTCATTTGCAATTTTTATTTCAAAACCTAATTTTGTTTCCAAATCTTTTTTAACATCTTGACCTTCTAGAGCTTTTGTATTTGAAACCTGAACTAAACCAGTTTGAGGATGTAGCGAACCTGGCATGCCGATTCCAATAGAATATTGTTTAGCATCACTAGCAATTGTTTTGATAAGATCATAGACAGTATTTAAAATATCTTGATAATTATCTTTTGGAGCATCGACTCTGATTCTACTAATTTCTTCATTAGACTCAACATCTAAAGCAATTGCTTCGATCTTGGTGCCGCCCCAATCAATTCCAACTTTCATATTATCTTTCTAAGACAAAATTTATACTGTATTTCTCTATTGTAGTACTACCAACTTGTTCTAAATTTAAATTTTTATCCAAAACCCAAACTTCTGGTGCATCAGGAGAGTCTTTTGCATAATCTGTTGCAACACCTATTTGGTAAACTTTTGAGTTTGCTGATACTAATTCAAAGTATCTTAAATAAAAGTAAAAGGTGTCACACCTTTCGTCAATTTCTGATTTAAAAGTACCACTTATATTTGATTTAAAATTATTTTCCTTTTTTAAAATTATAGTAAATTCACCTGATCCAAAATCATCCCAATAAGGACCAATACAAATTCCATTAAACTCTGAATCATAATTTTCCCGAAATTTCATATCAAAAACTAATTTATACTCATCTACAAAGTCTGTTTTTTGTGGAAATATCTGTATTGAGAGATCTACTTGATCATCATTTAAATAATCAATATCAATGTTTAGTCTGGAGTCAATTTCACTAAATTCTAAAGAATCTATTTGATATGAATAACCAACAGTTACACAAGAGGCAAAGAGAGCTAAGAAAAGGACAACTCTAGGGATCAACCCTTAACAGCTCCTCCAATTAAGCCTCTGATAAAGAATCTTTGTAAACCAAAAAATACTCCGAGTGGTACCAAAATAGAAATCACAGCTCCAGAGGTTCTTAAATGCCAAGCTTCTCCAAAACGTCCAACAACTATTTGGGACATGTGAGAAGTAACAACTAAATTTTCTGGCTTATATATCCCTAAAAATACGTTTGCAACTAGGAAATCGTTGTAAACCCAAAGAAATTGAAAAGTTGCAAAAGCTGCAATACCTGCAACTGATAGTGGCAACACTAATCTAAAAAATGTAGTGAAGTTCGTTGCACCATCTATTTTTGCGGATTCAATAACACTTCTTGGAAGACCCATCATAAAGTCTCTCAGTAGAAACGTTGCAAGTGGTAATCCAAATCCAGTGTGTGCAAACCATGTAGCCACAAAAGTTCCATTTAAATCTAAAGCAGGAATAATAGGAATTCCAGCTATCTCAATACCATCTTTAAATAATTGAACAAGTGGAATTAATGACATCTGTAATGGAATGATCATTGATCCAACAACAAATAGAAATAGTATATTTTTACCTTTAAACTCCATAAACGCAAAAGCATATGCTGCAAAAGCTGCAATCGTAATAGGTATTATTGTAGATGGGATAGTGACAGCTAAAGAATTGTAAAATGACCTATCGAGATTTTCAGCTCTAAAAACTTCAGAATAGTTTTGAAGACTTAATTCAGACCATACATTGCCTGTATACACAGCATCCCACCAAGACGTTCTTTTAATACTTTCCCCTGGTCTGAATGAACTTAATACAAAACCAAAAAGTGGAAACATCCAAGTCAAGGCAATTGAAACAAGTATTAATTTTGTTATTGGTTTGTCATACCATTTTTGGTTACTTCTGATCATGCGTCTGCGTTATCTCTTTCTCTTAAAGCTGTTCCTATAATTACTGGTAAAACACATACAAAAATTAAGACCGCTACTGTTGAAGATCGACCAAAATTTCTATATTTTGAAAATTCATCAAGCATTTTTACAGCTAATAAATTTGTCTCAAGATCTCCTCTTGTGGAAACATAAATTATATCAAACGCCTTGAGAACAGTAACAACCATATATGTGCCAACAACTACGATTGTACTTTTAATGTAAGGTACAACAATTGAAGTAAATATTTTTATTTCTGATGCACCATCTATTTGTCCAGCTTCCATTATTTCAGCTGGTATTGCTTTAATTCCTGCTGAGAATACAACTGCAGCAAAACCGGTGTACATCCAAACCATAATAATCATAAGCAACAAAGTATTAATTGGTAAGTTAATTAATGCATTTGATAACCATCCACCGGCTTCTAAATTTTCTGCAATTGGCAATGCCGACAAATCTCTTTGTTGCAGCCAACCTACAGGTTCAACACAAGAAGCATCATCATATCCTTTGAACGCTCCATTAATTTCTCTATTATTCCAACAATTATCGCCCGCAGATACTCTTATACCATTAATTATTCCAATTTGTGTAAGCGGAGGAGGTCTGTATTCATATATAAATTTAAAGATGGCTGTTGCACCAACAGCTGATATTGCCATTGGCATAAAAACAATAGATTTAAAGAAGGCTTCGCCCTTATTTAAACGATCTGTCAACCAACCTACAATAAGACCAACAATGAGAGTTAGGGTAACTACAGCAATAAGCCATATAATTTGATTTCTAATTGTTGTAATCATTTCTGCATCTGTAAATGCCCAAATGTAATTTTCAATACCAACAAAATCATTGCTATACCTATCTTTAAAACTTAAATAAATAGTTCTCATTGATGGATAAAACAAAAATAAACCAATCATAAATATAGAAGGTCCAACAAACATACGTGCTTCAAGTCCATCTCTAGAGTCTTTTGGAGCGTAATTAATTATCTTATTCATGCCAGAAAAGAGGAGGAAAATAAAAGTAGAACCAAAAGGTATAGCAATAAGAACTAAGATGTTTCTCGTAACTTGCTCAGTAAGTTCTCTAAACAAAATAGCTTGAGATAAAAACCAAAATAAAGGAAAAACAACTAGTGCTAGTGTGGATATTCCGAATGTCAAATACTTACTTTGTTTACCGTTATTCATTTGATTTAAATATTTTACACTATCAGATAAAAGATAGCCACCCGAGAGGGTGGCTATCAATCTAAAGATTTATCCTAGCTTACGGCCAAGATTTATCGATATTATCCATTGCAGTACTAATGTATCCTGGACCTTCAACTGCAAGGTTCATCATTTCTTTCCAGAAAGAACCTGCACCAACCTCAGGAGGCATTAAGTCAGAAGCATCAAATCTGAATGCGTCTGCTGACAATGCATCTGTAATAATTGTTCCTAGAATTCTATTGATATCTTTAGAATAAATATCATTATTGAATCCAGTATGAGCACTTAATCTAGCATTATTAGGCATTGCTGCTGCTGCCTCATGGAACTCTGCACTTAGCATATATTCCGCTACAGCTTTAGTAGCCTCTCTATCATTAAATGCACCCCACATATCACCACCACCTAATGCAGCCTTTGGAAGGCTTTCATCGATGACTGGGAACGGGAATACTGTTGTCTCAACACCGACACCAGCTTGAGCTGCCTCAGGCCAGAATGCTGGAATGAAAGATGCTTGTCTATGCATGAAACAACCTGGGTTGCCATTAGCATCTTTTGAGAACATAGGATCTTGTGCGTTACCGAAATATGTTGATACGATAGCATCTGTACCACCAACAACATAATTTTCAGTATGCATGATTTGACTTAATAGTGTTGCAGCATTTGTGACAGTTTCACTTCCAAACTTAAGTTCGTTAGTTACCCACTTGTCGTAAGATACTACACCTTCACCGGTACGAAGCATGATGTCTTCCATCCAGTCTGTTGCTAACCAACCTGATGCACCGTTAGAGTACATACCGAAACAGAATGGATTCATTCCGTCAGCAACAATTTGATCTGCGAGTGCAATCATCTCATCCCATGTTTCAGGAACGGAATATCCTCTTGCCTCAAATTCTGCTGGTTGGTACCAAACAATACTCTTAAGGTTAGCTGCATTTGCACCACCATAAATAACACCGTCAACTGTTCCTAATCCTACTAAGTAAGATGAGAAGTTTGACTTATATGCATCTAGGTCAATTCCTAGATCTTCAAGTGGTGTTAACATACCTCTTGATGCAGCATCAACAACTGCACCTGGTTGTGGCCATAATGCAAAGTCTGGTGTATCACCAGATTCCATTTGAATTTGGATTTCTTGCTCAAAGTTATCAGAACCTTGATAAGTTACAATAATTCCTGTTTCTTCAGTGAATGCTTCGAAGTTGGCTCTAAAGCCTTCTTGATCTTCACCAATAAGAGCACCTGTAATTGTGACTTCTTCGCCTTCAAGGCTTCCGCCACCACAAGCACCAAGGATTAATGTAACAAGTAAGAAAGCCACAAGTAATGGTTTCTTCATTATTTATTTTCCCCTTTGTGTATACGTACGTATGCTAAGATTAAGGTTTCTTAGCACTTTGAATTATACATTTCGGTTATTAAAACTAAAAATTAGTTGAAAAAAATTTATCACAATATTGATTGATTGTGAATATAATTTGTGCCCGGGGGGGGACTCGAACCCCCACATCCTTTCGAATAACGGATTTTAAGTCCGTCGCGTCTACCAATTCCGCCACCCGGGCTAACATTTAATCTAGTATTTTTTTAATATTAGACCTTCTAAAATATCACTATTTGAAACTTTAATTGTTTTTATATTATATCTATTAATTAATTCGTTGACCAAAAAAATTCCAGACGTTATTGTTGATGCTCTTTTTGGATCAATTCCTTTAAAAATTGAAAAAATTTCAAACTCTTTAAGTTTTAATATTTCTTTCGTTAGTTGGTTAATCTCTTCTTTTGTCAAAACTGCACCGTGAAGAACTAATTCATCGAAACTATTTTGTTTTTTTACCATTGAAGCCATAGATAAAAATGTACCCGCAACACCTATACATTCCATTTCTTCAGTAAATTTTATGGCTGTAATATTTTCATTAATAAACTTTTTTGCACTTAATAAGTTTTCTTCTGAAATTGGTAAGCTGCTAAAAAACTTTTCAGTTAAAGTTACAACTCCAATATTTACAGAATTTGAATTAAACTCTTCATTTGTCTGAGTTATGAATTCAGTACTTCTACCACCTATATCAATAATTATATATTCGTTAAGCTCAGCAAATGAATTCAAAACACCCAGGCTGGTTAAAACCCCTTCTTGTTCACCTGTTACAACTTCTACTTCAAATCCACATTTTTTTTTGATTAATTCGAGAAAATAGTCTGTATTGTTTGCATCTCTCATAGCTGCAGTTCCTACAAGATATACATTTTCAACATTATTTTTAGTGAGAATTTTTTGGAATTTTTTAAGTGTATTTAATACTCTTTGTTGTCCTAGGTCAGAAATCAGATTCGTCTTTTCGAGTCCTTCTGCCATTTTGGTAACTATATGAGTTTTATAAATTATAGAAACTTCACCATCGGCCACATCAGCTATTAATAACCTCGTTGAGTTAGATCCTAAATCAATCGATGCTGTCTTTACCAAACAACACTCCATCCTTTATTCTTCTGCATAGGCTCTTTATTTATACAGGGTTGATCACAATTAAAAGTGCCTATTGACTCAAGAACAATTTTTCCTATTGGATTTAACCCAGTTGATAATTCATCTGCTGTGTGAGAGTGGAGACATTTAATTGAATTTTCAGCACCACCAACTCCACCTGAAGCCTTTGGGTAAGAATTTTGATCATCCAATTCTTCCCTTTCCTTTTTATATGATTCTTGTCTTTTTAACCAAGCAAAATTGAGTTGAGTGTTGTCCTGTAATTCTTTATCTAATGCTTTAATTAAACCCTGAGATTCAAGAGAACCAATTTTTTTATTCATCATCGGGCATGACAACCAATAGGTTGTAGGAAAAGGTGTATTGTCATCTAATTTAGGAGGCACTTTAATGACAGCCGGTAAATTTAAATGACAGCGACAAGATACTGTGAAGTTACTTCTTAGAGGTCTTCCAATCTGTAATTCAATAACTTCTTTATCTTCATTCACCATCGACCCCAACAATAAACTCAACTACTTGCTCGATTACACTTTTAGACCTTCTAGCTTTTAAAGTCTCCTCTATGGGAGTTACTGGTTCAGGAACCTCAAATCGATACAGAACTTCCCCCGGATACCCGTACCCTCTCATTCTTAAGATCTGCTCAAGCTTTTCTACATCATTAAGATTTTCAATTTGAAGATTCCATTCATCTATTTGAGATTTAATCTCTTCAATTTCAATTTGTCTCTCTGAAATAGAAGCTTGTAGCTGCTTATAGTTGTTATAACTATCTTGATATGTTTCAAAGAGAAAGAATAAAAAAGTTGCCATCAAGAAGAAAACAAATATTTTTGAAATTATTGAATTTCTGATATTTTTTAAAGATTCCATTTTGAATTATTTAAATTGTCAAAACCAACCTCTTCAGCAATTCTTAGTAATTCATTGTATTTTGCAGTTCGCTCTCCTCTTGCTGGTGCTCCAGTTTTGATTTGTCCACTAGAAGTACCCACAACGAGATGGCTGATAAATGAATCTTCTGTTTCACCTGATCTATGTGAGACCATAGAGGTATATCCTTGAGATTTCGCAAGTTTCATTGTTGAAATTGTTTCTGAAATGCTTCCAACTTGATTGACTTTAACCAAAATTGAATTTGCACATTTATTATCAATACCTTTTTTCAAGATTTTTTCTTGTGTGACAAACAAGTCATCGCCTACAAGTTGTACCTTGTCTCCAATTTTTGAAGTTAAATACTCCCAACCATTCCAGTCCTCTTCTGATAAACCATCTTCTATTGACACAATCGGGTATAAATTTGATAACTCTACTAAATAATCAGCCATTTCGGTACTTGTTAACTTATTTCCTTCAATAACATATTCTTCATTGACATAAAATTCTGTTGCTGCAGCATCTAAAGCAAGTGAAATTTCTTCTTCAGGCTTGTATCCACTTTCACTAATTGACAACATAATTTCATCAAGGACTTCTTTTGATGATGAGAAATTTGGTGCAAAACCACCTTCATCCCCAACATTTGTCGCTAATCCTTTTTCTTTTAATCTTTTTTTAAGAACATGATAAACCTCAACTCCAGCTCTAAGTGCATCATCAAATTTTTCAAATCCATGGGGAACAATCATAAATTCTTGTATGTCGACAGAGTTATCTGCATGAGCTCCTCCATTAAGAATGTTCATAAAGGGCACTGGTAAAGACGGGGTTCCGTAAATATTTGGAATTAATTCATATATGTATTTTTTTGAATATTTTGAAAAAGCTACCATGTTTGCCATTGAAACTGCCAAAATAGCATTTGCGCCAATATTGTTTTTATTTGGAGAGCCATCTAGTTTGATTAAAGTATCATCAATCCCGTTTTGGTCTTCAGCGTCTTTACCTAAAAGTGCTTCTGAGATAAGAGTATTGACGTTGTTAACTGCTTTAAGAACTCCTTTACCGGAAAAAAGTTCTCCGCCGTCTCTCAATTCATGAGCTTCCAACGTTCCAGTAGATGCACCGGATGGTACTGCAGCTCTTCCCCATGAACCATCCTCTAATGTAATTTCAACCTCAACAGTGGGATTAGCTCTTGAATCTAGAACGTATCTAGCGTGAATTTTATTTATATTACTATTCATAACCCTGTTACTAAAAATTTAGCACATATTAGTGGGTTATGTTAATCCTTAAGGTTTTTCTTTGCTTCCTGCCATAGTTCATCAATACTTGAATTCTCATTAATATGTTTTTCGACATATTTAGCTCTATCTATAAACCTTTTTGTTGATTTATTTAATTGTATTTCTGGATCTGTATCTAAATATCTACAAACATTTAATACAGCAAATAAAACATCTCCAATTTCATCTTTTTTATGTTCTTCAGTTGAAGCAAGTTTTAATTCTTCAACCTCTGAAAGTAAATCCTCAAGTGCTTCATTGTAAGTGGAGTATGAAAGATTAAGCTTTTTTGCTTTTCTCTGGGCTTTAAATGCTTTTGAAATAGGTGGTAAATTCTGATTAAGGTCTGAAAATATTGAATCAGAAGAGTTTTCTTTTTTTAACTCTTCCCATTGTTTTTCAACATCTTCAGCAGTTTCAAGTTCAATATCTCCATACACATGAGGATGTCTAGCTTTTAGTTTTGCATTTAATGTATTTATGACATCTGAAATATTGAAGAAATTATTATCTTCTGCAATTTTTGCATGAAGCATTATTTGGAGCATGAGGTCTCCTAGCTCTTCCTTTAAAGAAATTTTTGAACTTTCAGATTGATCTAAACTAGCTAAGGCATCAAGCAACTCGTATGCTTCTTCAATTAAATGTTTAGACAATGATTCATGAGTTTGCTCCATATCCCAAGGGCATTCTTTCCTTAATTTTGAAACAATTTCAGCTAGTTCGTCAAACTCTCTCATAGTGAAAGATTAGTAGATAAAAAATCGTAAGCTTTTTTTGAGGTTAATTGATCTTTAAAAGTAATTAATAGTCTTTTATTTCTAAATTGAAATTTTAGCTCAGTACCTTCTAGATTATTTTTTAAATCATCTGTTAAATCAACAGGAAACAATTCGATTTGTTTTTGCTTGATTATGCATTTAAATATTTTAAGTTCTGTGATAAAAGATCTAATTTTTGCAGAATTGAATAAATTTTCTGTAACCACAGGAACGTCTCCAAACCTATCAATTATTTCTTCAATAAAATTATCAACTTCAAAATGAGGAGTTTTCTCTAACCTTTTATAAATATCTATCCTCTCTGTATCTGAATCAATGTAAGTCTTTGGAATTGAAGAACTCCAGTAACAATCAAAATTTTTAATGTTATGTTTAGTATCAATTTTTGTTTCAATAGTCTCATCTAATGACTCTAAAACATAGCTATTAAAAATATTTAAACCTACATTTGCAATAAATCCTGATTGAATATCACCAAGTATGCTGCCTGATCCTCTTAATTGTAAATCTTTCATTGCCAGTGAGTACCCTGTAGAAGTTTGACCGATTGACTTGATAGCATCGAGTCGCATTTCTGAATCAATGCTTAATTCTGACTTATGAAAAAAGTAAGCAAAACTCTGCTCACCTCTACGCCCTACTCTACCTTTTAATTGATAAAGTTGTGACATCCCCAACAGTTCAGATCTCATGCAGACCAGAGTGTTTACTTTTGGTAAATCAATTCCTGCCTCTACAATTGTTGTAGCGTATAAAATATCAACTTCTTGATCCCAAACTTGTTGCATGGTGTACTCAATTTCATTTGAAGAAAGTCGTCCATGTAACAAACTATGTTTTAATTTAGGAAATAATTTCTCAATTTTATCTTTCCAATTTATGAGTTCATCAATTCGGTTTAAGACAAAAAAGACTTGTCCTCCTCTTGAAATCTCCCTTTGAATAGCTAAAGAAATTACAGACTCGTCAGTTAACCCAACATGCACTAATGTATCTAATCTATTTTCAGGAGGGGTCTCAATTTTGGATGTATCCCTTATTCCCATTAATGATTGCTCAAGAGTTCTTGGTATTGGTGTTGCAGTGAGTGTAAGCTTATGAACTTGATTTGATAGAAAATGAAGCTTGTCTTTATCCTCTACTCCAAATCTATGTTCTTCATCAATAATGACTAATTTCAAATCTAAAAAATCTATATCGTCACTTAAAATTCGATGAGTACCAATCAATATATCTACCGTTCCATTTTTAACACCTTCAAGAGTTCCTTTAACCTCACTTTTTTTACTGAACCTGCTGAGATGTTTTATATTAAGTGGATAATCTTTTAATCTCTCTGTAAAAGTATCTATGTGTTGTTGAACTAGAATTGTAGTTGGAGCTAAAACAGCAACCTGACTGCCTGAAAATGCAACCTTTATTGCAGCTCTTAACGCAACTTCTGTCTTGCCATACCCAACATCACCAAAAATTAATCTATCCATTGGTGTATTTTTTTCTAGATCTTTTTTAACATCTTCTATAGCCTGGAGTTGATCTGTTGTTTCTACAAATTCAAAATCAGATTCAACTTGATTTTGCCATGGAGTGTCTGGTTTCATAATTAAGGAATTGTTTTCAAGAGTTCGTAATTTATAGAGTTGCAGAACCCTATTTGCAATTACCTTTGCGTTCTGTCTCGCTTTATCTTTAGCTTTCTCCCATTCAGCTCCACCCAATTTTGAAAGCTTAGGATTTTCACCTCCAACATAAACTTCTAAGTCTCCAATTTGATCAGAAGGCACAAATAATTTATCTGTACCTTTGAACTTGATTGAAAGGTAATCCTTTTCTACTCCCTTGATGTCTTTAGTTACAGTACCCTCATAAAGCCCAATGCCATGATAAGTATGAACAACATAAGTATTAGGAACCAATAACGATTCACCACTTATTGATTTTGGTTTTGGTTTTTTCTTAACAAATTGTCTCCCGTGAAAATCACTTTCGTTAAGTAATCCAATACCTAAATCTGTAATTAAGAAAGAGTTCGTAAACTGGTTCTTAACAATTTTTAAGTTATTTAAATTATCGAACTTTTTGATAAAATCTGCATTTTCAGAATATAAATAAATTGAATCAACTTTACTGAGTTCACATAATACATTTTCCATTTGAAAATCTTGAAAGTACCGTGGAACATATTGGAGTTCTGATAAATTTATAGTTGAAATGAAATTTGCATTTTCATGATTGAGCAGACTAAATACTTCATCATATCTAGTCTTGAAAGAAATATTTATAGTCAAATAATCAATAAGTCCATTGAAAGTATCTTCTTCAATTTCTGTTAAATTTTTCATCTCAAGTTTTATAGAATCAAAATTAACCACATGAATTTCTACTGACTCTGGAAAATGTTTTATCAAAGGTGGACATGAGATAATATTCTGAGAATATTGATAATATTCGAAGTCTTCAAATGTATCTTTATTTGCAAAATTTGAAATTGAATTCTTATTAATTTGAAATAGTTCTGAAGCAGGAACAATCAAAAGATCTTGGATAGTTGTTTCAGACCTCTGAGTAATAGGATTAAAAACCTTAATTTCTTCAACTACATCTGCATCAAATAAGACTCTTACAGGCTCGCTGTGGCTTAAAGGAAATACATCTACTTGACCTCCTCTTATTGCATAAGTGCCTTTGCTTTCGACTCTATCTTTTTGTTTGTATCCGAGATGATATAAATTTTCAATAAAGCTCTCGAAATCTATTTCTTGCCCTTGTTGCATTTCGATAACTTCCAAATTTTCAAAAAATATCTTTTGTGATATAGATTTAATACTTGAAACAATTACATAATTTTCTTTGGTAAGTATTGCATGAATAGCTTCTAACCTCTTGCCTTGTATCTCATATGTAGGAATAAATGAGTCATATGTTAAGGTATCCCAGCTAGGAAGTAAATAAGTATTCTCTGAAAAATTTATATAGTTTTGATAAAACTTTTCAGCATCTCTATCGGTTGGTAAGACTATTAATTTTTGAGAAGCAGTACTTTTAATATTTATTACTGGTGCAAGAGATTCTTCAGATATATTCTGAACTTCTACATTCATGACCTAAATCTTGTTTAATTGAATTCGATTTTCATCAATTAACCAGTTAATAGTCTTTGTGATAAACGAATCTAAGTTGGTGTAATTGAGATTTAGTTCTTTAGATGCTTTACTACCGTCATATATATGTCCGTGAATTAAAACTCTCACAGATTCTCTACAGAGCAAAGGTGATGAAGAGCTTAATAATTTTACGAGATCTCCTAAAGGAGCAAAAAATTTTAATAATAATTTTGGAGCATAAAGGGGAGTTCCTTTCCAGTCCGAAATGTCTTTTAGTTTTTTTATGAGATCTGGTGTAGATGTTTGAAAACTATTTAACACATAACGTTCAGAGTCTTTTCCATAAAGCAATGCGTTGTAGTGCCCCTTTGTGCAATCATCAATATCTACAACAGATATATTGTTTTTAATTAATGGGGGAAATTTTTTTCTTAAAGTTGATATTAATAATTTAGCAGTTCCAGAAACTCTTCCTGGTCCTTGAACAGAGGAGGGATTAACAGAAACAAAATCAAAATTTTTATCAAATTTAAATGCAGCTTTCTCTGCTAAAAATTTCGACTCTTCATATTTACTTAAAAAATGCCCTCTATGAGTTGCTTTTTCATTGCCAATTTGATTATTTCCTTCACCCAGTGTTACTGCTGAAGATGTATAAACAAATTTTTTAATATTTAATTTATTTCCTAATTCAAGCATTCGTTCTGTACCCTGTATATTGACATCAAACATCTTCTGTGGATTCTTTGCACACATTTTATTAACACCTGCCACGTGAAAAACTGCATCGATTTCTTTATCTTCTAACTTGCTTAAAAGATCTTTTGAAAATAAATCCCCTTCAATAATGGTGACATTTTCACTTTCAAGAAATTGATTTTTTGACCTCGCCAAAGCGTACACGTTATGACCATTTTCTAAAAGTTTTTTCAATAAAGGTTTTCCAACAACACCAGTTGAACCTGTTATAAAAATATTTTTGTAGTTCATTTTGAATTCTTGAGATACTCAGAAAAATATTGATAACCAGAAAAATAAGATAAAAATAATGCGATGTAAACAACAAAATCTGCCAATGAAACTGAGCTAAATGAAAATGAGAAGTCCATTAACACAAACCCTATTGCCCAAAACTGCATGCTTGCTTTTAATTTTCCAAATATACTTGGAGCAATCATAATACCCTCGTTACCAGCAAGGCCTCTTAATCCAGTAATAACAAATTCTCTTACAATTAATAAGACAGTTATCCAAATATCTACTCTTCCTATATAAGTAAAGCCAATGAATATGAAAGTAATAAAGATCTTGTCAGCAATAGTATCTAAGAATGCACCAGTTTTAGATGTAACATTCCATTTTCGTGCAAGTCTTCCATCAAAAAAATCTGTCCAAGCAGCTATGAATGCTATGACTGCGGGTACAAGCATAAGACCTGTTGATGAACCATCTTCAAGAATTAAATAAAGAATTACCGGAGAAGAAAATATTCTAAAAAGTGCAAGAAGGTCAGGTATATAATTTTTCATCAGACTACATCAATTATACGCCTCTCAGAAGCAGATTTTATTGCACTTTCTTTGTCTAAAATAAACTCTTTAATAATGTCAATAGAATCTTCGATAATAAATTCTACTTCTTCATGTTCATTTGGAAAAAATTTAGATAAAACAAATTTTGCTGGATCAATACCATTTGGTGGTCTACCGACACCTACTTTTAATCTAAAATACTCATTTGTACCTAGAGTTTTGTCTATAGATTTAATTCCATTGTGACCACCATCTGAAGTCGCATTTTTTATTCTTAATCTACCAAATGCTAAATCAATATCATCATGTACTATGAGAATCTTTTCTATATTTACATTGATATAACGAAAATATGACTTTAATGCATCACCTGAATTATTCATTGAAACAAGTGGTAATACTATATCTAGTTGAAATTCATCTATTTGATAATTTGTGATTTTAAAACTACCAGATTTGTCTACTTTAAAATTAAGTTTATTCTTTTCAGCAAAATGGCTGAGAATGTCTGCACCAATATTGTGTCTTGTTTTAGAATATTTTTCTTGAGGATTCCAAAGACCTACAACTAGAGCTTTTTTATTCTCCAGACTCATCTGAGGAGTCTTCCTCAACAGTTTCTTCAGTAGATTCGCCATCAGTACCCTCTTCACCTTCCATGCCTATCTCGTCTGAATCTTCTTCTTCTACTGCAGCTCTTGGCAAGGTGATTGTAACAAGAAGTGATTCGTCATCCTCGTTTGCTAGCTCAACACCTTCGGGGAGATTCACATCAGTAGCTGTTAAATTGTCACCTACATTTAATGCTGAGATATCCAACTCAATTGAAGTAGGAATATTGGTTGGAAGTGCAGATATTGAAATTGATGAATTAATAGTTTGAACCAAACCACCTTCTTCTTTAACTCCAACTGGAATTCCAACAAATTCAATCTGAACATCTGCTTCCACAGTTTGGGTTAGATCGATTTGAATTAAATCTATATGTAAATATTCATCTCTATAGGGATGTTTTTGTATTTCTCTTGCTAATGCTGTGTAATTATCAGAACCAACTTCGAGATTTATAATAACGTTAGTTCCAGCTTCAGTTTTTAAAGCATTCTTGAATTCTAGTGCATTTAGTGCTACAGATAATGGGTCCATTCCCAAACCATATACAACTGCTGGAATATTTCCATTTTTTCTTAGACGCCTAGACTCTGCAGAGCCCATGCCTTCTCGTACTATTGCTTTTAAATTAGTTTCCATAATTTCCTTACGAATTATATAGAGTAATAAAATTTATTTACTACTCAAATAAGATTTTACGCTTTTTCTGTAGCCTTTCTTGCAGACAAAACTGCAAAAGTTAATGTCAAAAGAGCGAATGTTCCAGAAGCAATAAACCCTTTTGCTATCACGTCTGTGACCCAACCATCAACCATAATTGCCCTCATTGCTTCTATAACATAAGTTGTTGGATTATAAGCTGAAGCAGTTGAAAGCCATCCTCTTAAAGCCTCTCTTGGTACAAATGTTGGTGCAAGAAATAATGCAGGAAAAAATAAAAATGAAGCAGCCTGAGCACCCTGTGAAGATCCAGATCTTACGCCTGCAGCAACTGAATAACCTGCAAAGCCCATCCCCCATAAAAAAGCTATTGATAGAACAAGAAAAAAGCCAACTGTTCCAACTGCAGGGTCTGCGCCAATTATTTTTCCAATCAACATAATCAAGCTAGCCTGAAGCAGTACTCTCATTGCACCGACAATCATCGGAGCTAGAATTATTGCCCATTTGGAAATTGGCATGCTTTGATATCGTTTAAATACTCCGGATTCAATGTCTTCCACAAGATATATTCCAGAAGCACCTCCACTAACTGATGCTGAAACAATGGACACAGGTAGAATAAAGTTTACAAAATTGCCATTTGCAAAATCAAAAGGTGTTCCAACCGCAGAACCTCCAAAAACTCCACCTAAAGCGCCATCATATACAAATAAGAAAAATGCAGAAATAAATATATTAGGTAGCTCTGCAAGTGGTCTTCTAAGTACTCTTAGAACTAATCGTTTTGTTAAAACACTTAATTGAGTTATGAAAGATAAATTAGAATTCATAAGCTACTTAGCTCCTTTCGACACTTTGGATTCTTCAGAGCCTTCAAGCCTGTATCCAGTAACCTTTAAAAACACATCATCTAAAGTTGGTTTACTGGCGGTAACTGAACTTACTTCAATATTGTTGTCAGATAAATTCTTAATATATGTGGGAATTTGCTTTGCTCCTTCTTCTACTGTTATCAAAAGATTATTGTTTTCTAATGTAGAGTTTTCCAAAACCTCTTTAGCTTTATTTGCTTGATCCTTATCTTCAAATGTAAAGGTAATAACATCACCACCAATACTTGCCTTGAGTTCGTCAGAAGTACCTTCTGCAACAACTAAGCCCTCATCTATAATTGCAATTCTATCTGCTAGTTCATCAGCCTCTTCAAGGTATTGTGTTGTAAGAATTATTGTTACACCACTATCACGCAATCGCTTTATTTCATCCCACAGTACTCTTCTAGATCCTGGATCTAATCCTGTAGTTGGTTCATCTAAAAATAGTACTTTTGGTGAGTGCACCAAGCTTAGACCAAGATCTAATCTACGTTTCATTCCACCTGAATAGGTTTTAACTCTTCTATCTGCTGCCTCAGTTAAACCAACTAATTCAAGTAACTCATTGGTTCTTTTATCAGAGTCTGGCTTTGAATAACCCCACAATCTACAAGTTGTAAAAAATAACTCTCTTGCAGTAAGGAGATTATCGATACCTGTATCTTGTAGTGCTACTCCAATATTTTTTCTTACAGATTTGTCATCTTTTGCTACATTATCACCCAAAATAAAAGCTTCACCATCAGTAATTTGCAAAAGAGTAGTAAGCATCAAAATGGTAGTTGATTTACCAGCACCATTAGGTCCTAACAATCCAAAAATTTCACCTTGTTGAACTTGAAAACTTACATCTTTAACAGCCTCAACCACTTCCTGTTTTGCTTGAAATGTTTTCTTAATATTCTTTACTTCAACTGCTAACATTTATTTACCTACAATTGTAAATTTGTACTTTGTAAATACTAGTAAGTAGCAAATTTTAAATGGCCTCGTAGCTCAGGGGATAGAGCACAGGTTTCCTAAACCTGGTGTCGCAGGTTCGAATCCTGCCGAGGCCGCTCTGAAGCTTTTTTAATAAATTCTATATTTGATATTTTGGCTCAAATTACTCGTCACTAACTTTACAAATTTATCATGAATTAAACTATTAGATGCCATAAGAAGTTTTGAGTTTAAACCTGGAAAATTTAAATATTCATCTGTGACTTTTCCACCAGCTTCTTGAAGTATTAAAGATGCCCCAAGTGTATCCCATGGTTTCATAAAAAATTCAAAATATCCATCGAATTTATTATCAGCAATCCAACAAACATCTAAGGCGGCTGATCCAAACCTTCTAATTCCACCAGTACTTCTGAGCACAGACTCAAATGTAGGTATGTAGTCACTAGACAAAGATGTTCTATCGTATGGAAAACCTGTTGCAATTACAGCATTTTCTAAAGTGGGTTTCTTTAAAATCTTTAACCTTTCTCCATTTTTAAATGCTCCGTGATCTTTGAAACCCTCATATAAAATATCTTGATAAATATCCAATATATATGTTTGTACAGGAATATCTTTTTCAAGAAGAAGAATTGTAATTGCAACTTGGGGAATGTTATTAGCATAATTGACTGTTCCATCTAAAGGATCGATTACCCATATTCTCTCTGCACTAGGATTAATTATTTCAGACTCTTCAGAAATAATGCCATCATTTGGGAATATTGATTTTATTGCTTCAAGTAATATTTTTTCTGAAGCAAAATCAGCTGAAGTTACTAAATCAACTATTGATTCTTTAGAGGTAATTTGTACTGTATCTCTAAGATTTTTTATTTTGTCAGCGCTTTGAAAAATAGCATCACGTAATAATTGAATATCAAATTGATTATTCATATTTATACAGAGTGTTGACGACCAGAATTTATATAATCTTGAGCATAAATTGCTGCCTTTGAAACAGATTTTATTTCAGCCCAAGTATATGGATTGCTTTTTTCATCATTTACGAATTTGAAAAATTCTTCTAGAGACTGTTTATGTCCTTTACCAGTAGAAAAAACTTTATTTTTATCTTCCTTGCCTTCCAGATATCTTAATAATTGAAAATCTTCAATTATATACGAATTACCACTTCCATGAATTTCAATTCTCTCTTTAGATAATGCTCCGTTTGTATCAGAAAAATAATTAATTGAAGCGTGAGAACCATTAGCAAAATTTACGTTGATAAATACCTGATTATCATGTGCCTCATTTGATTCTTTGTCTATAGGTGCAGAGGAAGAAATGCTTTGTGGTAGTGATTCAAAGATATAACATGCTAAATCAATAGCATGCACAGCTTCCCCAACAATTCTTCCACCACCAATCTCTTTGATATTTGTCCAGTGATCTTTTGGTAATTGTGGAACACTAAATCTAAAAGTCATAGAGTTTAGTTCATTTGAAATTGTTCTTTTCTTTACAAACTGAACAGCATCAGAAAATCTCCTGTTAAATCCTAGAAACAATTTTGGATTAGATGAATTGAAGATTGTTTCTTCAATTTCAATAAGTGAAGCTTCATTTAAAGCCAACGGTTTTTCAACATATACTGCTTTTCCTTTGGAAAGTGCTTTAATTACTAGTTCCGGATGGGTGTTATGAGGAGTCAAAATTATAACTGCATCAACTTCCTCTGATTCTAAGATTTCCCCTTCAGTGGGGTATTTATTCAAAATTTTAAAATTATCTGCCAAAGTTTGAGATGTTACTCCAGTTGTAGAAGCTACTCCTACAACTTGGCAATCTTTTTTGAGTTTTTTTAGTATTGGAAAAATAGTTGTAGAAGCAAAATTGCCAGCACCTAGTACACCAACTTTAATTTTGGTATTATTTTTTTTACTCTCAGAGTTTGAAACAAATTCAATTTTAGGTTCAGAGACAAAGTTATATCTAAGCACTATTGAAAGAGGTTTGTTTTCTTCAGAAAAACGTGAATATACATCAGGTGCATTTTCAAAAGCTACTTCTTCAGAAACTAAATCTAAAACTTGAATTTTATTATTTTTAATTAATTCAAGAAAAGTCTCAAAATTTCTATTTTCTGTCCACCGTACATATTCTATTGGATAATCTTTTCCTAATATTTCGTATTGTTTATCATATCTTCCTGGTCCATAAGATTTTGAAACTACAAGTTCAAGCTCTTTATAATAAAAATCATTTCTTGAAATATTAAGCTGAACATCGCCTACAACAACTATTTTTGCCTTATTTCTTGCTAACTTGGTTGCAGTCTCAATTGGTTCGTTACTAGAAGTTGCAGCAGTGATAATTATAGAATCAAAATTATTTTGACCTACATCTTCGATTGATGAATAGAAGCTATCATGATTGTCTGACCTGTGTGAATCTGGGTCTATTCCTATTACTTGAGACCCCTGTGCTTCTAATAGTCGAACGACCAATTGTCCTACAACTCCTAATCCAATAACAGCAACTTTCGACCCAAGAGTTGTCTCTGATAATCTGACTCCATGTAAGGCGATACTTCCCAAAGTTGTAAATGCTGCTTCTTTTACATCTACACCATCAGGCACTCTTGTACATAAATTTTCATTAACAACTACATATTCTGCATGAGAACCATTTGAAGCAACTATGTCGCCAACATGAAAATCTACTACACCTTTTCCAACTTCAATTACTTCTCCTGCTGAACTATATCCAAGCTGTAAAGGAGAAATATTTTGGGGAAAAACTGCATTCCATAATGCTTTTATCCCTTCATTTTTTAATAACTCAATACCTTTTTCAATATTTGAACTATTTTGCAGCTTATCTGATACACCTTTATTTGCATTTTCAATAGCAGCTATTTCTGTTCCAGATGAGACAACGGAAAAGTGGTTTTTAATTAAAACCTGACCTTGTCCTACTTGTGGTAACGGCGTGTCAAATAATATTGGTTCGGGACTTTTATTCTTAACAACTAATTGTTTCATGTATTTATTTATTCTACTTCTGAAATCAAGTTGGAAGTTAAATTAATCAAACTTCCTTCAACAGTTTCTATTTGAAGAGTGCCATCCTCATTTACTTTTTTTGCCCATCCTCTACCCTCTGGATATTCGATTAATTTACCTATTGTTTGCAATCTTTCAATATAATTTTGTAATTTAAACTCTCCACTTTTAAGGATTGTTATTAGAGTTTCTGCCCATTTAATAGCATCTTTATTAATTTGAGAATATTGAACTTTTTTATCGTAAAGTGAGCCGGCACCTGGAACTTTTGGATCTTGCCAAAAATAATTCACTCCCATTCCAATAACTATTTTATTTTGGATTTTTTCAACCAATATCCCACCAATTTTCAAATTATTAAGTTTTAAATCGTTTGGCCACTTTAACTCTAGGTTTCTATCTTTAATTACTTCAGTAAAGACATATCCTGAAACTAGTGGGATTAATCCTGTATTAAGATTGAGTGCGTCTGTATAAATACTAAGTGAACAAGCTAAAGATTGATCTGCATTAGACCATTTTTTGCTTGAAGTTCCTCGACCTTTTTCTTGAGAATAGCTGATAACAAAGACTGGTTCATCTTTTAAATTCTCTAGCGCATATTCTTGAGTATTGTAAATAGATTCAAAAAAAAAGACTTTCAAAGTGTTACTTCTTTACATATATATAGGTCAAATACATACGTTAATAATAAAGGGATAGTGTGGGCATGTCTGAAGAAAATTTGAGTGATTTTCGTAATGAAAAAGCAAAAAAAGTACAGCATCCAAAAGGTAAGTTAACTGCATATGAAAGATTGGACCTTTTATTAGATAAAGGTTCTTTTTCAGAAATCGATGAACATGTAGTCTCTGACCAAAATCCTGATGGTGAAGCAGTAATTACTGGAACAGGAACAATCCACGGAAGACCTGTTTATGTGTTCAGCGAAGATTTTTCAGTCATGGGTGGTAGCTTAGGTGAGGTTGTTGCTAAAAAGATTTTAAAAATAATGGATAAAGCCCTTGAGGCTAGAGCTCCAATAATAGGAATTAAAGATTCGGGTGGAGCAAGAATTCAAGAAGGAATTTCATCTTTATATGGGTATGCGAAAATATTTAAAAAGAATGTTCAAGCATCAGGAAAAATTCCACAAATTTCTGTAATAGTAGGACCATCTGCAGGAGGAGCTGTTTATAGCCCAGCCTTAACTGATTTTATATTTCAAGTTAAAGAGATAGGTCAACTGTATGTAACCGGACCAGCAGTAGTTAAATCAGTTACAGGTGAGGAAGTTACTTTTGAAGAGCTGGGCGGAGTTGAGCCTCATGGTACAAAGTCTGGAGTAACTCACCAAGTCTGCGAAACTGAAGAGCAGGTTTTTGAAGAGGTTAGGTACTTGATGAGTTTTCTACCCCAATCATCTGCTAAAAAACCACCTACATTTATAACTGAAGATGAACCAAATAGGCTTGTAGAATCTTTGGATAACTTCATTCCAGAAAATAGAAACCAACCATATGATATGGAAAAAATCATTACTGATTTAGTAGATGACGGAGAACACTATCCAATTCAAAGCAACTATGCTCCTAATATTATTACGACTTTTTCTAGATTCAATGGAAACACTGTTGGAATAATTGCTAATCAACCAAATGAAATTGCAGGAGTACTAGACATTAATGCTTCAGAAAAAGCGGCAAGATTTGTAAGATTTTGTGACGCTTTTAATATTCCACTTTTAACTCTTGTTGATGTACCAGGGTTTTTACCAGGTGTGGATCAGGAACATGGTGGAATTATTAGAAGTGGCGCAAAATTACTCTATGCTTACTCAGAAGCAACCGTTCCAAGGGTTTGCATTGTAGTGAGAAAAGCATATGGGGGTGCTTACATAGTCATGGATTCAATTGGTTTAGGTGCTGATAAATTATTTGCATGGCCTTCAGGTGAAATTGCTGTAATGGGAGCTGAAGGTGCAGTAGATGTCATTCACAGAAAAGAGCTTGCAGAATCGGAAGATAAAGACGGACTGAAACAACAACTTGTAGATAGTTACAATAAAAAATTTAGCAATCCTGATATTGCTGCTCAATTAGGACTGATTGATAATATTATTAAGCCAAGCGAAACCAGAAAAAAGATTATAGATTCATTTAATGACTTATCGGACAAAGTTGAGTTAGGAGATAAACATGGAAACATACCCCTCTAAAAATATCGCGATTGACTGGGTCGAAAAAGGCACCTTGTTAAGAAACCTTTTTTTATCTTTAAGCTTTGCATTTCTTACAGCATTAACTGCACAAATTAGAATTGTTATTCCAATTTCGCCGGTACCAATCACTGGGCAAACATTCACTGTTTTACTAGCAGGATTAATTCTTGGAAGCACATTTGGTGCAATAAGTATGCTCATGTACTTATTTATAGGAATGTCAGGACTACCTTTTTTCACATCAGGTGTTTCTGGAGTAGCCATATTAAAAAGTCCTACAATTGGATACATAATCGGTTTTTTTCTCGCAGCATATATAATCGGTGAATTCTCTAGAAGACCTGTTGTAGGAATAGTATTAGGTACTTCAGCAATTTATTTTTGCGGCATTATAGGACTGATGATTACATTAAATACTTCTTTTATGAACGCACTTACTATAGGTGTTTTTCCGTTTGTTCTTGGTGATGTGCTAAAAGCGATCTTAGCAGTGGGAATAGCTCTAAAACTTAAGTAAAAATATGGATCAAAAAAGAATTCTTATAGCAAATAGAGGTGAAATTGCACTTCGAGTAATCAGATCTGCAAAAGAAATGGGGCTGCATACTATTGCTGTTTACTCAGATGCTGACGAGGATTCTCTTCATGTTAAAAGAGCGGATGAGTCATATTATATAGGAGGCTCATTACCTGCAGAAAGTTATAGAAACTTAAAAACTCTTGTAAATGCTGCTGTTGATACAAATGCAGATCTTGTACATCCTGGTTATGGATTTTTAGCTGAAAACGCAGACTTCGCAAAGGCAATAGAGAAAAAAGGGATTATTTGGGTAGGACCAAGGCCAGAAACAATTAGTTCAATGGGTGACAAAATTGAATCTAGAAAACTTGTTTCAAAAATAGGATTACAACCCGTACCTGGACAATTAAGACCTTCTCGATTAAAAAGAGAAGCAATTAGAGATGCCGAAAGCTTTGGGTATCCAGTAGCTCTAAAAGCGGCACACGGAGGTGGAGGAAAAGGTTTAAGGATTGTACATAGTGAAAAAGAACTCTTAGAAAATTTTGAAATTGTAAAACGTGAAAGTGAAGCATATTTTGGTTCAGACCAAATTTATGTTGAAAAATTTATTAAACCTGCTCGACATGTTGAAACACAAGTTCTAGCAGACAAGTACGGGAACATATTATATTTAGGTGAAAGAGACTGTTCTCTACAAAGAAGAAATCAAAAACTAATTGAAGAAAGTCCACCTGTTTGGTTGTCAGATTTTGGGAGAGAGAGACTTAAAGAATATACTCTCAAAATCGCAGAAACTTCAAATTATGTAAATGCTGGAACCGTAGAGTTTTTGGCGGACAGTGATGAAAATTTTTATTTTTTAGAGATGAATACACGACTTCAAGTTGAACATACTGTTACAGAAATGAGATATGGTCTTGATTTGGTTAAAGAACAAATCAAAATTGCATTAGGAAATTCACTTGAAGATTACGAACTTGACCCAAGAGGACACAGTATTGAATTTAGAATAAATGCTGAAGATCCTCAGAATAACTTTTTGCCTACACCTGGAACAATAACTGAATATAGAGAGCCAACCGGAAATGGTGTACGAATTGATGGATGGGCTAGAACAGGTACCCAAATTACTCACTTCTATGACAATTTGATTTCAAAATTAATTGTTTGGGGAGTTTCAAGAGAGGAAGCGCGTTCTAAGGGAATCCGCTGCTTAGAAGAATATATCATAAGCGGCATCCCTACAACTATTAATGTTCTAAAAGATGTCTTAAAAACTAGAGAATTTGTTGATGGAAAAATACATGTTAAATTTTTAGAAGAAAATTTTGAAATTGAAGATACTGAAATTGAAGAAACAATATCAGACAGGCCAAGTAAAGTTAAAATTTCATTAGATAACACAGTGAATGCTTCTCTAGCTCCACAAAGGCCAAAAAAAATAGGTATGGACTTAACTGGCAATATAAAAAACCCTGGTTTAATTTTTGCTGAAATGCAAGGAACAATTATGGATACTCTTACTAAAAATGGTAAAAAAGTAAAAAAAGGAGACTCTTTATTTGTTCTCCAAGCAATGAAAATGGAGAATATCATTACCTCTCCGATTGATGGAGTAATAAAACAATTTAATGTAGAAAAGGGTCAAGCTGTCAAAAAAGGAGATCTTCTAGCTGAAATTGAAGCGAGATTTTAATGATTTACGGCATAGGGGTGGACAAAGTTGACTTGGAAAGGGTAAGAAAACTCTTACTTAAATCTCCTAATAAATTTCAAGATAGGTGTTTTACTCAATCAGAGGTAGTTTACTCAAATAGATTTTCCGATCCCGCAAAAAGATTAGGTGCTAGATTTGCAGGAAAAGAAGCTGTAATGAAGTCTTTAGGTAAAGGTTGGAGACAAATTAATTGGAGAGATATTGAAATAACTGGTGGAGGTAAGCCTGAAGTAATACTGCATGGAAAAGCTGAAGATCTAAAAAAAGAATTAGGTGTAACTCAAATTCATATCTCCTTAACTCATGAAGAAAACGATGCGACAGCATTTGCGATAGCTGAGGTAAATTAATGAACTGGGTAGCAATGTTTCCTGGTCAAGGGTCTCAAGAGCCTGGTATGGGGTCAGAACTTTTGGATAAATATTCTGATTATTTAAATGAAGAATTTCAAAATACACTTGGTTGGTCAATCTCAGAAATAGTTCAGGTAGAAGATAAAGAAGAAATTAAAAAAACAAATATAGCTCAACCTTACATATTTGCTGTTTCATATTGTTACGGTTTAGAAGCAATAAAAAAACTTGGAAACCCAAAAGTTGGAATAGGTCACTCTCTTGGTGAATATACTGCTTTGGTTTTAGGCGGATATATGAGTTTTAAAGATGCTTTAAAAGTTATATCGGTACGAGGAGAAGCTATGCAGAAAGCTGTAGAAAAATCCAACACTTCTATGGCAGCTGTTCTCACTTCTGATATGAGCAGTACTATTTCCTCAATTCAAAAATTAAATGAACAAGGAATAGATATAAATATATCGAATTACAATGATGCTTCACAAATAGTTATTAGTGGTCTAATCGAGGATTTAGATTATTTAAAATCAAATCCAAAAGACCTTGACGCAAAAAGAGTAATTCCTTTAGATGTAGCTGGAGCATTTCATTCACCTACCGTGACGCCAGCAAAAAATGCTCTGGAAACTGTTTTAAACGATATTGAAATAAATACTGGAACTTTTGATGTTTATTTGAATGTAAATGCTAAGCCAGTAGAGATATCTTCTTTAAAACAGTGTTTGGTTGACCAAATTGATAACAGTGTCAGGTTTTACAATCAAATTATAAATATACAAAATGCTCTTAAACCTGACTATTGGTACCATATTGGCCCTGGGAGTGTAACTGCTGGCATGGTAAAAAAGTCTATATCTAGTAAGGAAATAGGGGTATTAAACTCTTTAAGTTCTATAAATGAACTTAATTAAGGAGATTTTTTGAAATCAACAATAACTGGCTGGGGTAAATGTTCTCCAGATAACATAATGACCAATGATGATTTGGCTAAGTTTGTCGATACATCTGATGAGTGGATACAACAACGTACAGGTATTCAGGAAAGAAGATTTTGCCATGTAAACAATTCTGATATGGCAACAGTAGCTGGGCAACATGCGATAGCTTGTGCAGGATTAACTCCAGAAGATATTGATGTAGTAATTTTAGCTACATGTACTCCTGACAGCATCGTTCCCTCAGCAGCAGCACACGTTCAAAAAAAGCTCGGAGCAGTTAATGCATCAGTCTATGACATCAATGCTGCATGTGCAGGTTTTGTATATGCACTGGAGCAAGCAAAAGCATTTGTTGAAAGCGGTTTATATAAAAGAGCTCTTGTAATTGGATCTGAACATATTACTTGGCTTTTAGATTGGTCTGATAGAAATACTGCTGTATTGTTTGGTGATGGTGCTGGTGCAGTTGTGGTTGAAGAAAGCAAAAGCCCAGCAGATGGAGAAATTTATTCGTTTGTCAACGGAATGAGTTCAGACAAATTAGAGATATTAGAGATTCCAAATTTTGGATCTGCAATGGATAGATTTAAAGAAGATGAAGCAGCTAAAGTTACCTGGACTTTTGATGGCCAAGAAATTTTTAAAGGTGGAATTCGAGCTATGAGTAAGTCTTCAAATGAAGCAATAGAAAAATCAGGATTAAATAAAGAAGACATTGATATTCTTATTCCCCACCAAGCGAATGTAAGAATTATTGAAGGTTTAGAAAAAATGCTAAGTCTTCCTAATGCTACAACAATAAAGAAAGTTCATAGATACGGAAACACTTCAGCTGCATCTATTCCACTTGCTTTAGTTGATGCATTAGAAGAAGGAGAAATTCAAGGTGGAGAAACTGCAGTTTTTACAGCTGTTGGAGCCGGACTTTCATGGGGAGCATGTGCTCTCAAGCTTGGAGAAAGAACAACACCTATCAACACATCCGATGCGAAACTTCCAGATTTTGAAGGTAAAGCTGTTGATACAATTAAAAGAGCTATTGAGTATCAAATACCTGAAAAATTAGATTCAATATGAAAACTGCATTAGTAACAGGTGGCTCTCGAGGAATAGGAAGTGCTACCTGCAAAGCTCTGAGTACAAATCATAAAGTAGTTATCGGTTATTCAAATTCAAAAGAAGAGGCAAAAAAACTCGAAGAATCAATAAATTCCAATGGTGGGAACGCTATGAGTGTAAAGATTGATATATCTGATAAAAATTCTATAAATATAGCTTTTGAAGAAATTGAAGAAAGCTATGGCATTGTTGAAGTGCTTGTAAACAATGCTGGAATTACAAGAGATAACATACTTCCAAGAATGAAAGATAGTGAATGGGACGATGTAATACAAACAAATTTAACTGGAAGCTATCTGACAACACAGAGAGCAATAAAAAATATGATGAAAAATAAATGGGGAAGAATCATATTTATTTCATCTGTTGTTGGTATTTCAGGAAACCAAGGTCAATCAAATTATGCTGCCTCAAAAGCTGGTTTAATAGGCTTAGCAAAATCAGTTAGTAAAGAAATGGGTGCCAGAAATATTACCTCTAATGTAATTGCACCAGGCTATATAGAAACAGATATGACATCGTTTTTAAGTGAGGAAAATAAAGAAATTATTATAGAGCAACTTTCAATAAAACGCATTGGTAAACCAGAAGATATTTCAAATGTAGTATCTTTTTTATGTAGTGAGGAGTCAGAATATATAACGGGACAAGTGATATCAGTAGATGGTGGGCTTTCTGTTTAATTAGGGGGAAATTATGGAAGTTAATGAAGTTTTTGAAAAAGTAAAAAGTTTATTTATTGAAGATCTAGGAATTGAAGAATCAAAAATTTCTATGGAATCAAAGCTAGAAGAAGACTTGGAAATAGATTCCTTAGGAATTGTGGAAGTAGTTATGGCTTTTGAAGATGAGTTTGATATTGAAATTGATGATGAAGAGCTAGCAGATGTCAAAACTGTTGGAGAAGCTGTAAACCTGCTCCATTCAAAGATATAAATTAAGTCATGTCTAAAAGACGTGTTGTTGTTACTGGTATTGGAACAATAAATCCATTAGCTAATAATGTAGAAAATTCATGGGCTAATTTAATTTCAGGGAAATCTGGAATTGATAATATTACTTCATTTGATACAACCAACTTACCAGTTAAATTTGCTGGAGAAGTCAAAGATTTTGATGCTAATGATTACATGGGAAAACAACATGCAAGAAAATTAGATAGATCTGCGCATTTGTCTATTTTTGCTGCAGAACAAGCTTTACTTGATGCTGGATTAGATACTAAATCTAGATTAGGAGATGAGGTAGGGATTGTACTGGGAACAGGCATCGGAGGCATTGGAGCAACAGAAGATGCTGTTAGAATTTATGACACAAGAGGACCTTCAAGAATAAACCCTCTTGCAATAACTCAACTAATGCCGAACTCTAGTACTGGGCAAGTTGCAATAAGATTTGGAATTGAAGGACCATCATTAACTATCACTACAGCGTGTGCTGCATCTGCTAATTCCGTAGGAGAGGCTAAAAATCTGATTGAACGAGGTGTAGTTGATACTGTAATTGCAGGTGGAACAGAATCTGGAACAACTCCAATGACGATTGGTGCATTTGCTCAAATTAGGGCTTTGTCTACAAATAATGAATCCCCTAAAGAAGCTTGTAGGCCTTTTGATAAAAATAGAGATGGCTTTGTTATGGCTGAGGGGTCAACTATTTTAGTTTTAGAAAATGAAGAAACAGCCAAAAAAAGAGGCGCAAAGATTTATGGTTATGTTGATGGATACGGTTCAACAACTGATGCATATCATATTACAGCACCATCAGAAGGTGGAGAAGGTGCAGTTCGTGCGATGAAAAAAGCTCTAGAAGATGCAGGAGTTAATAAAGAAGAAATTAATTACATTAACGCTCATGGAACATCTACTCCAATAAATGATAAAAATGAAACAATGGCCATTAAGTCGGTATTTGGTGAAAATGCAAAATCAATTACAATCTCATCTACAAAATCTATGACTGGTCATTTATTAGGTGGTGCAGGTGCATTTGAAGCAATGGTCTCACTTTTAGTTATGCAAAACAATAAGGTTCCACCAACAATTAATTTAACCACAGCTGATGAAGAGTGTGATCTAAATTACACACCAAATGTAAGTATTGATTTGGAAGTAAATAAAGTAATGTCCAATTCTTTTGGTTTTGGTGGGCATAATGGAGTTTTAGTCTTTTCTATAAATTAGTCTGGCAGCATTGATCCGCCGATTGAATGAACTCCCCCATCAGCATGTATTATTTCACCAGTTACCATTTCTGAGTAATCTGATAAAAGAAAATTAACTACTTTTGCAACTGGTTCTGGATTTTTTGTATCCCAACCAAGTGGAGCTCTTTGATTCCATTCATCGTCCATGCTTGAAAATCCTGGAATATTTTTTGCTGCAGTTGTTGCAAGTGGTCCTGAAGCAACAGCATTAACTCGTACGCCACTTTCACCCATATAGTATGCAAGGTACCTAACTATAGATTGAAGACTTGATTTCGCAACTCCTTGCCAATCATATCCTGGCCAAGCTTGAGAATTATCAAAGTCAAGAGCAACGATTGAAGAGGGATTGTTTAATAGCGGTTGAAATGATGTTGCTAAAGTTTTTAAAGAAAATGCTGAGATTTCAAAAC
>Ga0255768_10000306_pt1 | contig 50662 bp, 50 predicted proteins | sample 071ome_33_FD_179983 | JGI IMG/M metagenome (GOLD analysis project Ga0255768, IMG submission 179983) | Coastal salt marsh microbial communities from the Groves Creek Marsh, Skidaway Island, Georgia - 071412AT metaG (version 2) | ecosystem: Environmental > Aquatic > Marine > Intertidal zone >... | reverse complement strand
TTATAAACATTCTTGTGGCCAACTTTATCACAGGCGATAATACGGCCAACATCTATACAGGTAATTTTGTAGATAATTACAAAAACTACTTGACAAGACGTAAAAGAATGTTGTATACTTTAGATACAGACTTAGATAATATCTTATTCAGGATGGAAAAGGATGAAATTAAGTCTTGTATGGAAGGGCAACACCCACTAATCTTCAGGATGTACATGGGTGGGGATATACAACTTGAAACACTTGTTATTATGGAAAAACTATATCCTTTTGTTGAAGATTATGCTAGTGACTTTGTATTGGAACACATTTGTTTACTAGTAAAAAAGTATAACCCCTTTGTTATAATAAACAAAGATGAAGTAAAACAGAGATTTGAAGGTAAAATTTCACAATGTCTAAATCAGTAAAAAGAAAACCTGAAGAAAAGAAAATTCATAGGGTTGGAAAAGAACATCCTGAAAGAGCAATCGATCAGGAACTAAGACGTATAAATAGTATTGAGGATCTAGAAGATATAGATCTAGATGAAGTCCTCGAAACATATACAACAAATACAACGCAAACACATTAATACAACGCTATATATCGCACATAAGGAGAAACATATGTCGTTCAATTCACTTTCAGACCTTCGCAAAGCTCGTGGCAATTTCGACCAACTGATGAAGGAAGTCGAAAAACTTGATGCACCACAACAGCGTCAGGATGATTCAAACGAGTGGAAACCCACAGTAGATCAAGCAGGCAACGGATACGCTGTTATTCGTTTTCTTCCAGCACCTCAGGGTGAAGATATGCCTTGGGTTCAGCTTTGGAATCATGGCTTTCAAGGTCCTACAGGTAAGTGGTATATCGAAAACTCACTTACAACCCTCAAGCAGACAGACCCTGTATCAGAACTCAACTCAGAGCTTTGGAACAGTGGTGTAGAAGCAAACAAGGAAATTGCTCGTAAGCAGAAGCGTAGGCTTTCTTATTACGCAAACATTCTTGTTGTTGAGGATTCAGGCAATCCTTCTAACAACGGTAAAGTATTCCTTTACAAGTTTGGTAAGAAGATCTTTGATAAGATCAAAGACGCAATGCAGCCAGAGTTTCAGGATGAGGCTCCAATGAATCCATTTGACTTCTGGGATGGTGCTAACTTTAAACTCAAGATTCGTCAGGTAGAAGGTTATCGTAACTATGACAAGTCTGAGTTTGCAGCTCCTTCAGCAGTAGCAGATGATGATTCAGCTATTGAGGCTATTTGGGGACAGCAACATTCGTTAGCTGCTATTGTAGATCCTAGCAATTTCAAGTCTTATGACGAACTCAAAAAGAAGTTGGACTTTGTATTGGGTAGCAGTGCCAAGGTAGGCACAGCAGAAAGCATTTCTAGTCAGACTGGAGACGCTGCTGATGATAACTACATGGAGAAGGTAACACAGATGTCAAAGGCTGAGACTACGGTTTCAGATGATGACGAAGATGATACACTGTCCTACTTTGCTAAACTTGCAAATGATGACTAATAACTAGTCAGACGAGAAGGGGGCTTAGGCCCCCTTTTTTATTTAGCGCCACTCCCAAGTGCAGGAGCAATTCTGCCTAATTGATACATTTCAAATACATTATTCTCAGGCCTGCTTCTTAAAGGAATAATACCTGTGCCGCCCTGATTGCCGCCGTTAACAGTAGTATTAGTGCTTTGATCTATGTTTTGAACGAGTGTTCCTCCGTTCATATTTCCCGGAGTCATAGCATAAATAGCATCACCTGTCATTCCGTATGTCGAAGTAGCAGGTTCTATGAGACCCCTTTCTTCCATCATAGGTCTCAATTCCGGATTTACTCTGGCAAGTTCCATTCTTGCTTCAGGAGTCATTGTTTCGGCTGCTTGCATTAAAGGTTCACTTAGTGAAGGATCTAACAGTGCAGCTGAATTTTCATTGATTGCTGCAGGTTCAGGTACCATATTCTCTATTTCAGCTAACCTTGCTCTTACTGCTGCCATATCTTCACCGGATAAATCATCATCATTGATAATAGCTTTCAATTGGTCAGCATTATTAGTTTGTGCTAATTTTTCATAATCTATTTCCGAATCACCAATAATATCTTTGTCATATAAACCACTAGATTTTGCATTATGTAACTCAAGCTCACCCATTACTAGTTTTTTTAATTCAGCTGTTGCCAATTGAACAATAGCAGGCAATCGCTCCCTGACCAATGGATCATTTTCTGGTCGTATCTCTTCACCGGTTTCCGGATCCCTATACACTTCTTTGTAAACTTCTCTTGCAATATCAGCAGCTCCTACTGTTATTGCAGTAATAGGACCTAAAGCGCCACTTGCAGCTGACATAGCAGCTCCAACAGCATCTCCGTTTATCATTCGCCAGGCTCCTTCACCCAAACCAATGATTGCTCCTGCAAAAGGAAGAGATTTAGCAATAACTTTTGGTGCCATTCTGGCTGCTTTTGCAACAACGGTTCTTCCGATCTTTTCAGATAGTGCTTCTCTCGCTTCCCTAGAAGCATATCGGCCCGCGACCTGGCCAGGGCGGCTTGTTCTATAAATCTGCTGACCTCTTGAATTTGTTGTCACGTTATTCATCATTCTTCCGGCGGCATCCACAGCAGGGGTTATTACCCTTCCTGCTGTATTTGCCGTCGCTAAAACTCCTCTTCCTACTTGTCTAGAGCGAGTACCATCTAGTGCCTGTGCAACTAATATTTCATCAGCTCGTGTGTTGTCTAAAATATTTTCTTCTAGATCCACTTGTGAACCATTAGGTCTTGTTACTGTAGTCGGACCTAGACCATTGTTTTGATTGTATGTAAATCCTGGTTGTCCGATTAAGCTTGTATTGCCATTAGGATCAGTGCCTATGCCAAGCATATTTTTAATGTCGTTGTAAAAACTTTCTTTTGTAAATCCTAATTCTTCTAGTATTTTTGATATTGTAAGTCCGCCTGCCATTGCCATTGCAAGTCCGCCAATTATGGTGCCAATCAATCCGGTCCCACCACCTGCACCGCCGGTTCCTTTTAAGGTGTTTAAAATTTCTTCTAGTGTTTTAGAATCTTTACCTTTACCGTCTGTGTCTTGACCTGTTGTATATGTAGCATCTGCTACAGCAGATGAAGTTGAATCAGCAACAGGAACAGCGGTAGCTTGCCTAACACCTGTCGCTTTGGCAATGCCTTTACTTAATCCTAACAGACGATCTATTTTTTTACCATCTTTACCTGCTGCTTTTCTTAAAACTTCCATTTGTTCTTCAATGCCTGCTAATGCTTCTTTTAAAGCAGAGCCTGTTAGTGCTTGGCTTTCTTGTATCATATCAACCAAATTAGATAACTCTTTTCTAGCCTCAGAATTGTTAGCTAATAATTCTTTTAACGCTTCAGTATTTTCAGATATAGAACTTGCAAGATCACTAGCGAGACTAGGTACCCTGCCTCTGCTTGCTGTTTGTTTACCGGCAAAAGTAGAACGTATTGAGCTACTTAAATCTAAAATGTTATCCATTATTGGTTACTCTTTTTCTTTTCAGCCTTTTTCTTTAAATGTGACATGAGCATACTAACATAAACTTCTCTTTCCCAAGGCACCATATTTTCTAATTCTGTTAAACTCCAATGGTGTTCCTGCATCAATAGAAAATTCGTTTTATAATAATTCTCCAACGAATCTTGAGAAAGAGTTAAGCGAAAAAATGTTCTATGCTGTTTATCAGTACCCTATTTTCTGTGTTACATTTACTGCAATTAAATTCTTTGATGTGCATTAAAACTGGCACATTGCTGTAAAATTCATTTGCATCTTTTATAACCTGTAACGGAAGCTGTTCAATAAAAGTTACTAGCTCCTCTTTTTCAATATCATCAATATGGATTATTTCTTCATCAGTAAAGATGTGATCTATTCCTCTCATAATAACTTCTAAATCTGTTAAGTCTGCTGCCGATACTTGAGTTAGTGCATCCGGCATCCTAAAAACAAGGCCAGATTTTTCATTTATCATAACTTTTTTGGTAGTGCTATTATCTCCTTTAATTTCATAATCATTTAAATTCATTTGATAATTTATCTTAGCTTCACATTCACCACAAGTTAAAATAAAATCTACTTCTTCTCCAACTGATCTTGCTTTTAACTGTAGAAATAACCACTGTATTTGATACAAAGGCAAACTTTCAACTTTAAGATTGCCCATACAACAATTTTCTACAATTTGTACAACTCCTTTTAGCTGCGTCAAAATATCTTCAGAGGCCGCAGCTTGTGTCAAAATATTATTTTCTTTTACTAGAAACGGTCTAAACTCATATGTTTCTTTTGTCCCAGGCAAAGTCAAATCAAACTTTGGCACATCTATCTTTGGTAACGCCATTATATTCTCCTATAATTTAATCAAATATTCTTTGTATTATTCCACCTATATTGCCCAATATTCTTCTATTTCTCAGTCTGTCTCTAATAGCATCTCTAGGACTAAATTCACGATTCCCTTCAACACTTACCCAGCGTTTAGCTGCAAACGAAACTGAAATTCTAATGTGTCCAGTATTAGACCAAGCAAGGGGAGTTACGTTAATTAGTTTAGGAATTGCTTCTTGTAATTGATACTCTGCTCTTATATTGTTTTGATTATCTAAAACAGCTACATTAATAGTCCCATATATTGATTCATGGAAAGAGGCTTCTTTTGTAACAGGGTCTACGGTTTTTAATATCCATTCTTCAAACGCATCTCGTATTTCAAAGTTACCATCACTGATAAAAGTAAACACCGAATCTTGTGTCAAATACTCTACGTTTTGGTTTCTGTATTCAGTCCAAGGACCTATTTTATATGGGACGTTTGTAGCAGACAATCCGGGTAATTGTGCTTCTTCACACATTACTGTAAAAATAGAAGGAAAGCCAAATGAAAATATTGTGCTTTCCTCAGCAGCTTGTTGATCTCGTAGTCTTTGATTCGGAAATCTAAAAGTTACTTCAAATTTATCCGAACGAGGCAAATATTCAGTTCTTACTTGACCTAAAAAGTTTTCAAAAGTTGATTTTGAGTTAGCCATTTATTATTTCTCTGCTTTGTCTATATACTTGATTCTGTGTTGCCTTTGCAAAATCATGTGTCGGTAAAAATATAGAAGCTCTCCAGTGTTCAGGATTTATCTTTACAAACCTGCTCTGGACTTGACTATACAAATACTTTTTCACTGAGGGTTTTACTTGTGGGAATCGGCCAAAGTTTTTTAACAGACCCCAACTGACTTCTATTTTACTTTTATCAGTTAGTGCTTTGTCAGTAAAATTCATTAGGTTACCCAATAACTGAGCCCTCATCATATAAGGCAAATAGTGAAAGTTTATTCCTACAAACCCGTTTGATATATCATCAAACGGCAAACATAAGGGAAATCTGTCATAGTAAGGCAGGGTGTCTTTAAACTTAGGATCATATTGGAACATATACATATTACCAGGCTCTAGCCTGTTAGTAAACTCACCTATGTCAGTACGAGACACCTCAGCAAAAGTATTGATGCCGTTTGCCATTTTACGAACAGCATCTTGGTACCATCTGAATGAACGGTCCTGTTCGCCTGCCGCGGCTCTTATGTTTTGGAATGGATTAGCCATACCACTATTTATAATGATTTTATAGGTTCAGTTCTTTTTCTGTAATAATTTTGAATTTCCACTTACGGTCTTTACAGAATTCTTCAGCTGCTTCCCACTTGGCTAAATTGACACCCCATTGTTTGACTTCTTGTATGAACCTTTTTGTCCTTCTCTTAGGAATCTTAGGTTCTTGTGTAAAACGATAGGGTTTGACTTCTACAAGATACATTTCAGTGACATCATTATTACATACTTTTACATAGAAGTCCACAAAGTATCTATGGTATCTGTTGTCTATAGGTGAGCGATAGGGTATGACTATTTCTTCACTTCCCCATTCTTGTACAGAATCATTGAGATCACACCAATTCATAAACTTCAATTCGTATCCGGAACGATACACTATATTTGTAATATCACCTCTGTACTTGGCCGGGTTTCTCGGTCTAAACTTGCCTTGATATAATTCTTTGGTGTATGTCATAAATTATCGTTATAAATAAGAATACTTAACTCACTATTTATTAGAGACTACCAATGGCTGACAATGCAATAACAATAAATGACGAGGATTTTCCTATAAATGAGGACGGTCCTGAAGCACAATTTGATGTTGCGGAAAGAAAAACATTTAAATATCCTCTAAATATAGGTGACGATTCTGCTGAACTTCAACATAGTATAATTTTTTATATTAATGCTAGAGAAAATACTAGAGCTGCTAGACAGTCTGCTAACACCTCAGTAGTTGCTGGTAGTACGTCTGGGACTAAATTGGGACGACCCAATGAAGAAGGTCTAGATAATTTAGATTCAGCGTCAACAGCTGGACTTTTGGCAGGTGGATTTGAACTTACAAGACGAGCAACTCAAGCAGCTACCGGAAACGGTGGCGTAAGTGTCGCAGCTGGATTACTATCATTGTTGGGTATTACAGAAGATGTGAATGATAATGGTGAGGATATAATAGACATTGCTAAAAAGGAAATTGGATTTGGTAAAAACTTTGGCAGGGTAAGACTACAACAAGCGATTGAGTTATTTGTCTCAGGACCTCCTACTGCTGAATATTCTGCTAATTGGGAAAATAAAGAACTCGGAATTTTTGGCGGGGCTATGACTCAGGGCAGCGTTAAACTGAATGAATTAATTGGAGCTGAAGGTGAAGGAGATTTTGACATTCCTGGTACTAACAAATCTATGAATTTAAGTCAGTTTAAAGGACTAGCAGGTGGATTAGGGAGATCAGTAATACAGGGCGCGGCTCAGTTACCAGGTAAGTTAGGTGTAGCAGGAGAGTTAGGTGCTGCTTTTGATCTGTTGTCGGGCAACACATTGAATCCATATAAAGAACAGTTATTTCAAAGTATGGGATTCAGAAAGTTTGGTTTTGGTTATAAATTTATGCCAAAAAGTAATAAAGAATTACAAACGGTAATGAACATTGTACAGTTATTTAAATATCATATGCACCCAGAAAGAAACGATGCTAATTATACTCTCATTTATCCCTCTGAATTTGAAATTGAATATAGGTATAAAGGACAAAGAAATGAGTATCTAAGTAAAATAGCACCGTGTGCGTTGACAGATGTTAAAATTTCATATGGCGGTGCAGATTCTTTTACTTCTTTTAAAGACACTGACGGCGCTCCAATAGAAATTAATCTTCAGTTATCATTTGCTGAACTAGAAACATTGAGTAGAAGGGGTGTAACTGATAGTGCAGGAACCGGTGTAGATCTTAACTGGAGGAATTCGTTCTAATGTATTTTAAAACAATGCCAAAGATGACATACCCCTTTCCGGATGGTAGGCTTAGAGTAGTTAGAGATATTTTTACCCGAGTTGCAACAAGGTCTTCTTTAAGAGGCCAGCTGTCATATGAAAGCTATGAAATTAAACTAGGAGAAACTCCGGATATTATAGCACAAAAAAAATATAAAAATTCAGAATTGCATTGGTTGGTCTTTCTTGTCAATGATATTACTAATCCGTATGAAGAATGGCCAAAAGATCTTGAAAAACTAGATGAGTATGTTAAAAACAAGTATGGCGCTGGAAATGAAACAGCTATACACCATTATAAAATTACTGATTCAGATCCTGAAGTAATTGTAGATTATGATGCCAGCAAAATTGCAAGCGGTCTTCATCAGGCTATTACAAATTATGATTATGAAATTGAGCTCAATGATTCTAAAAGACAAATTTTTCTTTTAAGATCTGAATTTGTGGGTGAGTTTGTCACTCAATACAAAAGGTTGATGGCAGCAAATGGATGAACTATTACAGGCCGGATCAGTTATAGTTGAAGACCTTATCATTCTAAATCAATATGATGAAGGAACCGGCTTACTAGAATTCTATACAGAACTTAATTTATTTGAGGACATATATTCTCCTTGTATATTTGCAGAACTTTACATTACTGACAATGTAAATTTAATCTCATCTATGCCTATAGTTGGCGGAGAACTTGTATCCATTAAGTTTAGAACTCCTACGTTTGATGACAACCCCGCAATTGTATATCAAAAAAATTTTCACGTTACTGGTATTAAAAACAGAAAAATTAAAGACAGTAGTGTTTCATATAAATTAGAATTAATTTCCCAAGAAGGATACATAGATCTACAAAGCACGGTCACAGGATCCTTTTCGGGTAAAACAAATGATGTTGCTAAAAAAATATTTGAAGATTATTTAATGGTAAGTGATTTTAGTACGCTATTAGTAACTGACACACCTCATAAAACTAACATAAAATATACTTCTAATTTTTGGTCGCCTTTTAAAAATCTTTCTTATATTGCAAAAAGATCAGCAGGACAATTAGGAAAAGCATCTGATTTTCTATTTTTTCAGAACAAAGATACTTTTATGTTGGCAAGTTTTGAACACCTAATAAAAAGCCAAAGTGAAAACGGGTTACTTGATGAATATGTATATGAATTAATACCCGGAACTTTCCAAAGAAAAAGAGACAATTATAATTATTACGGTGCGTCACTTACTGATGAAATGACTAGGGTAATAGATATTAAAACACCTCAAATTATTGATAGTCTTAAAAACATTCAAACCGGATACTATGCTAATGCTATAAGAAGTTATGATTTAACTACCAAAAAAATTACTGAAACTACTTTTGATATGGCCACAGGAGCAGCTGCTTTTTACAAAACAGCAGAAGGCACAGCAATACCTAAAAATGTAAATTTAAATCCTTACAATTATACTACTTTTGTTCCTGTAAATTCATCTCTTTATACAGACTATGGTATTACAAACAATAAAGATTTGCCTGAAGGACATCCTGCAGACTATATTATAGACAAAACACACTATAGACATTCCTATTTAAATTCTTTAAATGCTACCAAATTTGAAATTACAATTCATGGTAGAACTGATATGACTATAGGTATGTGTATAAACTTTTTGTATCCTGCTTCAGGAACAAACAGTGACGAAGATACAGCTGCTGATGCTGTTGATAAATATTTGTCAGGTGTATTTTTAATAACAGCTATTAGGCATTATATTACAAATGATAAACATATGATGCAGGTAGAAATAATTAAAAATGGATTTAATATAGGGATAAATTAATGTTAGTACCCCAGTTTAAAATGTGGATAGGAGTCGTTGAGGACAGAATCGACCCCGAACAATTAGGCAGATACCGAGTACGTATTCTTGGTTATCATACTGCAAACAGAGAATCTTTACCCACAGACAAACTTCCTTGGGCTGTTCCTGTCATGCCGGTCACAGGAACAAGTATTTCTGGTGTGGGCGAAACACCAAATCTCACTAACGGGTCTACTGTTATAGGATTCTTTGTTGATGGTGATGACGAACAACAACCAATTATACTTGGCTCGATGCCAGGCCTTCCTACAGAAAAAGTAGAAGATGAAAAAGTAGGTTTCAATGATCCAAAACACATTTATCCTTTCACTACTAAAGAAGGTAGAAACGGACTCAAAGAATCCGACTTGTCAAGATTAGCCCGAGGTGCAGAAGCAGAGAAACACGCTAGCTTAATTAAGAAAAGAGCTGCTAGAATAGAGGAGATTCCTACTGCTAGAGCTCCAGATGTTAGTAACACTTGTAGTATTACAGACGGCTTGTTGTATAACGAAACCTGGTCTGAACCTCATGCTCGTTGGGGAACTACAGCAGACGGATCCTACAGCGAACCAGGAACTGTTCCTACTTTTGAAAATGGAACAACCTCAGTGTATCCTTACAATCACGTTAAAGAAACTGAATCAGGGCACATATTTGAAGTAGACGATACTCCTTTTAATGGCAGAATACATGAGTATCATAATTCAGGGACATATAGAGAAATACAGTCAGACGGAACTAGGGTTACTAAAATAGTATCTAGAGATGTTGAGATTGTTATGCAAGGCAAAGATGTTTATATAACAGGCGGGTGTAATGTTACAATTAAAGGTGATTGTAAAATGCTTGTTGAGGGTGATAAGTATGAGGAGATTAAAGGCAATCAATTTACTATTGTTGAAAAAAATCGTCATACTAAGGTCATGGGAACTGATGTATTTGAATGTCATTCAAACGTGGGCTACAATATAGGTAACGCTGATGGTCAAGGTCACTTCATTGTTAGTACAGCAAACGACATAAGTTTTACCGCGCAGGGTAGAGGACAATTTACATCTGGCGGACAAATGAACATATCATCTGGAAATAAAACTATTACATTGACAGCAGCTAAAAGTATTGCTTGTGATGCGGGATCTGTTTTCAAAGCACAAGGTCCACTGATGGCCTCTTTAGAAAGTGCAGCATATGTTAAATTAAATTCTGGAATAGCTATGGATTTGACTTCCGGAGTTTCACAAAAGGTTGCTTGTGTTGGTAATCAATTACTTGAATCAGGAGCAACACAGACTATTTCTGTTATAGGCTTACAGAATACTATTGCAGGTGTTAGGCAAATTACGGCACCAATTACATCACATTTAGGTATGTATAACGTGACTGGAAATATTTTAGGAACCCAGGTTACTACTATTACAGGTATTGATTTGAATTTACACAAACACGTAGCAACATCACTCGGTGCTCCTACTACTCCTTCAATACCTTAGGATAAGAAATGTCAGAACACGATACAGAAGCAGAAGCAACGCATGGATGTGGTTTAAGTCCTAAGCAAATGGAGCTTTTAGATACACTAGCCGGACTAGATGAATCGGCTGGTTTACTAGGCCTTGCTGCTACTTTTATACCTGGCTTTCCTACTACAGGACAAGGCATTGCAGAATATATTATTGGTGCAGAAAAATATGCAGAATATTATGCTCATTATGAAAAAGTTATGAAATTCTATAACGATCCTGTTGGCGGCATATTAGAGTATGCAGATCAGGCTATTGAATATGAAGAAGGTGAAGAGGGGTCTTTTTCTCAGGATTTGAGAGGGTTTGTTAATAAAGTTAAACCAATAGCTTCAACAGCAATAAATGCAGTATTGACAACAGAACAAATTGCAAATGAAGTGTCTAACTTTAAAAACAAATGGAGCGGTGTTGATATAGATTATGATAATGTAGTATCCTTAATCAAAGATGGAGCTATAACTGCTAAGAATTTATGTCATATGGTTGATGACTATGGTAAAGCAGCAGACGGTTCTCTAGTATTGAGAGGTAAACCTATAGTTATAGAACCAGGTAAATGGGGTATAGATTTGCCAGGAGGCAGACAGCAACCTATAGTAATACAACCAGAGTTTGTTATAGATCTAGAGGCACAAGAAGAAGAAGCGCTAATTGAGTATGAAGGAATTTCAGATTCGCGGTTAAGATTTAACATTTAAGGTTATAAATACTCGTATGGCCACAGAAACTAAAAAAATATCTAGAGTCTATAAGGACTTTGATTTGGGTTTTACTAAGAACCCAATAACATCTGATCTTTCTAAAAAAACAGATATAGCTGCTGTCAAACAATCAATTAGAATATTGTTACTGACTAATTTTTATGAAAGACCCTTTGCATATAGTAAGGCGGCAAATCTCAGAGCTTTCTTGTTTGAACAAACAGATGTTATCACAGCGGAAGCCATAAGAAAAAATATACAACAAGTAATAGAGGCATATGAGCCTAGGGTTATAATACAAGAACTAAATGTGACAGTCGGCTCAGATGATGTTTCTTATGATGTATATTTACAGTTTAAAGTAATTGGGTTTTCCTTGCCACAAACATTAACAGCAAACTTAACAAGGTTAAGATAACATGGCACAATTAGAAGTATCTGAATTAGATTTTTCTACAATAAAACAAAATCTAAAAACATATCTAAAATCACAATCAGAATTTAGTGACTACGACTTTGAAGGGTCTGCTATGTCTGTATTGCTTGATACTCTGGCTTATAATACACATTACAATGCCATGTTGGCACATCTACAAGCCAACGAAGGATTTTTAGATACTGCTATAAAAAGAAACTCTGTAGTATCTCATGCTAAAGCTTTGGGATATACTCCTCGTTCAGTAAGAGGATCAACGGCAGTAATTAATCTTGCTATTACAGGTTCAATTTTACCGGCCTCTGTCACTTCTCTTACTCTTAGTAGAGATCTAATTTTTACTTCAGTTATAGGACAAAAAAATTACTACTTTTATCCTAGAAATACTATAACTGTAAATAAAGAAACAAGAAACGGTGTAGGCGGTTTTTATTTTGACAACTTATCAATAACTGAAGGTACCCGAGTTACTAACAGATATCTAGTAGAGTCAACTACTACATCAGGGCCTTTTGTTATACCTAATAATAACGTAGATACTAGTACAATAAGAATAAGAGTTCAAGAATCTGCTACAAACCTAACTCTTTCTACATACAAAAACTACACTAATATTACAGATGTTGGTACAACTACAAAGGCATTTTTTATAGAAGAGGATGTAGATGGATTATATCTTATTAGATTTGGTGATGGTTATATAGGCAAAAAACTAGAAGCAGGCAATGTTGTTCTTATAGATTACATTACCTCATCCGGTGCAAATGGAAATTTTGGTAGCTCTTTTTCAGTTACAGAAACTTTTGTGGTTGCCGGAGAGTCGGTGAGTGTTACTGTGGTCAGTAATTCTTCAGGCGGACAAGCTAGAGAAACTATAGACTCAATACGTCAGTCTGCTCCTCGTTATAATCAGACAAGAAATAGAGCAGTGACTTCTGCTGACTATGAATCTCTTATAAAAGCAAGTAATACACACATACAATCGGTTTCTGTGTGGGGCGGAGAAGATAATATTCCCCCTATTTACGGAAAGGTTTTTATATCTTTGGATCCCGTAGAAGGGGCAACAATAACACAGAATGATAAAGATGCTATACAAACAGAAATAATTGCACCAAAGGCTCCTTTGGGTATTTTGGCTGAGTTTGTAGATCCTATACGTACTTACATTCAATTAAAAATTGGTGTTGTTTATAATCCCAAGTCTACTGTTTTAACACAGGGCGGCATTCAGGGTTTGGTTACAGCAGCAGTTGATAACTTTTTTGCAAATGAATTAAATGTTTTGAATAAAAACTTTTATCTTAGTAATCTGTATGATTATGTAAAAGCAGTATCTTCTTCTATTATTTCTATAAACATAAATCCTAAATTACAAAAAAGATTTACGCCAAGCACTTTGACTGCTGCTGAGTCATTTCAAATGGAGTTTCATAATAAATTAGAACCTAGAACATTACATTCTACTTGGTTCAATGCTACTGTAGAGGCTGCAACTACTAAATGTAAATTAGTAGACATCCCTAATACAGGCGTTAATCCCCCTGAATATAATGGCACTGGTAAAATATATTTACAAAATGAAGCAGGCGAAAATATATCATTGATAGGTACTGTTAATTATGATACTGGATTAATTAATTTTACTGCAACTATTGCTAGTTATGTAGGCACTGACACTTTTATACGTGTTAATTTTAAACCACATGATGACGTTAAAGATATTAAAACCAATGTTCTGACTAGAGTATCAGCACCGGATGGTTCTAGTGCTGTTGTAGCTTATCCTTCTAAAAATACTGTTTTGACTAGGGACGATACTGTTCTTAATACTTTAACAGGCGCTAGAAAAGGATTAGAAATATTAGTCAGCCAATATACAGAAGATGATTAATGTCTCATCAGATACCTAGTTTCTATAGATACGTAGAATCTATAACAATTACCAACGCAGGCAGCGGATACGATTCTGCTAATCCTCCTGCTATAACAATCTCAGGTGGTGGCGGAACAGGTGCCACTGCTACTTGTACCGTTGTTGGCGGTGAGATTGCTACTGTTACTGTAACAAACATTGGTAACGGCTATACCTCTACTCCTACTGTTACTGTAGCAGGTTCTGGTGGAGCAATACTTACAGCAGTCCTTAATTTTGCCCATGGTCCTAAATCAGAACACACAAAAGTAAACGCAAATAATGTAAAGTATACCCTACCTGAATTTGTACAAAATGATTACACTACCTTTGTAACTTTCTTAGAGAAATACTATGATTGGATGGACTCAGAAAACAATCCAATCAATTTACTATTAAATAAAAGCTACCATGATATTGACGAAGCAACTGACAACGAGTTAGAAAAATGGCGTTTGCTTCTGGCTAGAAAATGGCCTAAAACTATTCCTGTTGATAAAAAGTTTTTCTATAAACACATTAAGGACATCTATGAGAGCAAAGGGACAAAGGCTTCTACGGAGTCATTTTTCCGTTTGTTTTACGGAGAAGATGTTGACGTAATATATCCAAGCAAATATGTTTTACGTGCATCTGATGGTAGGTGGCAACAGGCACAGTCTATTAAGGTAACATCTGCTAACGATTATGAAGTGTTAAATCTTCAAGGAAAGTTAATAGATTTATGTTACTATTCTACCACAGGTACTCTTACTCGTTTATATAAAATAGAAGCAGAAGTTGTAGATGTAATAAAAATAGCTTACACCGCTCCTCAACAGTATGAAGTATATCTAAAATTTGAATCATTAAGAACTTCAATACCCGGGCCCGGTGCAGATGGTCGAGCTACTATAGTATGGGAAGGTCCTATTGCTACTGTAGATACTGTAGGAGCTGCCGATGCAAGTCGAGCAGCAGGCACATATACAATCACAACTGCTGATTGGACTTCAGATGGTGATGGCTCAGCTGCCGAGTTTACGGTTGTGGTTGATGGCACGGGTGATGCCACTGTTACTATTACTACTGATGGTCAAGGTTTTATAGTAGATGAAACTATTACTATTGCAGATGCAGATCTTGGCGGCGGCGGTGGTGCAGACCTTACCTTTGACGTAGCAACACTCGTTGAAGGCGAGTTAAAAGTCAATGATGTTACAGTGACAGATGCTGGACAAGATTATCTTGCTGCTCCTGTTGTTACTATTATAGATCCTTCTGGTGGATCTGGTGCTGATGTTAGAGCAGAAGTAGCAAACAGTGTAATTACTGATTATGACATAGACGCCAAGGGTTCTGGATATTACTCGTCTACTACTACTTTATCCTTAAACACTGACAGTAGAAGAACCTTTATTGTACTAAGAGATGAGTTGCCCTCAAGCTCTAATGTAAAAGCATATTTAGGAAGAACTTTAACAAACATATCAGCAGGAACATACTCAGGCGCTGACGCAGGATTCTCAGCAGGACAAGTGTTTTCTATAAATGAATCAGGTGATGATGCTATAGGGTACGCACTAGATTACTTTGCTGAGGATTATGTTATTATTGGCGGCACCAATGATTCTTATGGTAAAATAATAACTGTATCAAGTTCTAACGCTCCTTCAACATGGAGAATAATTACACCTGGGTATGGTTTCAATAAAGGAACAGTAGATCTTGTTCTTACATCTCCTACAGGTGAAACAGCAACTGTTACACTATCTACTGGATATCTATTTTCATATACAGGCCAATATGTAGATGACAGAGGCAAACTCTCTGATGTTAACCGACTACAGGATAATCGTAAATATCAAAGTTATTCTTATATTGTCAAATCTTCTACTCCTCAGAGCGATTGGAATGATATTATTAAAGGAACAATTCATCCTGCAGGCTGGGAAGTATTTGGTGATTTAACAATCACAAATGAAATAGTTTTCTCTGATATTACTGTAACTGCACCTGGTTATCATATTAGATTCTTTGAAGAAGATATATTTGCAGGCGAAGGCGGTGATACTTCTGATGAGATTACTGTTTACTATGAAATGGTTAAAGAGGACACAGCAACTACAAGCGAACTTGTTGCTAAACTAGTAGAAAGACCTTTGGCTGATAGTGCAACTATTGATGACTCAGGTTCACAGGATTACTTTGCTGAAGATTACATGGTTGATGCTGATTCTTATGTAGGTGAAGGCGGTTTTGTAGTAGCGTATGGTAAGAATCCTTCAGACACAGTTACAACATCTGAAGAAATTGGTCCTTTCTCTGTAAACAAAGGACTTTCTGATACAGCTTTATCAGATGATTCAGGTGAACAAAACTACTTTGCTAATGATGCCGGCGATTACTTGGATAATAATTTCTATGTAAGAGATGGCGGCCTTCAGATAAACTATCAAAAGTATTTACAGGATGTTGTCTCTGTTACTGAATCATTTGCATACTTATATGACTGGGGCGTAACCCCATCAGATACTGTTACTGCTACTGAATTGTTTGGTTATGTTTTAGAAAAAATAATAGATTTTTCAGATACAGTAACAGCGTCAGAAACTTTTGTTCCTGTTCTAACGTGGACAGCATCATTTACAGATACAGCCACAGTAGCAGAGACAGTAGAAATAGGAACGAGTTTACCATTTACTGAAGCACAGTCAGTATCAGATACACCGGCACTAAACATACAACCAAATCCATCTGATTCTGTGTCTGTTACAGAGGTAATAAATAATTTTAATATTTCACAGGTGCTTGCTGACATAGCAACTCCTGATGATAAGGCTTCAATAGAAGATGAAAATGAAGTCTTAATAGGTAAGCGACTGAATGATTCTGCTTCGGCAACTGAAAGTCATGCAATAAGTTACATAACTTCTTTCAGTGATAGCGTTTCAGCTACAGAATCATTTGCCGCACAAATATTCATACCGGTCAGCTTGGCGGATTCGGCAACAGCCACAGAATCTAGCACACTGACAGTAGGTAAGAATCCGTCAGATACAGCTACAACAACTGACAACGGAACTAGTTGGACACTTACTAGAGCGATTGCAGATACAGCGACAACTGACGATAGAGCTTCAATAGCGGACGAAAACCAAGTAAGTGTCGGTAAGACATTGGCTGATAGTGTAACAACTTCAGACAGTGTAGTTACAGAAGTAAGTATTGAACAGGTACTGGCTGACAGTGCAACAGCTACACAGCAACTTATTATAAGTTATGATTTAAATAATGCTGAAACACTGACCTCAACTGATGTACCAGTTATAAATACAAGTAATGCTAATACAGATTCAGCAGGCGCTGCCGAAGCAGACGCAAAAGATTTCGGTAAGAACATTACAGACAGTGGCGCACTAGCAACAGAAAGTGCTACTGCAAATATACAAGACTATTCGGATCCAACATATTTCGCTGAAGGTTATGTTGGTACTAATTACACACTATAACAATTTTGGAGAACGAAAATGTTTAACAAAGAAACTATGAAAGCGACAGGTAAAGTAAATGTCGTACTTAAGGATGAACATGGTAATGTTAAAGAGGACTTCACTGTAAGCAACTTGGTTGTTGACACTGGCCTTGACTTCATTGCTTCACGTATGAAAGACGCAACTGCTACTGCCATGTCACACATGGAAGTAGGTACTGATAACACAGCGGCCGCTTCCGGCGATACCGCTCTTGGTTCGGCTGTAGGTTCATCTCGTACAGCTCTTACCTCTACCACTGTTACTGACAACGCTGTTGCGTATGTTTGTACTTTCGCAGCTGGTACTGGTACTGGCGCACTTACAGAAGCAGGTATTTTTAATGCTTCTTCAGCAGGCACAATGCTTTGTCGTACTGTTTTTTCAGTAATCAACAAAGGTGCTTCTGACAGCATGACTGTAACCTGGACTGTAACTATTTCTTAATAGGTAAATATAGTGGCTATAGCTCTATCTATATTGGGCCGAATCGGTTTAGCAAGATCCTTTAAACGGGATCTTGTTGAACCGGTAGTTACCGGCGCCCCACATGATTATTTTTATATTACTTTAGGTAGAACTACTGCTTGGAGTGACGAACAATCGCCTCCTGCTCCTATAGACAACGATTGTGATCTAAATGATTATAGAAAAAATATCATTGTCGCACAAAAAGCAGATGCTGCTGATATATGTCACGTTGCAAGACGAATAGATTGGGAAAATGGTCAAGTGTATGACGCTTATGACCACGAATACGGTAGACCTTACATAGATGTTTTTGGTTCTGCAGGTGAGACTACTTATTACCAAGCTACTTCAGGAGCAACTTCATTAAAAGATGCCAACTTTTATGTAATGACAGATGAATATAAAGTCTATAAATGTTTAGACAATAATAATGGCGCACAAAGTTCAATAAAACCAACGTCTACAGCTACCTCTGTAGCTATCTTGTCTGATGGTTATAAATGGAAGTTTATGTTTCAAATATCTTCATCAGATCAAACTAAATTTTTAGATACAAACTATATGCCTGTAAGAAAACTTACAACTACTCCTTACGGGGATGTTAATGGTGAAGTAGATTCTATCACTATAACAGACGGTGGTTCAGGATATACTAGTACACCTACTGTTACTATTGTAGGTGACGGTGGTGGAGCTACAGCAACAGCTACAGTTTCTGCTGGCGCTGTTAGTGCTATTACAATTACAGATGCAGGAGCAGGTTACTCTTTTGCTCTTGCAACTATTTCAGGCGGGGGTGGATCAGGAGCAACTGTTGTAGTAAACGTCGGTGATGCTGATGCTTTACCTGCTCTACAGTCTGCTGTTGAATCAACATCTACTCAAGGTACTATAGATAAAATTGATATTATTGGATTGGGTACTAGTTATGCGGCTAACGGAACTAGAGTAGTTATTACGGGAGACGGTACAGGGGCCGAAGCGGCCGCCACAGTCAATTCTGATGGGCAAATTACTGCTGTTTCTGTGACTAATTCTGGGTCAGGATACACATTTGCTGAGATTACCTTTACTGATTTAGCAGGCAATGAAAATGCAGATGTAGCTACCAGAGCTACAGCAAGAGCTGTTATTTCTCCTTACGATGGGCATGGAGCTCATCCTATAAATGAGTTATATGCAAACAATATAAGTATTGTCGTAAATTTTGATGACAATACTAATACAGATTTATTCATAGGCAACGATTTTAGACAAGTCGGGCTTATAAGAAACTTAAAACAATACGGTAGTGATACACAAGTTTATACTACTGTAACAGGCACTAATACACACAGAATAGAAGTTGGTAGTACAACCGAACACGCCAAATATAATATAGATGATCTTATAACAACATCTGGCGGCGGTAGATTTAGAGTAATACAAAAGAAAGTAGACAGCACAAACTATTACGTTTGGTTGCAGCCTATAATAGACGTAATAAGTTCCAGTAGTGTTCTTACAAATAGTACAACTAGCGTTACAGGTTTGAGTATAAATAGTTATACATCTTCTACCGACCGGCCTGAAATAAATGTAAACTCCGGTGAGGTTATTTACATTGAAAACAGGCCTTACATTAACAGGCAAGAAGATCAGGTAGAAACAATTAAAGCAATATTAACATTCTAGGATTAGGAAATGGCACTCAATTTAAATACTTCTCCGTATTTTGACGACTTTGATGCAACAAAAAATTATAACAGGATTTTATTTAAACCTGGTGTTGCTGTACAAGCAAGAGAACTGACCCAGCTACAAACAGTTCTTCAAAATCAAATTTCTAATCTTGGAAGTTTTACACTCAAAGAAGGCGCAGTGATTAGTGGATGTGAAGAATCTATTATTGCAGTTCCTTATATTAAAATTAATGATGAGTATTATCCTAACGGTGTTACTACAACAACAGCATTGACCAATGCACAAATGGAGAAGTTTAGAGGTGCTATAGTTGAAGGTCAAACTACAGGAATCAAAGCTAAAATCATAGGCACTGTACAAGGATCTGTATCAGGAAGGCCGGCACTAAAGGCCTTTTATCTTGCATATTTAGATTTTAACGGCCGTGGCGAAGGTAACGAACATTTCTCTGGAGCTGAAAGATTAAAAGTAATCTCAGGGGGCTCTCACTTAAATACCGAGTTTGTTACTAGTAATTTGGCTGCAAGCCCTGTAACTCATGCAGATAACTATTATGGTACTACAACCAAAATACAATTATCTCCCGGTGTAATATATGCAAAAGAACAATTTATTCTTACGGATACATTGTCTACTTACGTACATCCTTTTAGCAACTCTGTTGTTCGTAAAATAGGTTTTGAACTAACAGAGGCAGTAAAAGAATACACTGATGATGAGACACTTTTAGATCCAGCATCAGGCTCTTATAACTTCAATGCACCCGGCGCAGACCGATATAATATTTCTGCACAACTAAAATCATATGCAGTTACCGGCGTTACTTTGCCCGAACTATTTTTTGAATACGGACAGTGGGAGTATGGTAGATTAGTCAGAAATGATATTAGGACCAGCGGACTAAATCGTCTAGGCGATATAATGAATGAAAGGGCCTATGAAACATACGGTAACTTTGTAGATCATGGTCTGACTGTTCAGTTAAAAGAACACCTTAACGACGGTGTTAATGGTGGTGTGTTTACTTCTGCTAATGGTGGCGATGCTACAAAATTAGTAGCAGAAATTTCTCCCGGTTATTGTGAAGTAGGCGGACATCCTTTACGACTGACTAATCGTAAATTATTGATAATAGACAAACCTACTGATACGGAAACAAAAGAAGATTCTACAATAACTACAAACTATGGTAACTACATTCTTGTAGATGAAACTTGTGGTTCATGGGATGTAGACGGAAGCGCTGAAGTTACCCTTTATGATACTGCACAGACAGCAGTAACTTCTGCAACTTTTTCAGGAACTTCAGCATCAGGTAATGCTATAGGTACAGCTAAGATTCGTCACTTTGTACGCGAATCAGGGACAGTAGGTTCAGCATCTGCTCAGTACAGACTTTATTTGTATGATGTTAAAATGACCTCTGATAACTTTGAAAATGTAAAAAGTTTGTATTATAATGATACAAATGCTGATGGTTTTGCAGACGTTGTATTAAATAATATTGATGCTAATGCTAAAGCATGGGCAACTAGTACATACTTTGCACCAAATCAAATTGCATACAATGGTGATTATCTATATACTGCGACAGTAGCAGGTACTTCTGCTTCAAGTGGTTCAGGACCTACACATACTTCTGGTACTGCAACAGATGGTGGTATCACTTGGCAGTACGCAGGTACCGCAAACTACGGTGCAGTGTTGAAAGAAAAGGCATTCAATTCAGTATTTTTCCCACTACCGGCTAGAAATACAAAGACTATTGCACCTGGCGGAACATACGACTACGATTTTCAGTATACAAAAGAATTTAGTGCTACAGTAGCAGCTAATGGTGAAGTATCCATAACCGTAAGCGGTAATGAAACTTTCCCATACTCGACCGGTGTATTGAGCGATACTACAGCTCTTGCTAATATTCAGGTAGTAGCTGAAGATACTTTTACAACAACTACTCCTACTGACACACTTTCATTGGGAGAAATGTTAGATCTCACTGCTACAGGCAGAAGTGTAACCGTAGTTAGTGATACAGAAATTACTATAGACCTAGGAGCAACAGCTGTTGCATCTTCTGGCCTAGATGTTAAAATTTATGCCAATGTTCAAGTAGCAGATACTACGCCAATTTCAAAAACTCTGAATACAGATCAATATGTGACACTTCTTGCTGACGGTACTGATACTTATTCTACTTCCGAAATAGAATTTAATTTAGGTGTAGCTGATGTACTTAGAATAACATCAATCAGGGCTCATTCTTCAGCATTTTCAGCAGCTTCCGATGGAATAGACGTAACGAGTCAGTTTAGATTCGATAACGGTCAGCGAGATAACTACTATGGACTCGCTAAGATATTTAAGAAACCTTCGGCCACTGTAGACTTTACTGCCAGACCTTACTTACTTGTTAAGTTTGACTATTTTAGTAGAACTGTTACTGGTCCTACTTTTTCTTGTATAGATTCATATGCAGCCGCAATATCAGCAAACACAATGAAACTACAAGAGGTGCCTTTATATGTTAATAGCAAAGGCAGAACAGTAGACCTTAGAGATGAATTAGATTTTAGACCTTATGCAACTAATACAGCAACTCCTACGGCTACATTAGGTTCTGCAACTCAGAATCCTAGCAGTGCAATAACTATCACAAGACCTTCTAATGGTCTAACTATGCCTGTCCCTGTACAAGAATTTACAACAGATCTTGAATACTATTTGGGTCAGGGGCATAGAATTATAGTCACTCCTACAGGTTCTATTGAGCTTGTATCTAATCCTGCTTCTACAAAGCCAAGCATTCCTATGCCTAAAACTAGTAAAGATATGACATTGGCTACACTTGTGGCTAAACCATATCCTTCTTTGAGTGCGGCATCGGGTAAATACTATTCAAGATTAGATTTGGCTAATAAAGTTAGAAAGGTAAATAATCCCAAGTATACTATGTCACAAATTGGTGGCCTAGAAAAAAGAATTGAAAATCTTGAGTATTACACTTCTCTGTCTATATTAGAACAAGCATCTAAAGATGAGAAATTCTTAGATGAATCAGGTGTAGATAGATTTAAAAACGGATTGTTAGTAGACGCATTTAATGGATTTACTACAGCAGCAGTAAATGATCCTGATTACAAATGTTCTTTACATAAATCTATTGGTGTTATGCGTCCTTATTTCTCTGACGAATTTATTTCACTTTTGCCGAATTTTTCGGGAGCATCTGACGAGTGTGGTCAGACTGGAGCTATAGCACACGTTCCTTACGCAGAAATTATGTATGCGGAAAATTTAAAAGCTAGTAAATGGGAAGCTATTGTAACGGAACTTCTATATGATGAGGAAGTTGTTGTTCAACCTACTTGTCAATCTGGTTATATTTGGGACCCTGTAGCTAACGCTTGTGTTCTTCGACCGGTTATTCCTGAACCAGTTAATCCTGATAATGGAGCAGAACGTGTAGTTGAATATTCTATTACAAATAAAGGTGCAGTAGATGAAGGCGAATCTATATCACTTACTATACAGGGCAGTGCTGTAGGTTCAGGTGTGACAGTTGGCTGGACTCTTTCTTGTACAACAGGTTATACACTTCTATCTGGAGACTTAGCTTCTGGTTCACTAACAGGAACTGCTACAATAGACAGCGGTTCTCAAGCAGTCGTTTCATTTACATTTGCTACTGAAACAGGCATTACTGAAAATGAAACTTTAAAACTCACACTTGATGCTACTGATAGTGATGGAAATGCTACTGGTTCAGCAAGCTCAACATTTACACTAAACAATACTAATGTTGGACTTGTATGTGCTTCAGGTTATACTTTAAATGCAGCCGGTAATGCCTGTGTTCCTATAGCGTGTAACACAGGTTATACATGGGATCCTATAACACAAGCCTGTGTAAAAGATACTCCTCCTCCAGTTTGTGGTGTTGGTCAGCCTGTATATGGAGACCTACAAATCAGACCAAAGAAAGATCCTGCATGGACAGACACAAGGCTATCAACTGATGACGTTGAAAATGTCATAACAGGTGTAGAAGCTAACTTTGAATACAGTGATGATGCGTGGCACCTTGATTATGACAGAATAGTAGATGATGGATTGTCCTATATTCAAACCGCCGACACAGGTACACCCGGAGAAAATATACTCGGCAGGAAAGAATATACCGAAGAGATATGGAATGAAGGCGAATTATCATTTCACAGAGCAGACAGATGGTCTTATCAAGATCCTTATCTACTGACTATAGGTACCTGGTATGAGACTGAAGTACAACCTTATACTGAATATGCTAGAAATGAAATACAACCTAAGAGGCGTGAAACACAATACTCATATATTGGTTCTTTACCTAATGCAAATCGTGTTTATGATGGTGAAAAAGAGGTAAGTAGAAAAAATTACGGATATATTAGATCACAAGAAATACAGTGGTCTGCTGGCGGACTATGCTCTAATTTAGAACATACAATTTATATTGGAGGTATTAGCAAAGGTACATTTACTTCAAATGCAAATGGTAGAGCTTCTGGTACATTTACTATTGGAGATAAAGAACTTCCTCCTGGTAAACATGATGTAATAGTAGCTTCTAAAGGCCTTATCGGCGGCCGCCGATCAGGTGGTGTAGTAAACACTGTATCTAGAGCTACAAATACTTTTACAGGCGGTGACGGCACTATTATTACTAATGCCAAACACTATACTGTTATCAATCCTCCTCAACCAAGAACAAGAACAGGCTCAGAGCCCGCACAAGCGGTGTCAACACCTTTAGATCCTAAAATAGTAGAAGGTACGGTGTTTACAAGGACTTCTGATATATCATATGATCCTCAGGATAGACCGGCAGAGTCTTCCAGTACTCCTACAACTGCGACAACTCCGGTACCGCCTACTACGGTTACTGTTATACCTACTGAATATGGTGGCGCAAATTCATTTATCGGGTTTCAAGATCCTACTTCTGCGGCTCCGGTTGATTCTATTATAGATGCGTTCCTCACATATGGAGTAAATCATTATACTGGATCTGGCTTTGGAGAGGATCTCACTGAAGGTTTTGCTACATTTGAAACTTTCTATGATGATATTCCGGTAGAGGTACCACCATCTAATAACTACACTACTACTGTCCCTTCAACTCCTACTGTCACTCCTGCAGCTAGTGCGGTTGAATTTGATTATGATTTAACTAATTTTCAATTTGAATATGATATGGCAGGCCTAGGTTCAAGAGCATATCTTGATATGTATGGCGCGTTGTGTGGTGGTTGGGATCCAATGGCACAATCATTTATGGTTGAAGGATACGATAATGGAATGTATGTTTCTTCTGTAGATTTGTTCTTCCACACTGTTTCTAAACCTGAAGATAATAAAGGTATCACACTAGAACTTAGAAATATGGTTAACGGTTATCCGGGCGATATTGTTCTAGCGAAATCTAGAAAGGAAAGAAGGGACTGTGCAGCTTCAATAGACAACGGAGACGGTACATATACTCCTAGGGGTACTCATTTTGCATTCCCAACACCTGTTTACTTAGAAAACAACACAGAGTATTGTGTTGTTCCTATTCCAGACTCAGACGATCCTAACTATACCGTTTGGATTGCAGAACTAGGTAAAAAGATTCATGGTTCAGATACAGTAATATCTAAGCAAGCACACAGTGGAATACTGTTTACATCTGCTAACAACAGAACTTGGTCAGCAAGACAAAAAGAAGATATGATGTTTAGAATTAACCGTTGTACATTCTCAACAAATACTAATTTTAAACTCAAGTTAAAAACTAAAAACCATGACTGGACTAACTACGATAGCTTTAGTGATTCAAGCACTAAGTTTGCAGTTGGCGATAAAGTACACGGATTTACTTTCACTGTGGGTAACAGTGGAGGAGCCGGATACGGATCAATTCCTACAGTTACTATTACTGATAGCACAGGTAGAGGAACCGGGGCAACAGCAACCGCTTCATTAACAGCAGGTGTTGTTACTGATATAACTCTAACTAATCCTGGAGCAGGATATGATGGTAACTCTAATTTAACTGTTACCTTGTCTGGTGGTACGCCTTCTTCTGCGGCTACCGTGACGGCAGAACTTAACCTGGGTCGTGTTTCTTATCATGCCGCGATGTATGATGAAACCTCTACTATTACTGTATTAAAAGGACGTTTTGTTTCTACAGGTTCTAATACAGTAGATGGTACAGAAAGGACCATACGTTCTGTGTTAGTAGGTAACGGAACTAAGACTGCAAACGTAAATAACATTTACGATAGGGTAGTTAGTTCTTACGCATTTAAGTGTCCTTTTGATAACTTTGGTAACCTAGGAACAATTACACCTAAGTTTGCTCTAACAAATACAGGAGCAGCTTCAGCAAATACTACAATGACTCCTATGGCTATAGGTGAGCTAAACGATCTTGTAACAGAAAAAACAATCTACAGTTATTCAAATGAACAGGCCAACTATAATGGCAGTAAAACAGCTACGTTTGAACTTACTTTAAGGACGCCTTATGAACATTTAAGTCCTATGCTTGATATGGAATCTTTGATGTTCAACGCATATAAAAACGAGATAAACAATGATTCTTCCGGAGAAGCTGTACGTACTGGAGGCACAGCATCCTCTAGGTATATTTCTAGGAAAGTAAGATTAGAAGATACTCAGGATGCTGAAGATCTAATAGTAATTTTGGATAATTATATTCCTTCTACCGGCGATGTTGAAGTTTATTATAAAGTACAAAACGTAGATGATGATTTAGCTAAATTCAGTGATGATATTATTTGGAGAAAAATGGATAAAAATTTAACACCGGATTCTCCAACAACTAGCTATGGCGAATACCGATACGGGTTGCCCTCAAAAGGATCCAATAGTTTTGGTCTAAATACTGAGGGTGTATTGGAATATGATGTTACAGGCATAGCTTCTATTGCAGTTTCATCAGGCGGATCAGGATATACTTCAGCACCAACTGTAACCATCACACACTCAGGTGATGGTTTTGGAGCAAGAGCAACTGCTACAATAGCAGGATCAGCAGTTACAGCTATCAATATACTGGATGCAGGTAGGGGATATGATGGTGGCACGATTACTGTTACACTCTCAGGAGGCGGCGGTACCTCAGCTACAGCAGGAACAGTTACTACTCAGACCACAACATATCAAGGATTCAAGTATTATGCCATCAAGATTGTTCCTTTGAATAGCACAACTGTTAATGTACCTAAGGTAAGAAAACTCAGAGCATACGCTCTACAGGTATAATATATAATGATTATCAATAAAGAAATTGTAAAAGAATCTCCTGAATTTTTGCGAGATGCTGCTAATCAAGCCTTGGTAAACAGAGACAATTCTGCTTTGCGAGAATATAAAATTGCAAAAAAAAGGCGTTTAGAGCAAAAAAATCAGATTGTAAAATGTCAAGATGATATAAATACACTAAAGAAAGACATAAAAGAAATTAAGGATATGTTCTCACAGATTCTTAACAAACTATAAGGGTAAAGTAAATGTCAACAATAACTACACGATCCGGTAAAGGTAGTCCGTTAACTAATTCTGAGGTTGATGCTAACTTTACCAACTTAAATAGCGATAAGTATCAATCCGGAGATAGCATTTCAGTAGCAGATGTTACTTCTTCCGGAGACCATACCGCTTCAATGGCGGCTAGTGTTACAGCGGCAGGTACAGTTCAAGGTGATGCAACGGCATTGTCCAACACATATAATGTAGTTAGTTCTGCCACAGCAGATCAAGGTGTTAAGCTACCTACAGCAGCATCTGGTTTGTTATATACTGTTACTAATGGTACTTCTGTTAATGTAAAACTATATCCAAATACTTCAGGTACTATCAACGCAGGATCAGCAAATGCTTCAATTGATTTGCCTGCAGGAGTGACTTCTTGTTTAGTGGGTACCTCTAGTACAAACTGGAATACAATGGTAGAAACTGTTATATATGATTCTTCCGGTACACGTTTGAATTAATAAGGAAACATAAATGCGCCCACTAAGACTTAAAGCATCTGGAACTCCGATTACTTCTAGTAATTTTCAGGGGATCCAAGAAATGACCGACGCAGAGATACAGCAGTATCTCTCGTATGTTATTACCAACAAATATGCAGATGACTGGGATGGAACACTTACCGGTGACCTGAACATGGACACTGCAAATGCTCTTAGTGGTTCTGCTATAGGCACTTTTACTGATACAACTAGAGATGATGCTATTGGTACTCACCCAACAGCAGGCACAACAACAGATACTACTTATTACTTTAAACAAATAACCTCAGCAGCTTCAGAAAGTATTACTAATCGTCCTCTTGGCTGGGAAACATCCGGAGATGTTGGTTTCAATGAATTCACGGACGCTGAGCTAGACACTGATGTACTTGATAAAGTTATTAATGATATGGTTTCTGAATCAGACTACACGGTAGGTCAATTTCATCTAGCTGCTTCTTCACCTACTGGTGGTACTTGGACTTCTCGTTACACTATTACAGATACAGTGTTGAGTGGTAACAACACTACTTACTTGTGGCAAAAGACTGCTCCCACATCCTCTGCAAATAGTGACCTTTCTTCTGTCACATATGATAGCGGAATGAAGCAAATGACAGCGGCACAAGTAGAGCAAATGGTTCCTAACTTTAGAAATAGAATCGTTGAAGATTATGGCACAACTCCTGGTGTAGGTTGTTACAAGGTACAATCATCTTCACCTACTGAAACAGGTACTTGGACACAAATGGGTGACGTAGGTGGTTTTTCTGACACTCGCCAAGAAGTAGATTCATCTACATATGCAGGTTCTTATACTGGTACATTCACCGGTGCCTATAACCAAGCTTTTAGTGGTGAATATACAGGTGCTAAGACATACACTGGTTCATATACAGGATCATTTTCTGGTGATTACACTGGCAACTACGTAGGAACTTCAGCATATTCAGGTAACTATGCAGGCGACTACGTTTTATATTACTCTGGTTATGTCGGCGGAACCTTTACAGGATACTACACTGGTTTCTATACTGGTGCTAAAACATACACTGGTTATTATACTGGTGCTTATGACCGAGCGTTTTCCGGTGACTATGTAGGTACTTCAAACTACTCCGGTTCATACACTGGTTATTTTAGTGGTTCATATTCTAGTGATTTTAGCGGAACATATGCTGGCGACACTGTTAAGGCTAGCACTGAAACCGTGAGCACCATCAAACTTTGGTTGAGAACTGCTTGACAAACTGACTATATAGTATTACAATATAGTTTTTAATTATGGAGAAATATTATGGCAGAAGCATCTGTTTCCGCAGACACACCTAAAAAACAATATAAAAATCCCTATTGGTCTAATAGAGAAAACCGTCATCTAATTGTTACGATTGTTCAGCCTAACGGTAAAGAGCAAATAGCCTCTATACATGATAAAGAAGGCACTAACCCTGATATGAAAGCTGTGTTGACACAGTATACCGAAGAACAAATAGATGACAACACAAATCAAGCACTTGAAAGAAGAAATGAAAATATTAAAAAAAGTGCTGAGAGGCGTGAATCTCAAAGAGCAAGAGCCAAGCAAGAAGCGCTATTCAATGCTAAATTAGAAGCGTTTGAGATTGACAGTATTAAGAATTCAAAAAATACACAATTCAAAAGATTAATACGTAAATCAAAAAGTATTATGGAAGTGCAGGCATACGCTACTATTTTGTTGATGAAGGATCTTGAAAGTGCCGAAGAAGAAAACTAAAGGGTTTTTAATTGTTGCTTCAAAACAAAAAGGATTTTATCGGCACGCTAAACTATTAGCAGAATCAATACGAGATTTTTGGCCAGAAGCTAATATTACATTCTTTACCCATGAACATTGGGTAGAACCTGAGGACTACACACTGTTTGACAATGTGATAACTGAAGGAATACCCGATCATATTCGTGCTAAACTCTGGGCTCTAAATAAAACGCCCTATGATATTACAGCATATCTCGATGCCGATATGATGTGTGAACATGAAGATATAAAAAATGTTTTTGATATTCTACCTCGCAATAAAGACATTGTGTTCACTAAGAACAGACCTTACAATTCTAAGGTGACACACTTATCAGCAACGGAAGAAATGACTTGTCACTGTGGATTTTTTGTTTATCGTAAAACTCCTGCTATGATGGATCTTATGGGTGCATGGTATACAGAGTATTTAGAACAAAGAAAACCTGGGTATGATACTCAACATTATCCTAAAGATGTTGTCAGATGGGACACCTTTACTATGTGGAAACTTCTTACGTATGGTGGACATAACATTAAATGGGGATATGTAAAAGAACCGGATGCTCGTTGGAACTTTGTCAATGGCTATCATTTTGAAGAACTACAAGGTGAAGAGATAGTATTGTATCACCACACAATTCCCAAGGACCAACTACAGTGAAGTGGATTGAAATTAATAACGAAGAAGTATTAGACATACTAAACGAATATAGTGATTGGTTCTTTCAATCTGATTTCTCTAAACTAATAGAGATTGCTCACGATAGAGAACGTCACCAAGGCATGACATTAGAAGAAGCCTGTGGTGAAGAATACTTAAAAGAAATTGTAGCAAAAGATGGTAAACATATTGGATATCCTGAAAAAACATTGTCTGTTGATATAGGAACTTCAGAAAATGCGCCCGATGACCACAAAGAAAAAAGAAATAAATTAGCAGAAGAACTATGTGCGTATCTTGGCGCTCGCAATCAAGCAGTAAATGTCTTTTATCCCAAAGAAGGATACATGGGTTGGCACAATAATTGGAATGCCTCTGGATATAACATACTATTGTCTTATTCTCCCACAGGCAATGGCTTCTTTAGATACATGGATCCTCTCACAAAAGAAATAGTTACTATGGAAGACAAGCCCGGTTGGACTTGTAAAGTAGGATACTATGGCAGAGGCAGAGAACCCGACAAAGTTTATTATCACTGTGCCGGGTCCTATGAGCCTCGTATTACTTTAGGGTTTGTTGTCCCTCATTTAGAAATTTGGCGTAGTATGATTGAGGACATTTCAGAAGAAGACGCTACTTCTTTCCAATAGCCATAAACCTGTCAAAGAAAACCTTACCTTCCCAATTATAATAAAACTGCTCTACTTGTCCTGTGTAGAGTGGTTTTGTTATGCCTGTGTTTTCTAAATGACCTTCAATACTATCAACACAGTTTATGCCGTACATTTCTTGTATGACATTACTAGTTTGTAAGGCAAACAAACATTCAGGGTTAGATGTTGTCATGTCTTTTAATGGATACATTTGTTCACATCCCAAAGAAATAACAATGTCAGTGTCTAGTGCATTAATGTCGTGGAATGCAAATGGTATGTCTAACTGTAAATGATTAATATCTGTGCCGTTGTCAGTGTAATACTTGTTGAATACTTTAGATAGTTCCAATGCTTCACTGTCAATATCAATCAAGTCCATGTGCTTTACTTTTATATTCTCACAGATGAGAGGCACCAAAGGAAATCCTAACCATGAATTTAGCACAATAATATTATATGCTTTTTTAGGTTTTATTTGTTTTACAAGTTCTTCCATCATCCAAACGGCAGCATCCATTGTATTTGGATTCATAGACTTGCGAAAGTCATCATGTTTGTGAGGCATTTCATGTTCAATCTTATCTAATGCCATTCCCCAATACCTGAAGCTAGTCAGGAAGTTCAATTTTAACATCTTCTGGTCTCTCCATTGAATCGTATAAACATATAAAAGGTGTCTCTCTGTATTTAAATTCTTCTATATCATTTGGATATTGATATCCATAGTTATAACTGTACACCCAACCACTAGGAAATGTTTTGATGTGGTCAGGGTCGAATCTATTGTAAAACAAATTATCGAGGCCTCGGTAGTACCAAAACATTTGACTAGGATAATCCTTCGTCATCTTTAAAAAATTTATCATAGATTCTTTTTCCATCAAAGAATCGTTCCATCGCAGTATGCTTGAGTTTAATTCAGTATATGCGTGAGGAATATGTTTTGTTTCTTGTTTTATTTTTTCTAAATTGTGCCATTCAGTTTTTACAAAAATTAAGTTATCCTCACATGGCCAATCTATAAAAGCATTTAAGTTTCTTTGTATCACAATATCCAGATCTAAAAATAGTTTTTCCCCTTCCTGCCACACAATGTTCGTATCAAACAAATACATTTTGTTCCACCACTTTTCATAGTAGTTATCTGCAGGTATGGCTAAAGGAATGACATTCGGATCTAGTCCTGTAGGATCCTCTGTTATACAATAGAAATTAAAGTTTCGTGTAACATGATTCCTACACTGTTTGTATATTTGATTTACATGAGAGGAAGGATATTTTGTTCCCCATTTTACAGTATAAATGTTTATCATTGCCAATGGGCCAATAAATCAGGATCTGCTAATTCATCTTGTTTTGTGTGACCACGACTCTTATCCTCAAACGGTAACAAGTCAATATTGAACACACATAGAATACACCCTTTACGATATGTGTCCACTCTCAGGTCATCCTCATCCCACGAACGGCCTCGGTTATATGAGTATGCCATCCAACTTGGGAAGTGTCCCCATAGTTTTTTGTAATTACTAAACTCACCCCAGCGCCAACTATGGTAGTTATCAGTGCCATCAGTGAAGGTATACCAAATCATTTCCTGATTTTTTATAACGTCATCCCATATACATTCAGTTTGATCGTCACTCCAGACCATACATGATCCGTTTGTATATGCACCGTGAGCAAGTTTAAAATTTCTTGTTTTCATTGGACGAGGGTCTTGCCACCAACTTCTAAGTTTTGTCGGCCTATCTAAGTCGTGTGTAATAATAGGACCCATATCATTTTGTATGATAACATCTAAGTCTAAGAAAACGAAACGGCCCGTAGGCTTATCGTCAGCGAAATTATGAGTATTAAAGATAAAAGTTTTAGGACGATCCCAGCAGCGAGCCATTCCATACTTGAAGCTATCAGTACCAAACCAATACTTAGGATGAATATTAGGAACATCAGGGAAGTCAATAACTTTAATCCCTGGATCAAGGCCATCAGGAAGATCCGTGTAACAATAAAAATGAAAGTCAAATATGCTAGCATCAGTGTTACGTTTAGCCATTGAATATAGTTTATTGACATAATGTGGTCCATACTTTGTTCCCCATTTACAACATATATAATTTACTCGCATTTCCATAACCTCAATAATTCTTTATCCTTCAATTCCTCAAACTTTATTTGTTTCTTTGCCTTTGGGTCCGGTGTAAGGTCAGTGTTGAATATACAAATTTTAGCATCGGGCCTATAAACAAATGGTTTTACATCTTCAGGATGTTTCATTCCTCTGTTATAACTGTAAACCCAATCATAAGGTATATTTTTCCAAAGGTCACGTTGTCTCCAATAATGATAATTGTCAGATCCTTTGTAAAATGTTTTGAAAATCATTTCTTCTTCTATTAAGACATCATAATATATATGTTTAGTTTGGTCATCATTCCAAAGCATCATACTAGAATTATAAAAGGTGCCCCTCATATCAATAAACAACCTTTCATGCTTTTGTTTTTCGGGTTGCCACTGTACATGAATCATTCTTGGCTTTCCAGCAAGTTCATCTATGGCATTTACATTATTTTGTATAACAACATCTAGGTCAAAGTAACACCATTTTCCTTCATACCCTAACCATTCCTTTGAGTTAAAAACTAAAAATTTTGATCTGTCCCAACAATACTTTTCTTTGCCAAACCAATAGTTAGGGTGAAGCAAGCCGTCATCCGGTATAGGATGTGTATCACATTTAAGTCCTTCTGTGTCATCTGTATAACACGTAAAGGTAAAGGGTTTCGTATAGTTTTTCTCAACCATACGATACAGATTGTTTACGTAATCTGGGGTGTACTTATCGCCCCATTTGATGCACACGAAGTTCATCATAATATTCTGTCACTAACTCCGGAAAGTCTGCCTGTCCATTAAGTAATGCTATTGTTGCGTCAGGTTTGTATTTGTGGCCGTCAAATCTAAAAGAATATATCTCATCTTCAGGCCAGTGTTCAAATGTAAAGTTTTCGTGGAATAAAAATCTATCATCACCTGCATATTTTACCATGTAATAATCTTGATCTTTTTTCCAATACTCGTATATATGTCTCGCATCTTCCCATAACATTACGCTTGAGTTAAAGTTGCTTAGATAGTTATAAGACCACCGCTTGTCTTTATGATAGGGGAAGTCTTCACGTTTCCAATAAGTATAACAAATCATTGGGTGTTTGTCAAGATATTCAAACAAATGACCTATGTCTTTTTGTATGGCTACATCTAAATCTAAGTATAAAGTTTTGCCGAAACGATATTGGAAAAGTTTGACCTTTTCCCAATGTCCTTCAGGTTCACCGTCAATCGGAATAGTATAAATATCAGAACGTAGTCCTTCAGGATTATCGGTCACACAAACATAGTTATACTTGCCGTTGGTGTCAAGATATATGCGGTTTACATCATCTGCTGTGTATTTGTCACCGTATTTCAGTGTCAAAATAGTTTTCATCACAAGTCCAAAATGTTATAAATAAGTAGATACATTAATACTTATAAGATATTTATATGGCTACAGTAGAGAATCTAGTAATAGATCAGGGACAAACCTTTTCTTTTGAGCTTACTCTCAGCAATGCTGACGGCACTGCTAAAAATCTGTCCGGTTATACAACCACATCACAGATGAGAAAGAGCTATTATTCTTCTACTTCAACGAGTTTTACAACGGCCCAGGTTGATGCTACAGGTACAATAACTATATCATTGACTGCAACGCAGACCTCGGCAATAAAAGCTGGCCGTTATGTGTATGATATTGAAATTGCGTCAAGTTCTGAGACTCTTAGAGTTTTAGAGGGAATAGTAACAGTAACTCCTGAGGTAACCCGCTAATGGCAGTTAAAGTAACTTTACCACAAAGCAGTAGTAGTACCACAAAAGTATCTACCACTACTCCTGCCAGCAGAGTTTCAACGATAACAACTACACAATCAAGAACACAAACTGCAACATCATTATCCGGATTACAAGGAATAGATGTAACAGGAGTGCAAGATGGGTATACTTTGGTTTATGATTCAGACACAGGAAACTGGGAAGCAGCTCCTGCATCTGATGTTGCAGCAAACGTACAAAATTTAGACGGTGGAACATATTAATAATAACAATAAACACAGAAGCTAAGAGGAGAAACTAATGGCAACTGTAATTCAAATAAAGCGTTCTTCAGGTTCAACAGCACCTACTACGAGTGATCTGGCAGAAGGCGAACTGGCGTATAGCCAGGACCAAAGTGGTTCAGGTGCTGCGGCTAAGCTCTACATTGAATCAGTAGATTCTGATGGTAGTACCGCTGTAATTCATACCATTGGTGGTAAGTATTACACTGATGCAATTGACGCAGCTACTGATTCAAACACAGCAAGCACTATTGTAGAACGTGATGGATCTGGCAACTTCAGTGCAGGCACTGTCACAGCAGCACTTACTGGTAACGTAACTGGTGATGTTACAGGTGATGTAACTGGCGACCTTACTGGTAACGTAACAGGAAACGTGACAGGCAATGTTACAGGTGATGTAACTGGCGACCTTACTGGTAACGTAACAGGTAATGTTACTGGTGACGTAACTGGCGACCTTACTGGTAACGTAACTGGTAATGTTACAGGTGACGTAACTGGTAACGCAGACACTGCTACAGCACTGGAAACAGGACGTACAATTTCAATTTCAGGTGATATGACTTACACTTCACCTACTTTTGATGGTACTGGTAACGTAACTGCTGCAGGTACACTTGCAACTGTAAACAGCAACGTAGGTTCATTTGGTTCTACTACTGCTGTTCCTGTTGTAACAGTTAATGCTAAAGGTCTCGTAACTGCTGTCACTACAGCGGCAATCGCTACTTCATTCGACATTGACGCAGACAGTGGTACTGCTGACACAGTATCTGGCGGTGAAACACTCACTTTCAACGGTACAGCAAACGAAATCGAAACTGCTGTTGCTGACAATGCTATCACTATCGGTTTGCCAAATGATGTAACCATTGGCAACGATTTGACAGTTACTAATGACGCAACTGTTAGCGGTAATGCTACTATTACAGGTAACTTGACTGTAAATGGTACAACTACTACTTTGAATACAACCAACTCAGTAGTTAGTGATACTCTTATCGAACTCGGTAACGGTGTTTCAGGCGCACCTGCTAATGACTCAGGTCTTGTTATTGAACGTGGTGATAGCGATAACGCTTTCATCGGTTTTGATGAATCAGCAGACAAGTTTATTGTAGGTACAGGCACATTTACTGGTGCTTCTACTGGTAACTTGACAATTTCTACTGGTACACTTGTTGCCAACTTAGAAGGTAACGTATCAGGCGGTACTGTTTCTAGCTTGTCAGCTGCTATTGCTGTAGGCGATGGTGGTACTGGTGCTACTACTTTTACTAGCAACGGTATTGTTTACGGTAACGGAACTAGCGCACTTCAGGCTACTGCTGCAGGTACTGATGGTTACATCCTGTACTCAAACAGCGGAACTCCTGCTTGGACTAACACCTTAGACGGCGGAACTTACTAATTTAATTTTTTGAGGATTTGTTATGGAAGAGCTTCATCAAGAGCAGGAACACAACAACAATGATGTTTTGGTAAATGAGTATATTAATACTATTGCTAAAAAATATAATGATACGAGCCTAGAGGTAGTTAACCTACAAGCTAGGCTTAATGTAGCAACTAAGGAAAAAAATCAGCTTCTTAAAGCAATTGATAGTAAAGACAAAGACATTGAAGAATGGAAATCTTTACTTCACGAGGAAAAAGGTAAAAACAAAGTAGTACAAGTAAAAGAAGTAATTAAGGAAGTTCCTGTTGAAAAGATTGTTGAAGTTGAAAAAGAAGGGATGCCAGCAGATGAAGCTCTTATACGTGAAAATGAGTATTTGAAGAAAGAATTGAATACTTTAGAAAAAAAATTAAAAAAACTGAGGCAACGTCAGGAGGAGATAGCAGATGGCGGTGGTACTTAAACCGAAAAGATCGGAAACAGGTAGCAGTGTACCAACAACTAGTGACTTAGCTGTTGGCGAAATTGCTATAAATACAGCAGATCAGAAGCTGTATATTAGAGACTCTAGCAATAATATTAAAGCTATTGGCGGTGGTTTAAACGTAACAGATACAGATACTACAGTATCAGGATCTTCTACTATTCAGTTTAACGACACATCAACAGCTTTGATGACGGTAACTGACGGTGGATCAGGTACATCAACAGTTGCAGTAACTATTAATGCTGACCAAGACTACGGATTGATAACAGATTCGGTTGGTGTGGGCAACAACCTTGATTATGGGAGTCTAAGCTAATGGCGACTAGAATAAAATTTAGACGTGGTACAACAGCGCAGCACGCATCATTCACTGGAGCGGCTGCTGAGATCACAGTAAACACAAGTAAAAATACAGCAGTCGTACATGATGGTTCTACAGCCGGTGGTTTTGAATTGTTAAGATTTGATCTTGATAACTTGGATAGTACAGCAACTATTCCGGGATCACAAGTAGATACCCTTGACGGTGGAACATATTAGGAGATAAACAATGCCAACAGTATTACAATTAAGACGTGGAACCACCGCTGAGCATTCATCATTCACTGGTGCAGAAGGTGAGGTAACCGTCAACACAACTAAAGACACCCTTGTAGTACATGATGGTTCTACACAGGGCGGTTTTGAAGTAGCCCTTGCAGATGGTACTAACCTTAGCGCTGACACTGATGATATAACAGAGGGTAGCACCAATTTATATTACACTGATGCAAGAGTAGAATCATATCTATCAGGAGGAACAGGTGTTACCTATTCTTCTGGTACAATCAGTATAGGACAAGCAGTAGGTACTGGTGACAGCGTAACTTTCGCAGATGTCACAGCACCTCTTACAGGAAACGTAACTGGTGATGTTACTGGCGATCTCACTGGTAACGTAACTGGTAATGTTACAGGCAACGTAACTGGTGATGTTACAGGTGACTTAACTGGTGCTGTTACAGGAAATGTAACAGGTAATGTTACAGGCAACGTAACTGGTGATGTTACAGGTGACTTAACTGGTAATGTAACTGGTAATGTAGATGGTATTGTTGGTGGAACAACTCCAGCAGCCGGCACGTTTACTACTGTCAATACCTCGGGTGCTTTAACAGTAGGTGGAAACTTAACTGTTAATGGTACAACTACAACTATTAACTCAACTACCTTAACAGTAGATGATAAAGAGGTTGTATTAGCCAGTGGTGCAGCAGACTCAGCAGCAGCTGATGGTGCTGGTATATCAGTAGACGGAGCAAGTGCTTCTATACTGTATGACCACACAGGAACTCAGTGGGAAATCAATAAGCCACTTGAAGTTACTGGTGCTATTTTACCAGCAGCCAATGTAACTTATGACTTAGGTTCTTCAAGTTTAAGATGGCGTGACCTGTATTTGTCAGGCAGCACACTTGACCTTGGCGGTACTACAATGTCAGTCAGTAGCGGTGCTTTTGAAATGGCTAATGTTAGTGTTACTAGCACTTTTACACTTGATAGTGTAGGTCTTACAGCAGTACAGACAAGTGCAGAATCATTTGCTGATAATGATACAAGTGTTATGACTTCAGCGGCTTGTGAAGATAGATTTAGAATTAATGTATATGATTCATCCGGTTCATTGTTGAACTAAGGAGTAAAGTGTGGCAATAGTATTAAAACCTAAAAGAAGTGAAGTTTCAGGCGCCCCTGCTACCGGAGACTTAGAAGCAGGTGAGCTTGCTGTAAACTTAGCAGATAAAGAAATATTTGTTAAAAACACAGCAGGCACAGTGATAACTATTGCTAATTTTGCGGCCGCAGATCCTAGTTTGACATTTCCAACAGGAGATTTGGGTGATTTGTCTGCACAGACTACAGATGCTTTTGGTCAAACTATAGGAACAACTTTTGACAGTTTAGATACCCCGCCCGGCACACTGTCATCACAAGATTTAGGAGCTTTAGTTTAATGGCAGATCGCAGAACCAGAGTAAATACTAAAACAGCGTCCACATGGACTTCAACGAATCCTGTTTTGGCAGAAGGTGAAGTAGGGCATGAGTCTGATACAGGAAAAATAAAAGTAGGCAATGGTTCTACTGCCTGGTCGTCTTTGAGTTACACTTCAGCTACAGCAGACACGGCTTCTGCTACTAACTTCACAAGTGCATTACAAGTTAATGGTAGTGACGTTACTACAGATGCTGACATAGGATCAACTATACAGGCATACGATGCTAACCTAACAGGGTTTGTAGCTGCGTGTAATCTACCAACATCAGATGGTACTGCGGATCAAGTTTTAAAAACTGACGGAGCAGGCACAATATCATTTGCTACACAGTCCGGCGGTTCACTCTCAGACCAAGGTGTAACAGCATCAGCAGCTGAACTCAATACCCTCGATGGTATTACTGCTACAACAGCAGAACTTAACCATTGTGATGGTGTAACAAGTAATATTCAAACACAGCTTGACGGTAAGCAGGCAGCAGATTCCAATCTATCATCATTTTTAACAGCGTTAGACCTGCCAACTTCTGATGGTACATCAGGGCAAGTTTTGTCAACTGACGGAGCGGGTAATATATCCTGGTCTTCAGCTGGTGCCGGTGCAAGTTCTTCAGGTAGTGTAGTATACAGCTCTTCCCCGATTCAAATCGGTGATGGCTCTGGTGGTTTTACAAACAGCGCAAATCTAACCTTGTCTGGTGATACTACCCCCCAACTACAGGTTGGCCAGCATAGTGGTTCAAATCATGTTTCCTATGTTGCTACTTGGGGTATTACCGGAGCAGGCTATGGTTCAGCTCTTCAAAATCAGATTAGAGCTCCTGGGTTGTATATTAAAACGTGGAATCAAAGTTATACTGAATCGGATCTTCCTGTATTTGCATTAGGCGGTCAGGCCAATTACTCCAGCGGCACTGGTACCCTTATTCAAAAGTATATACAGCAATATGGTGTAATATGGGCATCAGGTGAGGATGATTACGGCAACCAAGGGTATGATGCTAATACTTATAAAGGCGCATACATCAAAACCGGTAAGGTAATAGATAGAAATACTACAGTATCAGGCAACGGCACACAAACTTATGATTGTGAATATGGTTTCAATTTTATTCATAGTTCTGCAACTTCTAATTGGACTGTAAATTTAACAAAAACAAAAACCTCGGCTGATAATCATGGCAAGATGGCAAATAACGCCAGCGGCATATGGTACTCTGATTTTAGTATTCAGGTTAACATATTAGTCACTCAGGGTGCTACACCATATATGCCCACAGCTTTACAGATAGAAGGCACAGCACTTACTATAGATTGGGAAGGAAACAGCGCTCCGAGCGGTACAGCAAACGGAAAAGACCTGGTAACTTTTAATATTTATCATGGTTCTACGTTAGGTGCAAGTACAGTATTAGGCAGTAGCAGATCATTTGGCGGCGTGTAATAGAGGATAAATAGTAACATGGCAGCTCCTACTACAAGACAAGAACTAATCGACTACTGTTTACGCAGGTTGGGTTTTCCTGTAATTGAAATTAATATAGATGAAGATCAAATATCTGACCGAATTGATGATGCTTTGCAGTTTTGGTACGAGTATCACTTTGATGGCCGACAAAAAATCTTTATCTCACATCAGATAACAGGCGACCAAGTTTATCTTGCATCAAACATTCTTGCTCCTAACTTTTCTGTAGGTGACAAACTTACAGGCGGAACTTCAGGTGCAACTACAGTAATCAAAGAAATACACAGCTCTAACTACTTTGTCACAGAAGATACTAAAGGTACGTTTGTTGCGGGCGAAACTGTAACAGGTTCTAAGTCAGGTTACTCGGCAGCACTACACGGTACAACATTTTATGTTGCTGGTGATATGGGCAACAAATATATTTCAGTAGGTGACGGCGTTCTTTCTATCACACGTATGTTCAACTTTGGAGGTGCCATGAGCACCAACCAAGGAGGCGTGGATAATCCATTTGACTTAATGTATCAGTTTAGAATGAATGATATGTACAACTTGTTAGGCGCTAACATGACATATTATTCTATTGTTCAACAACACCTAACAACACTTGAACAACTATTGGTAACTCAAAGGCAGATACGTTTTAATAGAAAAATGAATCGTGTTTATGTAGATGCTGACTGGGATAAGACATTTAACCCAGGAGATTACGTAACATTTGAAGCCTACAGTATTGTAGATCCTACAGAATTTTCCGAAGTGTATGACGATATGTTTCTGAAGAAGTACGCTACTGCTCTTATCAAAAGACAGTGGGGGGAGAACATGAAGAAGTTTGGAGGCATACAACTTCCAGGTGGTGTCACACTTAACGGAGATAAAATATTCGAGGAGGCGATAACTGAAATAGATCAGATAGAAAAAGATATGCAGTTAAAGTACGAACTTCCTCCAACATTTATGGTGGGATAACCGATGCCCACTAACTTTTACTTTCAAAACGGGAACACTAGCGGAACTACGGCCGAACAACGGCTGATAGAAGACCTGATTATTGAAAGCCTCAAAATATACGGACATGACGTATATTACTTACCTCGCACACTGGTAGACGAAGATAAAATCTTTGACGAAGATACACTGAGTAAATTCACTCAGGCCTATCCATTGGAAATGTATCTTGAAAATGTAGATGGCTACGAAGGCGAAGGAGATTTGTTTACACGTTTTGGTATAGAAATACGTGACCAAGCAACATTTGTATTAGCAAAACGTAGATGGGAAGAAATGGTATTCACTTCCGGCGGCACCTTTACACAAGACACTCGTCCGTCAGAAGGTGACTTACTTTACTTTGAAAAAACAAAATCTCTCTTTGAAATCAAACAAGTACAGTTTCAAGATCCATTTTATCAGGCCGGAAAACTTTACGTGTTTAAACTTGTTTGTGACTTGTTTGAATACAGCAGTGAAGTTATTGATACAGGTGTTGAGTCGCTTGATGATATTTACGAGACTGAAACACTGGATATGTTGGTTCATCAGTTTCAACTCGAAACTGACGATCTTTTCTTACTTGAGGACAGCGGTTCACTGATACTAGAAACATATTCTGCTGATACTGATACAGGTAGAACCGATGGCACTGACTTCCAGAACTTTGATGATGCTGAAGGTATATTAGATTTCTCTGAAGTTAATCCGTTTGGAGAAATAGGCTAATGTTTAAAAATAAACAGTTTTATCATCAGCACATTAAGAAAGCCATTACAGCATTTGGTTTGATATTCAACAATATTAATATCAATAGAGTTGATAGTAGTAACGTAACACAACAGGTTCTGCGTGTTCCTTTGTCTTATTCTACAAAACAAAAATTCTTATCACGTATTGCACTTATTGCAGATGCAGAAGGCAGAGGTGATATAGCTATTTCTTTGCCACGCATGGGTTTTGAAATACAAGGGTTTGACTTTGATGCGGCACGTAAAGTATCTCCTATACAAAAAAATAAAGCGGTTATTAATGGAGCAGCAGTAACAAGTGTAAGTCGTTCATATGTATCTACTCCTTATAATATGTCATTGTCATTATACATTTTTGCTAAAAACCAAGAAGACGGCCTACAAATTGTAGAGCAAATCATGCCTTTCTTTAATCCTGACTTTAATATTACGGTTAACGAATTGCCTGAATTAGGCATCAAAAGAGATATTAATATAAGATTAGATAGTATAGACTATGATGATGACTATGAAGGCGAGTTTGCAAAAAGAGTTAGTATTATATGGACTCTTAATTTTACAATGAGATTGAATTTTTACGGTCATGTTGAAAATCAGGGTATTATCAGAGAAGCTATAGCAAACGCATACGCTACACCTAGTACACTTACTAGTAGCAATGACTATACTAAGGTTACAGCTTCTATAAGTACAACTACAGCAACCGCTATAGCAAGAATATCTAGTGGTGCAGTATCAAGTATTGATATGACATACAACGGAGCGGGATATCTCAATCCTCCTATTGTTACTATCACAGGTGGCGGTGGTTCTAGTGCAACAGCAGCAGCCATACTCAATACTGACGGCACAATAAATAGAATAAATGTAACTGCTGGAGGCAGTGGTTACACTACGGTACCTACTGTAACTATAGAAAATCCGCCTGATTATGTAGCATCACCTACACCGGCAGATCCTTTTAGATTTATAGCGGAGTTTGAAAATGTTTTTGAAGGTGAATAAATTTAATGAAATGGTGGAATCTTAGATTACGTTATATAACTATACAAAGAATTCGTATAGTATACAGTCATGGTTACAAACACGATATGTGGGTATATGATCTTGTTCAGGATAAAGACGGATCTTATAGCTGGGAGTGTTATGAGGAAGATAATAAAATTATTGATATAGATCCTAAAAACATTACATCTATATACGTAATTAAAAAGAAAAAAGTTTGGAATGTATATGAAAAAGCCGGGACTGTAGTAGAAACATTTAAGCCTAAACCTAAAACTACAGAGGCAAAATTAGATACAGAAAAGTTTGCTCCTTACAGAAAGTATTATGATAAGTTATCAATTAAGGATAACATACAAATTGTTTTAAAGGATACGCAAAAACCTTTTATTCCGAAGCCAGAGTATACGGATAAAGTTAAAGTCGTTGAAAGTATATACATTACAATGACTACGCCGGAACAAATGGTTAAATTACGACAAGAAATAATACAGTTAGAACGTAGAATAGCTAAACTAAAAGGAAAAGTATGAGTACATTTGACAGTTTAGACGACACATTTAAGGCTAAGCCTACTAAGGCTTTAGATGCCAACTTGAAACAGGTAAGAGAAAAGAATAACTTACCTGTGCCTCCTAACGATGCCGAAAAAGACTTGGAAGATGATTTCCAAGAAGCAAGGGAGATGCTAAAGAGAACTGCCCAATACAGTGAAGAGGCAGTAAAAGGTATATTACATATTGCTAAGAATAGTGACCATCCTAGAGCATATGAAGTAGCGGGACAGCTAATAAAAACAATGCAAGAAAACGCTAAGGATATGTTAGATGTGCAGGAGAAAAAGAGTAAGGTCGATGCCGAATCCAAAACCACAAAGCCTTCTAGTGGTGTAACTAATAACAATCTGTTTGTAGGAAGTACCAAAGACTTATTGAGAGCATTGAATAAAGATGTTATAGACCATGAGTAATGAACGCACTTCCTATCATGGGAACCCTAATCTAAAAAATATAGGGCACGAACATGAGTTTACACAAGAACAACTCAAAGAGTATATCAAGTGTAGCAAGGATCCCATTTACTTTATAGAAAACTATGTTCAGATTATTACACTGGACAGGGGTCTACAGCCTTTCAAACTTTACGAATGTCAAAAGAAAAAAGTAGATCTTATACTTAATAATCGTAAAGTTATTTTGATGGAAGGCAGACAGCAGGGTAAGACTGTAACAGCAGCGGCCTGTATACTTCATTATACTATATTTCAAAGTGACAAGACTGTTGCTATTATGGGCAACAAAACAGCATCAGCGAGAGAGGTGCTGGCACGTTATCAAACTATGTATGAGAACCTGCCTATATGGATGCAGCAGGGTGTAAAGACATGGAACAAAGGTGACGTAGAACTCGAAAATAACTGTAGAATATTTACATCAGCAACGACTACTTCAGGTATTCGTGGTAAGTCTGTAAACTGGCTATACATTGACGAGGCGGCAATCATTCCGAACAATGTTGCGGATGAGTTCTTTGCTTCTGTATATCCTACTATTTCTGCTGGTGAAACTACAAAGATTCTACTTACATCTACTCCATTAGGTTACAATCACTTTTGGAAGTTTTGGAATGAGGCAGAGAAAGGAGCGAACGGATTTATACATCACTTCATTCCTTACAAAGAAATACCTGGCAGAGATGAGAAGTGGGCAGAAGAACAACTTAAACTTCTTGGCGAACTAAAGTTTAACCAAGAGGTTCTGTGTGAGTTTTTAGGTTCTAGTAACACACTTATCAATGCAAGAACTATTGCAACTTTGAGTTCCAAAGAGCCTATCTTCTATAATGATGACGGGCTTAGAATATATGAAGAACCAAAAGAAGAACATTATTATTGTATTACTGTTGATACTGCCCGTGGCATTGGCGGTGACTATTCAGCGTTTGTTGTTTTAGACATCACAGAAATGCCGTATAAAGTAGTAGCAACATTTAGAAATAACAAGATAGCACCTTTGCTGTATCCTGAGGTGATTTCAAAGTTAGGTAGAGACTTCAATAATGCTTACATATTATGTGAAAACAATGATATTGGTGGGCAAGTTATTGAGATTTTACACGAAGAAATAGAGTATGAAAACCTATTCACTACGGTAACCGAGAAGGCTAGACAGTATGTTACTCCTGGTTTTGGTAGGTCTACTCGTTTAGGTGTCAATACTTCTAAACAAGTAAAGAGACAAGGTTGTTTCAACTTCAAGTCTCTTATGGAAGAAAAGAAACTTTTAGTATTTGACGCAGAGATCATACATGAAATCTCTACGTTTATTGAGAAAGGTCAAGGGTATCAGGCCGATGAAGGTTACCACGATGACTTAGTAATGTGTATGGTGTTGTTCGGTTGGTTGTCTACTATGCCATTCTTCAAAGAGTTAGTAGATGTAAACACAAGAGAAGGACTGTATAACAAAGAAATGAAAACAATCTCACAAGAACTTACCCCATTTGTTCATGTAAAATCAAATGAGGAGGATAAAGGCGAAGTGATTGCTGGAGATTATTGGATTACAGACGAATCATATGCAGCAAAAATTAAAGAATTGGGATACAAATACTAAAACTTATAAATAATCAGATGAATAACGTAAGTAAATTATGTCTGATTTAAAACGAGGAGAATAAATATGGCTTTTCAGCTATCACCTGGCGTACAGGTAACAGAGACAGATTTAACCTCTGTTGTTCCTGCGGTCGGCACTTCTATTGGGGGTGTCGCAGGAAAATTTACATGGGGTCCTATAGATGAAATCGTCGATGTCAGCACTGAAAATCAACTAGTCAATCGCTTTGGTAAACCACCTGCAGCGGCGGACGCGGGAACTTTCTTTGCGGCATCTTCATTTCTAGCTTATACTGGTGCTTTAAAAGTAATCAGGGCGTCTGACTCAGCAGCACGTAATGCTTCTGTTTCAGGAACTGCTGTTTTAATTACAAACCAAGACTCATACGAAGAAACATACGAAGGCGGAAACTCTGATGCACAGGGTATGTGGTCTGCCAAATATGCTGGTGTTCTAGGTAATGGCATTGTTGTTGGCATGACTGATGGTGCAAACGCTTCTAAGGCTCTTACAGGCACCTGGACAACAACTACTTCATCCACTGCAATGACTTCAGCAGCAGCAGACGGTGCGGCTACTACTGAACTTTATGTAGGCGCAACTGTATATGATTCAGCTGGTGTTCTTATTGGCACAGTTTCGGCTGTAACAGATGATGATAATGTTGTTCTTGCAGCAAATGCAGCTGTAGCAGTTACAACAGCAACTGTTACTCGTAAATGGGAATACTTGGCACAGTTTGACTACACTCCCGGTACTACTTCTTGGGCAACCAATGCAGGTGTTACTGGTGACGAAGTACATATCATTGTTGTTGATTCAAACGGTAGCATCACAGGTGTAGCAGGCACTGTATTAGAAAAATTCCAGGGTGTTTCTAAAGCATCAGATGCTAAAAACTCTTTTGGTGAAAGTAACTACTACAAAACTGTTGTAAACGATACTTCTGAATGGCTGTGGCAGATGGATCATCCTTCTTCAGCAGTAGAAACAGACAAAGCACCTTGGGCAGCTGCTACTGCAACAGCAAATCTTAGCTACAGTTTACAAACTTATACAACTACTTTGACTCCTAGCGAAATTAGAGGCACATTATCAGGTGGTGTAGATCCTACACCTTCAGCATCAGAAATTGCATCTGCATATACACAGTTTGCTAATGATGAACTTGTAGATGTAAACCTAATTATTTGTGGTGATCTTCCAGTAACAAATGCTAAATCAGTAATTGACAATGTATCAGATGTTCGTAAGGACTGTGTTGTATTCTTGTCTCCTGATAAGGCTTCAGTAGTAGGTCAGACTTCAGGTCAAAAAGATAATATTCTTGCTGACATTACAGGTGCTTCACTGACTAGAAGCTCATACGCTGTGATGGACACTGGTTGGAAGTATATGTACGATAGATATTACGATCGTTACTTGTGGATTCCCTGTAACGGTGATACTGCTGGACTGTGTGCAAGAACTGACGCAGAAGCAGATCCTTGGTTCTCTCCTGCAGGTTATAACAGAGGACGTTTAAAGAACGCTGTTAGACTTGCTTACTCACCTAACAAAGCTGACAGAGATGAGCTTTACAGAGGCGGTGTAAACCCAATCGTAGGCTTCCCTGGTTCAGGTATTGTATTGTTTGGTGACAAAACTCTGCTTGAAAAACCAAGCGCATTTGATCGTATCAATGTACGCAGACTGTTCATTGTACTTGAAAAGGCTATAGCAACAGCTTCTAAGTTCCAACTGTTTGAATTCAATGATGAATTTAGTAGAGCACAGTTTAAGAATTTGGTAGAGCCTTTCCTAAGAGATGTTCAGGGTAGAAGGGGTGTTTATAACTTCCGTGTAGTTTGTGATGCTTCAAACAATACACAGCAAGTTATTGATTCTAACTCTTTTGTTGCAGACATTTTCATACAGCCAGCTCGTTCAATTAACTTTATTCAGCTGAACTTTGTAGCGACTCGCACTGGAATTCAGTTTGAAGAAATTGGCGCGTAAGGCGTATAAATAAAATAAAAACAGGAGAGATAAAGTAAATGAATATCACAGATTTTAAAGCAAGACTTGGAGCTGGTGGTGCGCGTCCCAATCAGTTTAGAGTGCTTTTAGGCTTTCCTAGTTATGTCACAGGTGTAGATACTTCATACAGCTTATTGGTTACCGGGGCGGCAGTCCCGGCATCCACTGTTAACCCAGCGATTATTCAGTACAGAGGTCGTGAGGTTAAACTAGCTGGTGAACGTATTTTCGATCCATGGACAGTAACTATAGTAAACGACACTGAACAGTCTCTACGTAGACCTATGGAACAGTGGATGGAAGGCATGAACTCTACTGCTGAAAACACAGGGATTCTTACTCCCTCTGATTATCAAGCAGATATAGTAGTACAGCATTTAGATAGAAATGATGACGTATTGCCTGGTGGTACTTACACCCTACGTAATGCGTTCCCAATACAAATGAGTGAGATTGCATTAGCATATTCGCAAAATGACATACTGGAAGAATTTACGGTAACATTCCAGTTCCAGCATTACGATAACTTTTAATCGTAATTAGGATAATATAATATGAATATTTTTGGGTTTGAAATAACTCGTGCTAAGGTGCCACAAACGGAGAAATCCTTTGTGGCACCCACGGACGATGGTGGTGTTGAAAGTATACGAGCAGGTGGCTATTACGGCACTTACTTGGATATTGAAGGCGTTGCTAATACCGAAGCACAGTTAATTAAGCGCTACAGAGACATTGCCATGATGGCCGATGTTGATGCTGCTATTGAAGATATTGTGAATGATAGTATTGCTAACCTTGATGATGAAAAGCCATTAAAGTTAGACCTAGATGATGTAGATTTGTCGAACAGTATTAAGAACAAAATACATTCGGAATTCGAGTATCTTTTGTCCTTACTACAGTTTAACGATAGGGCTCAGGATTATTTTAGGCGTTGGTACATTGACGGAAGAATGTACTTTCACAAAGTAATTGACACTGAAAAGCCACAAAACGGTATAAAAGACATACGTTATATTGATCCTCGTAAAATGACGAAGGTCAAAGAAGTAAAGAAAGAAAAAAACCAACAAGGTGTTTCTTTTGTTAAGAGCACAGAAGAATTTTTCTTATACAATGAGAAGGGTATAGCAAATAAACCCGGACAATATAGAGCAGCTGAAACAGACAGCTCTCTTAAAATTACAAAGGATGCGATAGTGTATTGTCCGAGTGGTCTGATAGATCAGGACAAAAATATTCCTTTGTCCTACCTACATAAGGCTATTAGACCAGCTAACCAACTCAGAATGATGGAGAACGCAGCAGTAATTTATCGTATTACACGCGCTCCGGAACGTAGAATATTTTATGTTGACGTTGGCAACTTGCCAAGCAACAGAGCAGAACAGTACCTGAAGGATATCATGGATAGATATCGTAACAAGTTAGTGTATGATGCTAACACAGGTGAGATAAGGGACGATAAGAAGTTTATGTCTATGTTGGAGGACTTTTGGCTTCCACGTAGAGAAGGCAGTCAAGGTACACAAATTGACACACTGCCAGCAGGACAGAACTTAGGACAGATAGAAGATATAGAATACTTCCAGAAGAAGTTATATCAGTCATTGAATGTTCCTGTATCAAGATTAGAACAGCAGGCGGGCTTAAACTTTGGCCGAGCAGCTGAAATCAACAGAGATGAACTAAAGTTTACCAAGTTTGTTTCTAAGTTGAGAAAGAAGTTTTCAACCATGTTTGATGATATGTTAAAGACACAGTTAGTCCTTAAAAACATTATGACAGAAGAGGATTGGAAACTACATAGAGACAACATTAAGTATGTGTATGCACAAGATGCTTACTATACTGAATCAAAGAATCAGGAGATTCTGAGAAGTAGATTTGAAGTTTTACAAGGCGCTTCTTCTTATATTGGTTCACTGTTTAGTAAAGAGTATGTTCAAAGAGAAATACTTATGCTTACAGATCAGCAGTTAGAAGAAATCAATATGCAGATGCAAATGGAAGAACCTTTTATGACTCAGGATCAAGAACACGAAATGGCAATGCAGCAACAGGCTGCTGGTGAAGATACAGGAGAACAATGATGGATAGACAAGAAGCAATCAGAGACATGATGCAGTCTATGGCCCAAGGTAAGGCCAGTGAAGTGCAAGACAAGTTTAATAATATTATGCAGGCGAGAGCGGGAGACGCTCTTAATGATTATAAACAAGAACTTGCTCAAAGTGTTTTTAAAAATCCAGAATTAGAAGCAATGGGTTTGGCAGATGGCGAAGATCATATACTTGAAGTAGACCCTGCCGCCGAGCCTGAAACAGTTGAAACGGGAGACGAAAATGAAGACGTTTAGACAATTCAGAGAAGGCGTTGAAGTAGACATTCAGGAAGCGCCAATGGATGGAGTCGAAAAGGGCTCTGTAGAAGGTGACAAGCATATGTGTGCAACTAAGATCTTTAAAGAAGGTTTTGGTGAGGGTACACCTATCACTGGCGAACACGCTATTCCAGATGATGAAGGTAATGTTGCATGGTATAAGGTTATGTTTGAGCATGGTATCGAACAGGTTGAGATCTCAGAAGAAGGCGTACAAGTCCTTGCTCAAGAATCTCACATGAACCATAAGAAGAAAAAGTAAGGGGAACTAAATGGCGGTCACAGTAGATGTACTAAAGTTGACACAGGTCCAAGGCGTTGTGGCCGTCAGAGGCACAGCAGCCACAGGTACTATCGCTTTAGCAACAGATTTAAAAAAGTCAACGGAAACACAGTCAAGCCCTGCTGTCAATATCAAAGGACTACAATGGACATTATCTGCTTCAGCTCGTGCATATGTTCAGCGCAATAGTAAAATTCTATACGAACTGACAGAATCAGGTACTTTAGATTTTTATGGCTGGGCAGATACTGATGAGAATGACCAAGACATCGAAGTAGTTATTTCAGGCGGCAACGGTGGAACTGTTATAGTTGATTGTGCTAAAGTATCAGGTTACGGTTCACAGCAACACCAAGGTGCTGATGGGAGTC
>Ga0255768_10000305_pt1 | contig 50663 bp, 35 predicted proteins | sample 071ome_33_FD_179983 | JGI IMG/M metagenome (GOLD analysis project Ga0255768, IMG submission 179983) | Coastal salt marsh microbial communities from the Groves Creek Marsh, Skidaway Island, Georgia - 071412AT metaG (version 2) | ecosystem: Environmental > Aquatic > Marine > Intertidal zone >... | reverse complement strand
TCGATTCAGATACTCATCCGGAATTTTTTTATCTCCAGCCATATCCAATGTTTCCAGATAGATGGCCAACTCATTGTTTGCCAGTCTCAAGTTCAACACGGCACTCGCGTTGAAGTAGCGGTTCTGAATCATGTTTACATTTGGGATATTCGGGAATACTTCCCTCACCATACTGGCAGGGATGCTGACATCGGTGCGAACCGTGGTATCTTCAATTTCAATGTGCACTTTGTCCTTCATACTTATCCCGGTGGTTTGTTGGCCTATGGATCACAATATGTGACTGTTTGCACTTGATGACAACGATGTTTTAAAAAATTATTTTCTTAAATCATCATTGTCCTCGGAATTGCCGTGTTGAATCACGAAGCAGACTTTATCCAGTCAAGCACACTCTTGACAGCTTCTTCAGCTTTCACTTTGAACAAATCGCCTTTCCGAGGCTTGATTTCAACTTCACCTTCCGCGAGGGAACGGTCCCCTATGCCGATACGAATCGGAAAACCGATCAATTCGGAATCCTTGAATTTAACCCCGGGCCGTTCGTTTCTATCATCGAGGATCACATCCACACCCGCATCGGTCAGTTGTTGATAAATGGATTCCGCAGTTTTCATGACGGGGCTGTCCGGTTTGTTGCCCAGAGGTGTGATGCAAACCACATAGGGAGCGACGGATGCCGGCCATGCGATGCCTTGTTCGTCGTGACATTGTTCGATCACCGCTTGCAGAGTGCGAGTCACACCGATTCCGTAACAGCCCATCACGCAGGGATTTGACTTGCCAGATTCGTCCAGGAACATGGCGTTCATGGCTTCACTGTATTTGGTTCCCAACTTGAAGACATGGCCCACTTCAATGGCTGTCTGGATTTTTAGCGGTTTGCCGGTCACCGGGCAGGGTTCTCCGACTTGAACGGTGCGCAGGTCGACGAATGATTTCACTGAAATATCGCGTTCCACACAAACGTTTCTAAGGTGGAACCCATCTTCATTGGCCCCAGTGGTCAGGTCATATCCGCCTTCCAGAAATGAATCCGCGTAAACCGGGATATCCTTGACCCCGACAGCTCCAAGGCTTCCGGGATAGGCGCCGAGGATACCGTGAATTTCCTTTGGTTCGGCAGGACGAAACTGAGTGGTCCCGAGGAATCCGGCCATTTTTGATTCGTTCAATTGGTCGGCGCCCAGTAAGAGCAGGATGACGGGGTGATCATCGACCATGTAGACCATGGTTTTGATCTGGCGATTGGCTGGGACATTGTATGGATCCTTGGTCAACGCTTCGATGGTCTTGACTCCGGGGGTTTCAAATTTTTCAGTCGCCGGCAATTGGCTGACATCGGGTTTTGGCAAATCTGCGAGAGGGCTTTTCAATGCACTGGTGGCTTTTTCGACATTGGCGGCATACTCGCCGGTTTCCACATAGACCACGTCATTCTCTCCGACTTCGGCGGGCACCATGAATTCGTGCGAAAATTTTCCACCAATGACACCTGTATCAGCCTCAACTGGAAGAGCTTTGAGTCCGCATCGTTCGAAAATGCGGACATAGGCATCAAACATCCCCTGGTAACTGGCTTGGGAGGCCTCGTCTGACACGTCAAAGCTGTAGGCATCCTTCATGATGAATTCACGGGCTCGCATGAGTCCGAACCTGGGGCGAATTTCATCCCTGAACTTGGTCTGAATCTGGTAGAAATTTTTTGGTAACTGACGGTAAGAGCTTACTTCCGATGCCGCCAGAGTCGTGACAACTTCTTCATGTGTGGGGCCCAATACCCATTCACGGTTGGCCCGGTCTTTGGCTTTGAACAAAACGTCGCTGGCTGACTCGTAGCGTCCGCTTTCTTTCCAGATTTCAGGTGGTTGGAGGGCGGGCATTAATACTTCCAAAGCTCCGGCCCGGTCCATTTCTTCGCGTATAATACGGGATATCTTTTGAAGAGATCGCAATCCCATGGGCAGGAAGGAGTAAAGGCCGCCTGCGAGTTTGCGGATGAGACCAGCTCTGAGCAGCAGTTTGTGAGAAGCAATTTCCGCTTCAGCTGGAGTTTCTTTCAGTGTGGGTACAAAAGCTTGAGACCAACGCATATGTGTGTCGTGTAAAAGAGTGATTGGGCAAGTTAGCCCTTATTTGACGGTGTTGACCAGGGGAGACATGCCTTGAATGCGGACTTCCAGCTTGTCGCCCGATTCAATCGGGCCAACGCCGCTGGGAGTGCCGGTCAGGATGACGTCACCTGGCAGGAGGGTGATATTGGTGGAGATAAAGCTCACCAGTTCGAAACAGTTGAAAATCAGTCGCCCTGTCAGTGAATTCTGCCTCAGTTGTCCGTTCTGGAACAACTGGATGGTCAGTTTGTGTGGATCAATTTTTGTTTCCACATACGGTCCGAGAGGCGTGAACGTGTCAAATGACTTGGCCCGTGCCCATTGGCTTTCTGAATTCTGAATGGTTCGGTCACTGATGTCCTGAGCCGAGGTGTAGCCAAAAATATAGCGCGCGGCGGCATTGGGGGTCACGTTCCGCACTCTGCGACCGATGACAATGGCCAATTCCGCTTCATAATCCACCCGGTGATCCTGAAAGGGGATTTCAATCTTGCCACCATCCGGAATGAGCGATGTCGGGGCTTTCAGCCAGAATAAAGGTGTCTTAGGCAAGGGTTTGCCGGACTCTCTAGCGTGATCGGCATAGTTCAAACCGACCGCTATCACCTTGGAAGGTGCCACAGGGGTTAACGTTTTGATGCCCTTTGGATTGGTGGCACGTTTTTGGAATGAAGGAGAGCCGAAGACGTCGCCCTTCAGCTTATAAAGTTCGCCATCAACTACTTTTGCATAGAAAATGTCGTCACCCTTCTGGAATCTTCCGATTGCTGCCATATAGCCTGAAGCCCTTATACTAAATGAAATCCGGATTGGATCGCAAGACGAAAGTCGAAATCCAGGTATCGCGGGCGGGATTTCCCGTATTTATTTCATTTTTCTACAGCGTGATAGAGACTCTCCTGAAGTTTTTTTGCAAGATCGTGTCCCCTTGTTCCGTCTATCTTCGCTATGGATGTCAGAACTAGAAAGGTCTCGATTGTCGTTTTGGGAGCAAAAAGTTGATTTTGATCGCCAAAGACTGACATTGAGTGAGACATTAACCATCAAGCAAAGCAAACATCATGAAAAACTGGATGTATACCATGCGAGCCACGATATTGGTCGGTCTGTTGATCCTACCGACGCTTGCCGGTTGCCAAACTAGAAAGCACCGCAGTGTCGTCCATCACTATACCGGACGTCCCTACGTGGTTCGCGAAGTCACGACCACGACCACCAAGAAATCCATACCTGCGGAATCCACGCCGGTGGCACAAGCCGTTGAAGTCTCTGCGGCTCCCAATACTTCTTCTCCGGACCCCGTCCAACTCAGCCCGGCAGTCAATGATGTGGTCAAACTCTACGAATCGATGGTGAGTGAGGATGTATTGATCTCATTTGCGGAGAATTCCCATTACCCGTTCAAACTGACAGCCGATCAAATTGTTTACCTGCAGGATATTGGCGTCAGTGACGCGGTGATGAACGCCATGATTCAACGGGACGCGTTTCTAACGGGGCAACCGGCTGAACAGATGCTTGTTCAAAGTGATGCTCCAGTTGAGGAAGTTCCTCCGGCAACCAGTGTCTCGCAAGTGCAGGCTCCGGTCTATGCCGGAAATCCACCGCCAGCCACCGAACCAGCGCCTCAGACGACGGTGACGGAAACCCGGGTTGTGACGCGGGAGTATTTCCATGACCAACTGGCTCCTTACGGAAGTTGGGTGCATGTCGACAACTATGGATGGTGCTGGCGCCCGACAGTGGCCGTCACCAACGTGCATTGGCAGCCATATAGTGATAATGGCCGTTGGGTTTATACCAACAATGGCTGGTATTGGCATTCCTACTACAGTTGGGGATGGGCGCCATTCCATTATGGTCGGTGGTCCCGTCATGGGAATTACGGATGGGTTTGGGTACCTGACACGGTTTGGGGACCATCCTGGGTGACCTGGCGTTATTCAGACGCCTACTGCGGCTGGGCACCGTTGCCGCCTGCTGCCACTTATCGATCCGGATTTGGCTTCACCTATCATGGCAAGAATGTATCTGTCGGATTTGGCTTTGGCTTGACTTATGATCATTTCCATTTCGTATCACGCCGCAATTTCACCCACCACCATGTGGGGCGTCATCGCCTCGGTCGGGATCAGGCACGTAGCATCTACAATCGAACCACCATCGTGAACAATTACAACATCACCAACAACAACGTCGTGGTGAACAACGGTATCAGCCCGGAACGTATCGCGACAGGCACGAGCCAGGAAATCAAGCGAGTTCCTTTGAAAGATGTTGATTCGGTGGAAGGTGTGAAGTTGGCAAGTGGCGAAGCCAGACTACCACGGTCGTTGCCTGTTTATCGGCCTAAATTGCCCGAGCAATCCAAAGAAGTGCCACAAAGAATCCTGAGCAAGCAAAAGAATCGTCCGGCTTTGACGCGTCCCAATCGGGATGCAGAAAAGATCGCACTTGCGCGTGGGGAAGGGACATCTTCCAGGCTTCAGACCTCTTCGGCCAATACGAAACGTCCGAGCACCAATCTTTCTGCCCGTTCGGCCGGAAATCGATCCAGCGAAGCAAATCTGAGACGCCCCTCGGCTTCCAGTTCATCAAGTAATCAGGTGCGATCCAGTGCGCGTCCGACCAGAACAACACGGAGCAGCACTCTATCTGCCAGACCTTCCACGACCAGCAGGTCAAGGTCTGTCACCAGCAGTTCCAATCGAAACGAAGCAAGGCGTCCGACCTATGCTCAGCCGTCTGTTACGACGAGATCAAACACAAGTTCACGGGATTCCATTTCCTACACTCCGCGTCCCCGGACTTCATCCAGCAGTGTGAGTTCAAGTCCAAGGACCGTATCACCCAACGTGACGAGTCGTCCGACGCTGCAGAATCGATCGACCTCGAACATGAGGAGTCGAAGCGCGGAATCATCGGCGAGCGTCAGTCGACCATCCATCACGACGCGCAGGACTCAGATTCCATCGACCAGTTCAAGGCCTACCTTCTCCGCACCCAGTACGAGAAACATGGCCCCGCGTTCGACACCGCAAGTGACCACCCGGAGCATGCCTGCGCCCCGATCCACGCCTTCACGTAGCGTGACACGACCTGCCCCCACGACGCGTGGCAGTTCGGGATCCGTCAGTCAGCGATCCATGTCGGCGCCTTCGCGATCAGTGCCCAGCTTCAGGTCTTCCGCGCCCGCCACACGTAGTCGGCCTTCGAGTTCAGGAGGTGGATCCAGTTCCAGCTCAAGCTCGGGTTCGAGTTCCAGTTCAAGTGGTCCAAGTCGTCCTGGACGTTAATCATCAAAGAAGGGGACCGCTATGTTCGAAAAAGGGATATCTGTCACGTTGTTGGGATGTGTGGCGACCATCGGTTTGATGCAGGCTCAATCGGAATCGAAGATCTCTACTTTGATTTACGAAACTCAATTCGAAGAGGACGAAGGTTATTCGTTTGATGCGGACTTGATCGGGCAGAACGGGTGGATTGGATTTGGGGGTGGGGACTCCTTTCTGGAGCAGTCCAATGACGGCTCCACGGGGCTGGTCACCGATTTCCTGGAAGGGCAGGGGCAGCAGGCCTACATCGGATTTGTCAAACCGGACCACGAAACGGACATCGAGTTTCTGAGTTTGCTGCAGCCACTCGATTACGCTCCGGCAGAGGGGAGTGAAGACATCCTGCGATTCACCGTGAGCATGGGGATTATTGATTCCACCAATGGAGAACGCGACAACTTCCGGTGGAGTGTCTACAACACGGAGGGATTTCGTTTGTTCTCACTGGATTTTGATAATGAAACAAAGATCATCTCTTATGCTCTGGACGATGCCGAACCGCTGCAGCCCACAGGGTTTGAGTTTGACAACGACACGTTCTACCGACTTCGCTTGGATGTTGATTTCGCCAACAACAAATGGTCGGCTTATGCAGGGGAGGTGGTGCTGGTATCGGATTTACCGGTCAGCACCCAGAATTTGAAGCGTGACCTGAGTGACATTGATGCGGTGTGGGCCATTTTCAAGCCCGACGCTCCGGGTGACAATTACATGGTCTTTGACAATTACCGTATTGAAACCTGGGGAGATCCGCCCCCTCCACCTTCGCTGCTTCCATTGGGACGGCTTCCGAGCGGAGATTTCGTGATCCGAATCGAGGGTGAAGCCGGTGGGAAATATCAAGTGGAGGCAACCTCTGATTTTCAGGAATGGACCGTTGTTGAAGAGGAAGTGGAGATCAATCAAACCGGCAAACTGGACTGGGTCGACGAATCTGGTCCCGTCAACGCGACACGATTCTATCGCCTCAAAAGCCTTTGAGTCGCGGAAGCCCTTTGCTGATCAGCGATACGAAAAGTTCCATTCCCTGTTTGAATCATTTAATAGCTTGATCTCCTTGCGGCCGTCCGGCCATGCGATTTCAATGGCTTTGATATCGTCTCCCAATCCCAGGACCTGTCGGTTCGGGGATTGAGACCAGTAGCCTTCGCCAAGGTGTAATTCCCGGACAGGACCTTTGGAGTCGTCTGAATAAATGAGTCGCATCCTGGTTCCGATGGCTTGAAGGTTGTTTGGGGAACCTTGCAGCCGAACGGCGATGCCGGGATTTCCCTGAAGGTTCTGGTAAAGCAGTGTGGGGGCATTGTTTTGAGTGGCGACAAAATCGGGGCGACGGTCATGATTGAAATCGGATACTGCCAAACCTCTGCCTTCACCGCGAAGGTGGATGCCGCTTTGAAGAGGGGATTGAAAAATGAACGCCCCGTCTCCCCGCCCCAAAAGGAGCGCTCCTTGTCCTGCGTCTTGTCGGCTGTCCAGCGGGGACACATCAAAGAAATTTTGGGAAAGAATCAAGTCTTCCACACCGTCTCCATTAAAGTCTCCCACTCCCAAACCGAATACAGGAGCACGCTGCACTTCTTTGGGAAGGGGAATCATCACAAAACCTTCGTCGCGGTTCAAAAGAATGATGGATTCGAAGAAATCCGCTTCCACATGGTCGAGGGGCATGGTAAAGGAGTTCATGACTTCTTTCAATGAAGCTTTGGCAAAGTCTCCGAAGGATGCGTAGCCTTCCGCAAGCCAGGGCATCCATGTTGAAAGTGTTCCCCAGTCGCGCGATGGCACCAAGTCTTTGGATTCCGGATCAAAGTGAGACTCCAGCAACGTCAATCCACCAGGACCGGATGGACCTCCAAAATGAATTTGCAATGGTTGTTGCTCGGGGGCTGCATGCTCGTGATTCAGTCCCCAGTTGCCCGCGACAATGTCCATGCGTCCATCACCGTCGGCATCCATGGTCGTCAAACTGTTCCACCAACCTCTCAGTTGATTCAATCTGGCAGCTTGAGTCCGGTAAGCATGGTTTTCGGATTTTAAAAGAGAGATATTACTTTGCGAGAACACCCCCTGTTTATTTTCAAAAACGTGAATGGCTCCCCAGTCACATGCCACGATCAATTCAGGTAAATGATCACCCAGCACGTCACTGAATACAGCGGAACTTATTTGCCCCAAACCCTTGAATGGGATGCTGGCCATTGGATCCATCTTCCAATTTCCCCGGTCATTTCTATAAAGGAAACTATCGGCAGCTTCAGGGTAACGTCCCGGCTTGGTTCTGCCTCCGACAAACATGTCCAAATCTCCATCGCCATCCCAATCCGCCATGCACATTGGGCCGGTACTGGTTTGGTCGTCTCCATTGATGGTCTCGGTCTTTCCGTTGACCATCGAAAAATGTGTGAAAGCAGGTGTGCCGGGCCGTGTTGCCTCAACTGATGATTGGCCCATGAGCAGCGCAAGGTTGTTGAGGTCGTGCTTCCAGGCAAGGACGGTGGTTTGATCCTGTTGCAGAGGAGTCTCAAATGCCTTGGCTCGCTGGCGGATGAACTGTTTGCCCTGGTTGTTGCGATACACACCCAGCTTACCGCCTCGTCCGCCTCCGATAAACAGGTCTTCCCACCCGTCTTGATTAAAATCAAACCATGCAACTCCAGGCCCCAATCGACTCATCTTGCGAGGCAGGAGCGCTTGTCTTTCAAAGTCATCGTAGGGTGCTTCGAAATGTTGGTGGTTGAGTCGGTCGGAAACATTTTCGAACAGGGGCCGCTTCGAATCTTCCTTCGGTGGTGTGTCGGGGTTTTTGCTTTTGTCTGGTGTTTGATGAATGGTGTAAATGCGGTTGGCTGGCAGGTTGCCGATATGTTGGGTTTCCCCGTTTGGCCAGCGCACTTCGATGGAGGCTTGATCTGATGATGCGCGCATGGCGAATGTTCGGGTGGCCTGATCGCTCGACAGGTAGCGTCCACCCGCCATGATGGTCTGAGTTTGAACCGGGAGGCCGGGGGATCGAACACTGATTTTGGTGCCAATACCCTGAGTGTTTGGGGGAGCACCTCGTAGTTGTATACGAATGCGTGGTTGCTTTGCATTGTTGCGGTAGATGAGGGGGGCATCGTTCAGACAGTTGACCGCGACGTCGAGATCTCCGTCGTTGTCGAGATCGGCCAAGGCCATGCCGTGAGATACTTGTGTGGCGTCGAATCCCCAGTCTTCTCCCAGTTCGGTGAAAGTGGCGTCCCCATTGTTGTGGAAAGCCACGTTGGGGGTGTTCAGGATGGGGAATCCTTTGCGCAATGCCATTTGCTGTGGATGGGACAGGTTTTGTGATTGAGTGGCCTCGTCCAATTTGCGCGCGATATCCGCGTTTTGAGCATCGCGCCAATGTCCCGTGGTGACCAATAAATCTTCGTATCCGTCCAGATCCACATCCAGAAAAACCGGACACCAGGACCAGTCAGAAGCTTCCACTCCGGCATACCGTGCCAGTTCGGAAAAACTACCGTCGCTTTGTTGCATCAGGAGTGTGTTGCGTGGGGATTGAGGTCGACCTGAGAGACTGTCCCGAAATTGACTGAACGCCGTTCCGTCCATGACCTGCACCAGGCGGCGTTGGTGGGATCGACTCAACATGTCTGCCACAAAGAAATCATCGAAGCCGTTACGGTCGATGTCTGCAAAATCGAGTCCCATGGAAAAGAGACTGGTTTGACGCAGCATGGTGTTGCTGGCTTCCTTGAACCGTCCCTTGCCAAGATTGATCCAGAGTCGGTCAGGGGATTGAAAATCATTGCAGACGTATAAATCCAGCATTCCATCGCCATTCACATCGTGAAACATGGCAGAGAGTCCCCAGTCAAAAGGAGTGGTGCTTGGATGTCCATCACTGCCCAAAAAATTTCCTGTTTCCCATGGAATCGGTTCGAATCCCGTTTTCCCTTGATGCAGGTATAATTGATCAGGCTCGCCGTTTTCCAACACCCCGTTTGCGCGGTCGAAGGTAAATCTTCCTTTGAGTTCCGGGCTGTCTGCGGATTGTCCGTTGAAGGAAATCAGTTTGTAGACACCTTTTTCCATACGAATGTCGAACTGACCCGGTGGCATGTCTCGCAGGGTTTCATTGCGATAATGCACGACATACAGGTCGAGCCATCCATTGCCATCGACATCGGCCAAGGTCATGGATGCTCCCGCCTGTGTGCCTTGCAGATTCCAGTCGTCAGTGGCTTCGGTGAACGATCCAGCTCCGTCATTCAAAAACAGTCGAACGCCTCGACGATGCGCGGTGACCAGCAAATCGAGATCCCGATCGCCATCCATGTCGGCGAGCAGGGCTCCGGTTGAAGATTGGTCGTCGCATGTTGCGCCCCCGGCATTGGCTTGCTCCTTAAAATGCCAGTTTCCTTCTCCTAAAAACAATTTGTTCGGTGTGTCCAATCCGCAAAAATAAAGATCACACCATCCGTCACCATTCACATCTCCCGCCGCGATACCCGATCCGTTCAGCAGGATTTGATTCTGAATGCCTCGTTCGGATTCGAGGTGGTTGGTGAAAATTATCCCGGTTGTATCGTCCTTAAGCAGGGAGAAACCGGGCGCCTTGCCGACCAGGGGGGCGATAGTCGTCCAATCGTAACCCTGTTCGTGGGACCAGGTTTGCCCATAGCTCAGGTTGGCCATGTTGCATATAAGCAACACGCAACCTAATGATACTGTTTTTTTCAATCCGGGCATGCGACCATGTTAAGAATGTTTACCGTCAGGGAACCAGAAAAATGTCAGCGCCCTCTGGACTGCAAACGCTATACTGATTCCCAAAAGTGTTTGCGTATAAGGGCTCGCTGATGCTTTTTATTCTCACGCCCGCTGCGCTAGTGACGCAGTGACGCAGAGGTTTTTATGAAAGTGCTTTTGGCAAACGTTATAATAGCTAGCAATTGCTCCATAACAAAAAGCGTGTCACTTCAGCTTTTGGGGCATTTGAACGCGGCTTGAGTGTTTGGAGCGTATCCAGAGCGGTGATACTCACCGCAGTCCAGATGCCGTTTGACACAATATGGGGCAATGCGTGTGGAATCGGATCTCGACTTTTTTATGGGTTTGATTTTTCCTATTAGGACCATGTCCCATTTTCATTTCAATCGCATCGGATGTTTGTCCATGGCATCTTTGACTTCTTTAGTTTGTTTCAGTTCCCCCATTGAAACAACAGCCCAGGATACGTCTCCTGAGCATGCTTTTGCCATCAATCGACTGGAAGCGCGTAGGGTCTATCAGGAGCAGTTGGTCAAACAGATGAAAGCGAAGCATGACTTCGGGTTTGTGGATGCTGTTCTATCCAGTGGTGTGACCTTTGATCACCATGTGGTGGATGACGCGGGTTTTACTTATAAAGCGGCCCATTATGATCACGGAAACGCCGTTGCATCCGCCGATGTGGATGGTGACGGATGGCTGGATCTTTACTGGACAACCCAGGGCGGCGATAATGAACTGTGGCGCAATCTTGGTGACGGTCGTTTTGAGGATTTCACAAAAAAGGCCGGAGTTGGTCTGAAAGATCGGATCTCGGTGGGGGCGTCCTTCGCGGATGTCGATAATGATGGGGATCCTGATTTGTTCGTGACCACTGTAAGATACGGCAATCATTTGTTTCAGAACCAAGGGGATGGGGTTTTTAAAGATGTCACGGAGGCATCCGGATTGAAATACTCGGGGCATTCATCCGGAGCGGTCTTTTGGGATTTTAACCGGGATGGCAATCTAGATCTGTTCGTCACCAATGTGGGGGGCTACACGAAGGACAGTCAGGGCAGGGGGGGATTTTACGAGGCGTATCCTGACGCCTTCTCCGGTCACTTGTTTCCAGAACGAACCGAGACCAGTATTCTTTATCAGGGAACGGGAGATGGTAAATTTAAAGACGTCACTGAAGAAACCGGGCTCAAAGACAGCAGTTGGAGCGGTGATTGTTCGTTTGCCGATGTGAACGGGGATGGGTTTCCGGATTTGTATGTTGTCAATATGCAGGGAGACGATCACTTCTACTTGAATCAAGGCGGTAAAACGTTTGAGGAGAAAGGAGCTGAGTATTTCCCTAAAACACCCTGGGGCGCCATGGGGGTGAAATTCTTTGATGCGAATCAGGATGGGAAACTTGACCTTTACATCACTGACATGCATTCCGACATGACCCAGGGGCAGACGGTGGAGGCGTTGCGTTTTCATCCGGACGCTGAAAAGGCCAAGAGTGAGGCTTTTTGTTCGGTGCAGTGGACGGAGGAGTATTTGCAGGGCGCCTCCAATAACATTTTTGGCAATGCCCTTTATCTGAGCCAAAGCAACGGTCTTTATGCCGAAAAGTCATCTTCATTCAATGCCGAGACCTATTGGCCCTGGGGATTCAGTGTGGGTGATTTGAATGCCGACGGGTTTGACGATGTGTTTGTCAGCGCCGGGATGGGGTATCCCTTTCGGTATGGAATCAATTCCGTTCTTTTGAATGAAGGTGGTCGCCGGTTTTTCGATAGCGAATTTGTGTTGGGTGTGGAACCGAGGGGAGACGGGCGGACGGAAAAGGTTTGGTTCACCGTGGATTGTGATGGCAAGGACAAAGACCACCGGGAATGCCAGGACCAAACCGGGATGAAACCGGTGCTTGGTACCTTGAGCACTCGGTCATCCGTGATACTCGATGTGGATAAGGATGGTGATTTGGATATCGTAACCAATGAATTCAATGATCGCCCACAGATTCTGTTAAGTGATTTATCCAACAAATCACCCGCCAATTACCTTCAAATCAAATTGCTTGGTAAAACTTCCAATCGGGATGCGTTGGGTGCCATGGTGACGGTGACAGTGGGTGGAAAAGAGTTTGTTCAGCTACATGATGGCAAATCAGGTTATCTGGCGCAAAGCTCCATGCCGCTTTATTTTGGTTTGGGCCAATCAAAACAAGCAGAACGAATAAAAATAGTCTGGCCATCCGGCAAGGTGCAGGTGTTGAGCAAGGGGTTGAAAGCCGGGAAGACTTTAACCGTGGAAGAATCTGAATAGTTTTTTAGACAGCCACCGCAGTCGCGGGATCTGCGAGATAGACAGGATAAACAGGATGGCTTCACAGAGTGCTGGTGCTGATTCTGAACCTAAAGTGTTACCTATGTCTTGAACTCACCCCTCTGCCTTCATTCACTATTCACTATTTTTCATTCACCATTTAAAAGGCCGGTTCCCCAAAGGAAACCGGCCTTCGTGTTGCAGTTTTCTTAAACGCTTATTGGGCGATGAAGAATTTGTTGCCGTCTCCGATCTCTATGCTTGAGCTGGGCGGGGTTGCGCCTGCTACTGGAGTGAACGGTCCGGTGACCGTTGTGGATTCCAGTAACTGGTTCCCTGTCCATTCGATGACCAGATTGCCTTCCTGAACGGAGAAGCTGCTGATCTCGGCTGCTGCGACAAATGGGACAGAACCACCTTTGATCACGGCATTGTCGAAATTGCCGATGGTTTGGTTCCCCTGGATTTCACCCGTTTCCGGATCCGCGCCACCCACATTGTCGGCATATGCGCCGATGCCAAACTGCAATCCGCTGGAGAACGGGAAGTCAATTTCGACTCCGAACACGTCGTCCAGGAATAGTTTTGCTGTGGCGCCATCCAGAGTAATCCTCATCCGATGATCACTTCCGTTATCAAACGGAGGGCCGTCGAAGGCTGGGATGTTGACACCGATTCCGGTCGCATCATCGTCGGGTGCACCTGTTACTTTATTATAGTGCCAACCGTAATTGCGCCCATCGTGAGTGGTGTAATCGTTGAAAAGGATGAAGTTTCCGTTTTCATCTCGCACCCACAAACCGGTTCGTGATTCAGAACCGGTGCCTTCTTCCAGCACGAAATCGACATTTGTTCGATCAATTTCGAAAGTCAGAGGTTCCTCTGCACTGGCTGAATAGGTGTCCTTTGTAAACAATGCCAGTCCAGGCCACAGGGCTTGTTCCACTTCCACGTGAATGACCACTTCACCGTTTTCGAAACGGATTTCGGATTCGGGAGCTGGTTTCAGGATGCCGCTCGGATCAAATGGGGTCTCATCGACCACCCACTTGCTGTCGTCCAGGGACGAGCCTGAGAAATCATCCGTCAGGAATGTTTCTGGTACGGACACAATGGCTACTGAGACTGAACCCGCTACACAAGCGTCTGAGTCACTCGTTGCCGAGAAGGACGCCGATCCAAGCCCAACGGCGGAAACTCCAACCGTCTGTTTGTTGGATGATCCCGCAGGGAAGGTCAAGGTGAGCGATCCGTTTGAAGCCCCGGCAGGAACCGCGACGGCAGGATTGTCGCTGGTCAGGGTGACCGATACATCCGCCGAATCGTTCAGCAGACGAGGCACAGTGACAGTGATTTCGCCTCGCTCCGCCAGTGTGAGTAACACATTGGACGGAGACAGGTCGATGCACGGAATCACGTTTTCTATTTTGACGTTGTCAAAAAGTCCGATCACATCGTCGTCCGCATTCTGGGCATAAGCGCCCAATTCAACGTGAATGCCGGCGCTGACTTCGAAGGCAAATTCACCGCCGGAAACACCGTCCACAAAGACTTCGACGGTGCTGCCGTTTGCCACGAGTTTCAACTGGTGTTCACCAAAGTCCTCGAAAGGAGCAAAAGCGGCGATCGTCGTGCCTCCCCCGGTAGGTGAGCCGGGATTGGTGTTGACTCGCCACGCGGCATTGTCAGCCTCATCCACTTCCTGTGACAGGAAAACGAATCGGGAGCGATCGTCATTGGTGAGGAATACACCAGCACGTCCGGCGGTTCCGAATTGATCAATGGAAACTCGATCCACTTCAACAACGAGGTTCAGATCTTCCGTTGCGAGATAGGAATTCACTGTCTTCAGTGAAGCTCCCGCCCAGTTGGCCGTATCAACGATGCCTTCGATCTGTATTTGACCGTCCGAGGCTTCCACGGTGAAACTTCCACTGCCATTACCGAAGGGTTCTTCGGAGATCTGCCAATTTGAACCATCAATGGAACCGGCGAAATCATCTTCCAGGACCACACCCGGATCGGAAATGACCGCGACACTCAGGCGATTGCCGCCTGCGATGTCACCCTGGAGACTGAACTCTGTTCCCCCAAGACTGACGCCCGAAACGCGGAACGTTTGTGAGTTGTCGCCTCCGGCAGGGAAGGTCAAGGTGAGTTTGCCGTCTGTTCCGCCTTCCGGCGTTGCGATGGCTGGATCGGCGCTCACGACTGTTACGGATACGTCTTTTTGAGAGTTTAATCCCTGTGGTAAGCGAACAGTCACAGGTTGGCTGGTTCCGCCTTCACGCACCCCGATACCTCCGGGTGAGAACGTTGCTCCCCCTTCGCTCTCAATGACCAGGTTGTCCCAAACGACATTGGCATTGTCGTCGTTGGCACGAGCATAAGCTCCGAAGTGGAAAACAACCGGTGAAAATGGGAAGGGAACCTCAGCCCCTTCGACTCCGTCCAGAAGAAGCTTCACCGTTTGGCCGTTGGCCACCATGCTCATGTTGTGCAGGCCGGTGTCGGCATCCAGAGAATCAAATTGGGCAATGTTGGCTCCACCGCCGGTTGGGGTATCGCCTTCCTGGCCGATTTTTCGGTTGAACTGCCATCCGTTTTCTCCCGCGTTTTGAGCAAAGAGAACATAATTGGATTGGGATTCATCGAGGATCCAGAGGGCACTGCGTGTGGCGGTGCCGACATCCTCGACTGAAACACGATCAATGGAGATGGTGATTTTTTCCGAATCGGATGGAGCAAAGGTCGGAACAATCTGCAAGGTGCCGCCTGACCACCATTGTTGGGTGGTGGTTCCGACGAAGCGCATGACGCCGTCACCCGGTTCTCCGTGGATGGTGCCTTCACCACCTTCGAAGAAAGGCGCTCCTGCGACGTATTTGGCGGGGTTGATGTCGTTTGATTCGAAATCGTCGGAGAAAACCACATTGCTTTGCTGCGGTACCCCTTCGATTCTCAGATTATCCCAGGTGACGTCAGCCTTGTCGTCGTTGGCTCTGGCATAGGCTCCAAAATGGAAGACAACAGGGGAGAATGGAAAAGGCACTTCAGCTCCCTCTTCTCCATCCAATAGCAACTTCACTGTGGACCCGTTGGCGACGATGCTCATTCGGTGTAAACCAAGATCGCCATCCTGTCCGTCAAAAGCGGCAATATTGGCGCCGCCTCCTGTGGGGGTGTCACCGTCTTGTCCGATCTTGCGGTTGAATTGCCATCCGTTTTCACCTGCGTTGTGTGCGAACAGCACATAATTGGTTTCTGATTCGTCAAGCACCCACAATGCGCTTCGAGCAGCCGTTCCCACATCGGTGACTTCCACCCGGTCGATGGAAGCTGTCACGGGGGCGTCTTGGGTGGGGGCGAATGTTTCTTTGATGCGAAGCGTGCCACCTGACCACCATTGTTGAGTGGTGGTGCCCGTGAAGCGCATGACTCCATTTCCTGCTTCCGCATGGATGTCGCCTTCGCCACCTTCGAAGAATGGTGCTGCCGCTTCAAATTTTGCGGCATCAATCGAATCTGATTCAAAGTCGTCCTCAAAAAGAGTGGTGGTGCTGACCACTGTTTCAATGCTTAGATTGTCCCAGGTCACATTCGCGGCGTCATCGTTCGCCCGGGCGTATGCCCCGAAGTGGAAGACAACCGGAGAGAATGGGAAGGGTACTTCCGCTCCTTCTTCGCCATTGAGTGAGAGCTTTACCGTTTGACCATCGGCTTCGATGCTCATGCGGTGGAGCCCCAGATCGCCATCCAGTGAGTCGAATGCCACAATGTTTGAGCCGCCACCCGTAGGTGTGTCTCCGGCCTGGCCGATTTTTCGGTTGAACTGCCAACCGTTTTCACCTGCGTTTTGCGCGAAGAGCACATAATTGGTCTCTGATTCGTCGAGAATCCAAAGCGCGCTTCGCTCGGCGGTGCCCACGTCCGCGACTTCAACACGATCAATGCTGACGGTTACCGGGGTATCAGGGGTTGCATCGAAGGTTTCCTTGATGCGGAGTGTTCCGCCCGACCACCATTGCTGGGTGGTGGTGCCGACAAATCGCATCACTCCGTCTCCAGCTTCCGCATGGATGTCGCCTTCACCGCCCTCGAAGAAAGGGGAAGCGGCTTCATACCTGGCGCTGTCGATGGTGTTTGACTCGAAGTCGTCCTGAAAGACGACCGTGGATACCTGGGCCTGCGTGGTCTGGATTTGACTGACAAATCCAATCAACAACGCACACACCAGTGCGAAACCGAGCTTGCCGCGATGTCGCCAATTGGCGCCTCCGTGCTGCTCGTTCATGTGGTTCTTTTTTATGTCCATACTTTTGTTTTGTTAGTTTTTATCCACCTGTAGGTACACAGACGGCGTGCAACCCACTTCACTGAGTGGTTTGCAAGTAACCATATTTTATTTCTGGAATCGGGACGATTAACTCAAAAAATCGCTGAAATGTCAAATGATTGCTACGGTCGCCAAATAGCTTGGGCGCAGCTCATTCTTTAGGCAATGGAGGGGAAAGTTTCTGAGCAAAAAGAATGGAACGTGGGGAGACTATTGTTCATCGAATGACTGTGACGTTTCCATTGCAGCTTGAAAAGGGTTCCAATGCTCTGAGGTTTGAAGTGGGTGTAAGTCGGAGCTTACCCCTCCAGTTATGAATTTCTTATTTTTTAAACTGCGCCCCAAGTAACTGCCTTCAGCAAAATAAGTGTTATTGGGGAGTCACTGTCCTGCGCACTGGACGCATAACACGGCATCCGGCTGGATTTCCAAGCGATCTTCGGAAATGGGCTTTTTGCATTTCCCGCAGGCTCCGTAGGTGCCTTTGGTGATCCTTGTCAGGGCATTTTCGAGTCGCATCAGCTGGTTTTCCTTCCGGCGACGCAGTTCAAGTGCCATCTGTTGGTTCTGCATGGCGTCCATGCGGGAGAGTCTTCCGATCGATGTGTCGAGTTCGACGACTTTCTCCCCATCGTTTTCCTGGTCAAGGTCTTGCTGGATTTCCTGAATCAGGTTATGGATGCTCTTTTCAAATGATTGTAGCTTTTCCGGGGTCATGGCAGCCCCATCAAACCAGACCGGGCGCGATCGGGCAAACGTGGATTTGGCTTAATCATGGACAATTTCTGGTAACTTTTAGTAGTGTTTGCCGATCATAACCCGAAACGTCGACTATTTCCTGATCACCTTGTTGTGTTGGAATAGGGGAGTGTCCGGGGTGGGTGTTTGTTTGCTATATGGCTGGTAATCAAGAGAATATTGGAAAAATGAATCAGGTCTTGTCTGTTCTGTGCAGCTTGCTGTTCGTGATGGCAAGCTCCGGATGCGTGCGTCCGGCGGGATCCCATCTGGACCAGCATGGTGTGCAATCTCCCGATCAATTTGGTGGTCAGGCCTCGGAAACCGTTCCTTTTGAAGACGGGTGGGTGGCTGATTTCAAGGATGATTCTCTGGAGACACTGATTACCGAAGCTTTGGAGCATAACTACAACCTGAAGGCTGCCGCCGCCCGCGTGGAAGCGGCTCATGCGTCGTTTCAATCGGCGAACGCCGGTTGGAAACCCACACTCAACCTGAGTCAGAATGATTCCCGCACCAAAACCGTTTTCAATCCCTTTGCGGGAACATTGCAGAGTCGCTATATCAATCGGTTCGATCTGGGAGTCAATCTTTCCTGGGAACTGGATGTTTGGGGACGACTGCGCAGCCAGAGCCGGGCGGCTTTGGCGGATCTGGAGGCAGCCGAAACGGTTTACATGTCCGCTTATTTGTCCCTCGCAGCCAATACGGCGGGTGCCTGGTTTAATCTGGTTGAGTCCGAATTGCAGGTGAGATTGAACGAAGAAACCCTGGAGAGTTTTGAAGCCAATCTGCAGGTGGTGGAAGAATCCTTCCGGCGAGGCATCCCGAATCGTGCCCTCGATGTGCGCCTGACACGAGCCAACGTTGAAAGCGCGCGCAGCAACCTGGCCTTGCGCAAACGTCAGCGCGATGCCGCCAAACGGGCGCTCGAGACGATATTAGGGAGATATCCTTCGGCTGAGATGGAAGTGACTTCCGACCTGCCATCGCTTGAAAATACCGTGCCTACGGGGTTGCCTTCGGAATTATTATTGCGGCGTCCGGACATACTGACCGCCGAACGTCAATTGGCTGCCGCCACGGAACGTTTGAAAGCTTCCAAGCGAAGCCTGCTGCCTTCCATTCGTTTGACATCATCGGCGGGGACCACCAGTAATGAGCTGGCAGATCTGCTGGATCCGGAACGATTGGCCATGTCTTTGGCGGGATCCCTTTCACAGCCGCTTTATCAGGGAGGCAGATTGCGAGCCAATATTCGTTTGTCGGATGCCCGGGTGAAAGAGGCCATGGCGCAGTTTTCACAGACAGTGTTGACAGCATTTCAGGAGGTCGAGACCTTGTTGGCAGCGGAAAACTTTTTATTGGAACAGGAAACCGCTTTGCGTGTCAGTACCACGGAATCCATCGAAGCCGAGACGCTTGCCAAGGAACAATATGAACGGGGGTTGGTGGATATTATTACCGTTCTGGAGTCCGAGCGACGCGCTTTCAATGCTCGCAGTTCCCTGTTGAATCTGTCCAATCTGAGGTTACAGAACCGACTGGACCTTTACCTGGCCCTGGGTGGGCATTTCTCTGAGGAATGGCCTGTGGATACAGGGGAGGAAGTTGAGCATTAAACATCCTTAACAACGACAATTTTACATGGAGAAACTATTGAAATGGGTTGCGCCCGCTGTGTTTTTGATGCTTTGCATTGGCATTGCCGCCATCTTGATGGCGACCAAACCCGAACCCCGCCGAGGGGCTCCGCCCACACCCATTCCTTCGGTCAATGCCATGCGACTGAAGAAACAATCCTTCCAGGTCATCATCCCGTCGCAGGGAATCGTTCAGGCCCGCACCCGCAGTGCGTTGATTCCCCAGGTGAGCGGGGAAATTACCTGGATCTCGGAAAGTTTCAGGTCGGGCGGATTCTTTAAACCGGGAGACGAACTGGTAAAGATCGATTCGCGTGATTACCAGACAGCCCTCGTGGTGGCCAAAGCGACCCTGGCGCAGCGAACCAGCGCTTACGAAGTCGAGAAAGCCCAACATGAACAGGCCAAGGTCAACTGGGAACGACTCGGCAATGGTGAAAAACCTTCGGCGCTCGTTTTGCGTGAACCTCAACTCGCCGAGGCCAGGGCCCTGATGGAGTCAGCCGCTGCCAACGTGGAACGTGCGGAACGTGATTTGGAACGAACAGTGATCAAGGCACCCTATGAAGGTCGCATCATGGAGAGCAATGTCGATGTCGGGCAGACCGTTTCGCCGGGAACAACCCTTGCACAGATTTTTGCCACGGATTATGTGGAGATTCGCTTGCCTCTGCGGAACGAGCATCTGGACTTTGTGAATCTCCCCGAGATGTTCCGCGATTTAAAACCCAATGAAACCATGAGTCAGCCGGCAACGCGTCTGACCGGGCAATACGGTAGCCATGAAGTGACTTGGAACGGCCGGGTGGTTCGCACTCAAAGCGCGTTCGATGCCCGCAGTCGTGAGTTGTTTGTGATCGCTCAAGTGGACGATCCATACGGAAAGATGGATGAAGAGCATCCACCACTGAAGATCAATCAGTATGTGCGCGCGGAGATTCAGGGAGACAAACTGGACGAGGTTTTCGTCATTCCCCGGGCGGCTTTAAGAAACAACGATGAAGTGGTTTTGATTGGCAAGGACAACAAGATCTCCAGGCGTCCAGTGGAAGTCATCTGGAAGCAGGGGGAACAAGTGGTGGTCAAAGATGGTGTTTCGGAAGGAGAAATCCTCTGTCTCTCGTCCTTGCTCTTTGCGGCTGATGGAGCCGAAGTAAGGCCGGTGATTGAAGGGGAATCCATTGTCATCCCGGAAGGCAAAGGTAACCGCGTCCGCCAGGGAGGAGCAGGAGGGGGGCGTCCCGGCGGAGGTAAACTGGGCGGCGGGAAACCTGGAGCCGGCAAACAATCTCAATCAAATCAAACCAAGGAACCCTGATGCATGGCATGATCGCATGGTTCGCCCGTAACGGCGTGGCGGCAAACTTATTGATGTTGGCCATTCTTTTGGCCGGGGTGAACACCTTATTCAAACGGATGCCGACCGAGGTGTTTCCGGAATTCGAACTGGACATGATCACCGTGTCGGTTCCTTACCGTGGGTCGACGCCCGCTGAGGTGGAGGAGTCGATCGTGATCAAGATCGAAGAAGCCATTCAGGATATCCAGGGAATCAAAAAGATCACCTCGACTGCTGCAGAAGGTGCTGGTTCGGTCACCATTGAAGTGGACAAGGGGTATGACTCCCGTGAACTGCTGGACGACATCAAGAACCGGGTGGATTCCATCAACACGTTCCCTGCGGAAACCGAAAAACCGATCATCAATCTGGCGCAGCCGCGTGGAGAAGTCATCACCGTGGTGCTGGCGGCTGATATGCATGAGAAGGATTTGCGTGTGTTGGGTGAGCAGGTGCGGGATGAAATTTCCAATTTGCCGAATATCACCCAGGTAGCCTTGCAGGCGGTGAGGCCCTATGAGATTGCCATTGAAGTGTCGGAGCAAACCCTGCAGCGATATGGTCTCACCCTGGAGGGCATTGCTCAGGCGGTGCGATCCACATCAATTGATCTTCCGGCGGGGGCGATCAAGACCGAAGGGGGCGAGATCCTGCTTCGTACCAAGGGGCAGGCTTATGAAGGTAGTGAGTTTGCCGACATCGTTTTGTTGACGCGTAATGATGGAACACGCATCACCTTGGGAGACATATCCAACATCAATGACGGATTCGAGGAAACACCGCTCTTTGCGCGTTGGAACGGCAAGCCCTGCGTGATGATCGCCGTGGCCCGGGTTGGCGACCAAAACGCCATCGACCTGGCCAACACCGTCAAGGATTACCTTGCCCGGAGGCAACAGAGTTTGCCGGATGGTGTGGATTTGGATTTTTGGAACGACCGCTCAGAGATCGTGATTGGTCGTTTGAATACGCTACTTACCAGCGCCTTGCAGGGTGGGTTTCTGGTGTTCCTGGTGTTGGCTTTGTTCCTGCGTTTGTCATTGGCGATTTGGGTGTGCGTCGGGATTCCGGTGGCATTTATGGGGGCCATCGCTTTCATGCCTCAGCTGGGGGTTACCATCAACATCATCAGTTTGTTTGGGTTTATCCTGGTGCTGGGGATTGTGGTGGATGATGCCATTGTTACCGGAGAAAATATTTTCAGTCACCTTCAACATGGCGATGATCCCACCAATGCGGCGGTTACCGGAACCCAGGAAGTGTCGGTGCCGGTTGTGTTCGGGGTGTTGACCACGGTGGCGGCCTTTACTCCCATCATGATGATCGATGGGTTTCGCGGGAAAATTTTTGCTCAAATACCCCTGGTTGTCATTCCCGTGCTGCTGTTCTCGCTGGTGGAATCCAAACTGATTCTTCCCGCCCACTTGAAGCACCTGCGGATACGAAATCGTGATCGGGACAAGCTGGGACCTCTGACTCGTTTTCAACGTTTTTTTGCGGATGGCATGGAAGCGTTTGCACGAAACATATATCGTCCCGTGCTGGCGTTGGCGATGAAGTATCGATACATGACCCTGTCGGGTTTCGTTGGTGTTTGTCTGATTCTCTTCACTTTGCTGACGAGCAACCGCATGATGTTCGTATTCTTTCCGCGTGTTCCGACCGAGCGGATTACGGTTCGTTTGACCATGCCGCAGGGAACACCGTCTGAAATTACCCAGGGACATGTCAACCATATCCTGGCCAAAGCGCGTGAACTACAAACCAAAGAGTCCTACATCGAACCGTCCACGGGTGAGAGTGTGATTGAGAATATCATGGATGTGGTGGGCGCTTCCGGATTTACAGGTGGACGTCGACGCAGCGCCGGGCAGACGAATGTGGGTGAAGTCGCCATGAATATCACCGATGCCGAATCCAGACAGAATCCTTTAACCAGTCAGGATATTGTGGGCGAGTGGCGCCAGTTGATCGGTCTGATACCGGGAGCACAGGAACTCAGTTTTCGCGCTGAGATCGGGCGTGCCAGCGATCCGGTTGATATCCAACTGACCGGTCCCAGTTTTGATGATCTGCAATTGGCGACCGAGGAAGTCAAAGAACGGTTGGGGCAATATCCCGATCTGTTCGATATCACGGACACCTTTCAGGACGGCAAACCTGAACTGAAAATGAAGATCAAACCCGAAGCGGAAATGCTTGGTTTGAGCATGACAGATTTGGCGCGCCAGCTTCGACAATCCTTTTTCGGCAGCGAAGCACAACGCATTCAGCGCGGACGCGAAGATGTGCGCGTCATGGTTCGTTACCCGCTGGAAGAACGTTCTTCACTGGCCAATCTGGAATCCATGCGAGTCCGAACGCCTCAGGGGCAAGAGGTGCCGTTTTCGGCGGTCGCCAATGTTGAGCAAGGGCGCAGTTTTTCATCCATTACCCGCATCGATCGAAACCGCACCATTCGAGTGACCGCAGACGCCGACAAGGAAAAGGCAAACCTGCAGGTCATTCAGGAAGACATCGTCAAGTTCATGCCGGAAATCATCAGCAAATTCCCGGGGATGAGTTTTACCCTGGAGGGAGAAGCTCGTGAGCAGGAGGAATCGTTTGCCAGTGTCTGGCTCGGGTCCATTTTTGTGATTTTCACGATCTATTCCTTGCTGGCCATTCCGTTCCGATCTTATGTGCAGCCCTTGATCGTGATGTCGGTGATTCCATTCGGATTGGGGGGCGCCATTGTGGGACATCTGATCATGGGACACAACCTCAGTATCATGAGTGTGTTTGGGATGCTTGCCTTGTCCGGGGTGGTGGTGAATGACAGTCTGGTGCTGGTGGATTATATCAATCGCAAACGGCGAGAAGGTACTGATTTGCATGAAGCCGTGCGCAATGCCGGGGTGGCCCGGTTCAGGGCAATTATTTTGACTTCCTTTACGACGTTTGCCGGTTTGATTCCGATCATGTGGGAAAAGAGCACCCAGGCACAGTTCCTGATTCCCATGGCCATTTCATTGGGATGGGGGATTTTGTTTGCCACGTTCATCACTCTGCTTCTGGTGCCAATCAATTACCTTTTGCTGGAAGACATACAGCGAGGTATTCGTCGATACATCAACTGGCAATTTGGTCTGAAACAGGAAGATGCCCCATCCGGTAAATCGGCCCATGCCTGACAACGGAAAGAAGAACCATGCCCTTACTCCGTCTCCAAACCAATCTCGAACCCCATCAAGGGAAGCAATCCGCCCTCACCGCTGCCTTAAGCAAAAAAATAAGCGAGTGGCTCGATAAGCCTGAAGATTATGTTCAGGTGATACTTGAATGCGGAGTGTCGATGCGGTTTGCGGGGACTGAAGATGCCACTGTATTTGCCGAGGTAAGGAGCCTGGGATACTACGGGCTGAACCAGGCGGAAATCAGTCATGCCTTATGTGAGTTTTTGTCGACTGAATGCTCCGTTTCGCAGGATCGTATTTTTATCAACTTCTTCGATCTGCCCCGGGAAAACTGGGGTTGGAACGGGAAGACCTTTGGGTGAAGGTTGCCCCCCATTAATACTTTCTCCAAAGCGACGGAAAGAAGAGAACAAGGATGGCGAAAATCTCAAGGCGTCCCACCGCCATGAGGATACTCAGGATGAGTTTGGTGGGTGCTTTCAGGTCGTAAAACGTTTCCGTCGGTCCGAGTTGACCGAGAGCCGGACCGATGTTCATGAACGTTGCAAATACTGCTGATAGGGCCGAAACCAAGTCCAGTCCCGGTTCCAGCAAGCTGACTGTCAAGGTAAACACCCCAATGATCACGGCGGCAATGGCGACGAAAAACATGGTCTGGAATTGGACTTCGTCGTCCACGTTGTTTCCGTTCAGGCTGACCGAGCGGATGACATTGGGGCGGAAGCTTTCATTCAACTCTTTCCTCATGGTCTTGAAGAACAGGAGCCACCGACTGATCTTGACGCCTCCCGCGGTGGACCCTGTGCATCCTCCCACCACCATGATTCCCAATAATAGCAGAATGGGGAAGGTTGGCCACATGTCATAATCATCTGTGACAAAGCCGGTCGTGGTGATGATGGAGATGACTTGAAACGAACTGACCCTCAATGCATGGAAAACCGTCATGTTCTCCCCAAAGAAGACCAGGTGCAATGTGATGGCCAATGTAACGGTGGCGATGATTCCAAGAAAATACTTGGTCTCTTCCTCCTTCTTCCATCGATCCCATTTGCCACGCAGCAGCCATGCATACAGCATGAAACTGATGCCGCCCAATACCATGAACAACATGGTCCAGGCTTCGATGAGAGGATTGTTATAATGGCCGATGCTCAATCCATGCGGGCTGAAGCCTCCGGTGGAAATGGTGGCAAAGGTATGACACAGCGCATCAAACACCGACATGCCCAGCAGTTTGAATCCGCCGAAGAGCACCAGGCTTAAGGCGACGTATATCTGCCACAGCTTGAGTGCCACATCGTGAATGCGGGCCTGGAGACCGCCTCCTTCCTTGGCGGACGATTCATGTCGAAACAGGGCTTTGCTGCCAACACCCAGATAGGAAAGAAGCGCCACGAACAGCACCAGAATTCCCATCCCACCGAGCCATTGTGTGAGGCATCGCCAGAGCAGAATGCCTTTTGGATAACTCTCGAGATCCTGGATCACTGAAGCGCCCGTTGTGGTGAATCCGGACATGGATTCAAAAAAGGCATCCGCCATTCCCATTCTGGGTTCACAAAACACGTAGGGTAAGGCCCCGAAAATGGCGCAAACAATCCAGCTCAATCCAACGATGGAGATGGCTTCCTTGCGAAGGATTTCCTTACCGGAACCACGTCCCAGCAATAGCAGGATGAATCCAAAGACCAAATTGACTGAAACCGAAAGCGTCAGCCCTTCCACGGAATCCAGTCCTTTGCTCCTTGCATCGAACTGAAAGGCATATGCCAGGCAGAAACTCTGTGCCACACCCAGCAGCAGGAGAAGTCCTCCAAGGATTTTACAAAGCAGGCGAAAATTCATCAGCGGGTGAGTAGTTTGACCAGCGGCTTGCGTGCTTCAGCTGTAGCGATGGCATACACGGTGTCCTCGACATTCAAGGTGTCTTCTCCGGTCGGAACGATGGCGATCTGGTCTCTCAGCAAGCCAACGAGTGCGGCTCCCTTGGGCCATTTGATGTCTGAAACCTTTTGATCGATGACCTTGGCTCCCTCTTTGAGACTGAGCTGGATCACTTCGACTCCGCCCTGCAAGGTGGAAACTTTATGGTATTTATCGGTTTCCATGAAGCGGAGGAGATCGCGATTGGTGGCCAGACGAGGGCTGACCGCCGCGAGTAAACCCAGACGTTGTCGGTTTCGGTAGATGACATCGGCGTAATCGGCCCGGTGAATCAGGGTGAGGCAATATTCTGTGCCGAGACTTTTTGCCTGGAGGCAGGCCATGACGTTGTCTTCGTCGTCGGGACTGACGGCGATGAAGAAATCAGCCTGATCGACCTGTTCTTCACGGAGTTGTTGCAGAGACGTGGCATCACCATGGATGATCAGGGAATCCTGCAGCATGCCGGACAAGCGGCGACATTCACTTTCCTCTTTCTCCATAACCCGCACATGAACTCCGGCTCCTTCGAGCATTTGGGCAAGAGCAAAAGCATATTCACCCCCTCCGAAAATGACCGCTTTCAAATCCTTTTTCCGTTGGGCGCTCGGATCCAGTAAACTGATCACCTGATCCAAAAGAGAAGGCTCACCAAAAAGAGTGACCAAATCCCCGGCCATCAAGGTGTCTGCGCCTCCCGGAATCGTGTTGATACCATCGCGCATGATACAGGCGATACGGACGCGGGGGGGGAGTTTGAGTTCCGAGATGGGAACATCAATGGCCGTGCTTTGCGGCGCCACCTTGTACTGGTGCAATTCAATACGACCACGTGCAATGTCCTCAACAACCAGTCCTTCGGGATTGCGGACGAATTTTGCCAATTCAACTGCGGCCAGTCGTTCGGTGCTGAATAGGTAATCAATGTTGAAATGAGAGCGGATATCAAAGAGCCACTCCTCACGCTGAACACTGGCGTGAACTCGTGAAACCGTTTTTTTGGCACCCAATGATTTGGCGATGGAGGCTGAGACGAGATTGGTATTGTCCCGACTGGTGAGAGCCAGGAACAAGTCGCACTCACCGACATTGGCCTCCGCCAGTGTGGTGGCAGAAGCTCCGTTTCCGCACAGGACGCTGGCATCCAGACTTTCATTCAGGTCTTCGGAAGTTTCTTCCGAAGCTTCAATGACCGTGATGTTGTGCAGTTGGGTGGATAAACTTTCGGCCAAATGCTTGCCCACCTCGCCGGCACCTACGATAACGATATTCACTTGCTATGCTTTCTTGATCAAGCGTTTGAATTCACCGCCGTCCAGCCATACACCCAGGCATTCCGGGCAACGATCCAGTATGATGGCTCGATTGTGCTGGCTGCAGACACGGATCAGGTCCGTTTGGTCCACCGGGCAGGTACCCGTTAATTTGTTTAATTCAGGGCGCTCTTTGCCCTTGGTCAAGGGTTTCAATTCGCTCGCTTTCAGTGAAAGTGTTCTCGATAACTCATCCTGATCGAACCAGATGCCGCCACAGTCCGGGCATCGGTCGACTTCTACGTTTTCAACGACCTGGGCTTCCAGTTCAATCTGTTCACATTTGGGACATTTCATAATCCATTCGCGCGCAAACGTCACACGCAGACTAGTAAACTACTGTGAGATGGGGGTGGCGTCCAGAATCAAACATCGAAAGCCTGCGCAATGGAATGGGCGTAAGGGGGCTTGAGAATACCGGTTTCGGTGATGATCCCTTCAATCAAATGAGGAGGGGTCACATCAAAGGCAGGATTCCAACAGGGTGTTTCCTCCGGTCCCGTTTGACAGGTGTTCATGATTTTACGAACTTCATCCTGATTTCTCTCCTCAATGGGGATGGCTTTGCCCGAAACCAGGTTCAGATCAAAAGTGGACAGTGGTGCCGCCACATAAAAGGGAATATTATGGTGATGTGCCAGAACAGCAACACCATAGGTGCCGATCTTGTTGGCGGCCGAACCGTCTGCCGCGATGCGATCTGCTCCGACAATGACAAGGTCGACTTTTCCCTGTCGCATGAGCGCAGCTGCCATATTGTCGCAGATCAACGTGTGACGGACCCCCATCTTGGCACATTCCCAGGCGGTCAATCTGGCTCCCTGAAGGAGGGGGCGTGTTTCGTCCGCATAGACCATCGAAACTTTCCCCGCCTCATGTGCTCGGAAGATGACACCCAAAGCTGTGCCAATCCCTGCGGTGGCCAAAAAACCCGTGTTGCAATGAGTCAGTATGCCGGCTTTGTCCGGTATGACGGCGAGTCCATGCTGGGCCATCGCATCACATCGTTGTCGATCATCCTCATGGATGGCAATGGCTTGTTTTAATATGTCGGAGACAATGGCTTCGGGTCCCTCATGTGCTTGTTCCTTCAATCGCGTCATGATGGATTCCACTGCCCATTCCAGATTCACAGCGGTTGGACGTGCCGCCACCAATTGATCCGCCAAGACCCGCAGCTCTTTCAGAAATGGGGTGGTGCCGGATGATTGGATTGATTTTGCCGCGATGACCATCCCGTAGGCGGCACTGACACCAATCGCGGGTGCGCCTCTGACACGGAGCGAACGAATGGCTTCGATGACCTGGTCCAGCGAACTTAAATCCAGATAAAGTTCCTCAAGAGGCAGTCGAGTTTGATCCAGGATGCGCAGGCAATCATTCGCCCATTCCAACGTCTTAATCATACTCCGAACATACCCGGACAGGCCGGCTTAATAAAGCTCAGACAGGGGGTTTTTGCGGTTTTGGAGGGGAAAATACACTTTTTTCCCTACCCGATGGGATTCAAAAATAGAAACGATCATTTCGGTCGTCGTGCGTGCAGCTTCCAAACTGCTTTCCGGTGACCGGTTGTCCTCAATGGCAGCTATCAGATCCTGAGAAGCCAGCACGTTTCCGGCATGCAGGCCACCGTTTTCAAGTGTTTCCGGTTGTCCGGGGCCACCGGAAGTGATCGGAATCCAACGTTTGCCGGTGCGGGCGGGGGTCCAGGATGGATCCGGAAGCCAGCTGGCGGATGGCAGATACCCGGTATTCATGGCTAGTATTCCCTGATCGCCGTAAATCATGATGCCAAATCTCGAAGGTTCAGCTTGAGCGTTGCGGGTGGAGTTGAAATATCCGAAGACTCCATTTTCCAAAGCGTAGGTCGCCTGGATCTGATCGCCCGCCAAAGGTCCGATGCCTTCCTTGCCTTCCTGAACATGGGAAGCATCAACCGGTTCGCCTTCCTGGAACACGGAGCCGAAACACCATTTTGGGTTTCCTCCCAGGTAGTGCATCAAATCCAGTACATGAGTGCCCAATACCCAAAGGTCTTCTCCTCCACCGCGTTGATCTTCTTTGCCCCGTGCTCTGATTTCAAGCACCCGGCCGATCCGGCCTTCATGGATCATGCGGTATATCACCGCCAGAATCGGGCTGTACCGGGTCTGATGTGCCACGGCGAGTTTGACATTGTTGGTCTGGCAGGCTGAGACCATGGCATCGGCTTCCTCGAGTGTGCGGCAGAGGGGTTTTTCTAAATAGATGCCTTTGACGCCTTCAGCGGCGGCCATCAGGACCATGTCACGGTGTTGATCCAGCCAGCGCGGACAAATGCTGACAATGTCCGGTTTGACCTCCGTCAACATCTTCCGGTAATCAGCGTATCCGGTTTCGATACCGAGCCTCGCTTTCGCCGCGTCAAGGCCTTCAGGATGGTCGTCCGCCACGGCGACCAGCTCCGCTTGGGGGAGGTCGCGCCAGACAACATCCAGCCCGTGGCCATAGTTGCCGCGTCCGGTACTTCCAATGACTGCTACTCGATATGATTCCGCCATGTTGGTTTGTTTGAGTTCAACTGATTATAATAAGCAAGGCTCCCGAACAACAAGCGGGATTTTTAGACAGGATTTACAGGATGAACAGGATGGTGGAATGAAAAAAGGTGAGTTCAAATCAAACCATTCTCGGTGATTGGACAGGTGGCCCATCCACTTATGTTGCTCTGATGCCACCAGCGTGTAACGACTTCATGATGTTCGTGCTCAGTGTCCAATCGTCCAATGAGTACATTGATGTCCAGTAAACAAACCGCCATTAAATGCCTTCCTCTTGGCGTATTCTATTGATCCAGTCATTTGTAATTTTCACACCGCGAGGTTTGATTGCCGGGACGTTAAACTCATCGAGCTCGAGTAGTTCATCATCAGTCTCTGTATCTGAATCTTTGCGGCAATAAGGGGGACTGTGTAGCACATGTTCAAGTCCTTGTTTGACAAGCTCATTAAGTGAAGTGTGTCTTTGAGCTGCCATTACTTTTGCTTCGTGGAGTAAGGCGTCTGGCAAATCAATAGTCGTTTTCATTGAGCTATAAATACGGCAATATGGGTTTACGGCCAAGGATTGTGTTTTTGTGATTGGAGTGTGATTTCCATTTCTGGCGAAAGCCAGTTACTCGAAGTATGCAACCGTATTTTCGATTGCCTGAATGTTTCTAGCCTTTTTAATTGTAAGTCCACTTTCTGGCGAAAGCGGCTATTTGATTGCGGAAGCGGTTGGTTAAATGAAAAAAGGGCGACTTTGTGGGTCGCCCTTTTTGTGTGAGATTTTATTTTGTTCGATTAATAGCGGTAGTGCTCGGGCTTGTAGGGGCCTTCGACGGGGACACCGATGTAGTCCGCTTGTTCCTGGCTGAGGGTGGTCAGTTTGACTCCCAGCTTGGACAGGTGGAGGCGTGCGACTTCTTCGTCCAGCACTTTGGGCAGCACGTAAACACTTGGCTTGTTGGTTTCACGTTTTTCCCAGAGATCCAGCTGAGCCAGGGTTTGGTTGGCAAAGCTGTTGGACATGACGAAGGATGGGTGGCCGGTGGCGCAACCCAGATTCACCAGACGTCCCTCGGCCAGCATGAAGATGGAAGTTCCGTCTTCCATGAAGTATTGGTCGACCTGAGGCTTGACGGTGGTCTTCTTGACGCCGGGGTGGTTGTTCAATTTGTCCACCTGAATTTCGTTGTCGAAGTGACCAATGTTACAAATGATCGCCTGATCTTTCATCTTGAGCATGTGATCGAGCGTGATGACGTCCTTGTTGCCGGTGGTGGTGACGTAGATGTCCGCACGGCCAAGGGTTTCCTCGACGGTGGTGACTTCGAAGCCTTCCATCACTGCCTGCAAGGCGTTGATCGGATCGATTTCGGTGACGATGACACGAGCACCAAATCCGCGCATGGACTGGGCACAACCTTTGCCAACATCTCCGTAACCTACGACACACACCACTTTACCGGCGACCATGACGTCGGTCGCGCGCTTGATGCCGTCCGCCAGGGATTCACGACATCCGTAAAGGTTGTCGAACTTGGATTTGGTGACGGAGTCGTTGACGTTGACTGCAGGGATCAGGAGTTTGCCTTCCTGCTGCATCTTGCAAAGGCGATGGACACCGGTGGTGGTCTCCTCTGATACACCTTTCAGTTCCTTGACAACTTCGTGCCAGTGAGTGGGATCTTCGCTGTGAACTTTCTTCAACAGGTCTTTGATGACTTGTTCTTCGTGGCTTTCGGACGGGGTGTTGACCCAGTCGCTGCCGTTTTCGAGTTCGTAACCTTTGTGGATCAGGAGTGTGGCGTCGCCGCCGTCATCAACGATCAACTGAGGGCCTTTGCCGTCTGCATGTGTCAATGCCTTGTAGGTACACCACCAGTATTCTTCCAGGGTTTCACCTTTCCAGGCGAAGACCGGGTGACCTGCTTCAGCAATGGCAGCTGCGGCATGGTCTTGTGTGGAGAAAATATTGCAGCTTGCCCAGCGAACCGTGGCACCCAGATCGGCCAGGGTTTCGATGAGAACGGCTGTCTGGATGGTCATGTGCAGCGATCCGGTGACACGCACTCCGGCAAGTGGTTTGTCGGCGGCATGTTTTTCACGGATGGCCATGAGGCCGGGCATTTCTTTCTCGGCGATGGTGATTTCTTTGCGTCCCCATTCGGCGAGCGAAAGATCCGCCACTTTGAAATCCTGCGTGTCGGCGGGTGATTCTAATGTTGTACTCATTTTATTGTATGTATGCGATGTCGGTTGGTTTGGTTTATGCTTTGATGGCCTTCTTCAGTGCGGCCGCTTTGTTGGTTTGCTCCCAGGTGATGACCTTGGTGTCGTCCACTTTTCCGAAGTGTCCGTAATTGGTCGTTTCTGAAAAAATAGGGCGGAGGAGTTTCAGTTGTTTGACGATATCTGCGGGTTTAAAGCTGAAGACTTTCTTGACTGCTTCGGTGATTTTCTCGTCGCTCTCAGTGCCGGTTCCAAATGTATCCACGGCTACGGAAACAGGATCGGGGTATCCAATGGCGTAAGCGAATTGAACTTCGCAGCGCTTGGCCAATCCGGCGGCAACGACGTTCTTGGCAACGTAACGTCCCATGTAAGCCGCGCTGCGATCCACTTTACTGGGATCTTTGCCGGAAAAAGCGCCACCACCATGACGTCCCATGCCTCCATAGGTGTCGACAATGATCTTACGTCCGGTCAACCCGGCGTCCCCTTGAGGACCGCCGACGACGAATCGTCCGGTCGGATTGATCAGGTACTGGGTTTTCTTGTTCAGCATTTTCTTTGGCAATACTTTCTGAACGACTTTCTTGACGATGAAATCGTGAATCTGTTTGTGAGTGACATCATCAGTGTGCTGGGTGCTGACCACGACACTGGTGATTTCCACGGGTTTGCCATCTTCGTAGCGCACTGAACATTGCGACTTGGCATCCGGACGCAGCCATTTTGCCTTGCCGCTTTTACGGATACGGGTGAGTTCGCGTCCGATACGGTGAGCATACATGACGGGAGCTGGCATCAGTTCAGGGGTTTCGTCGCAAGCGTATCCGAACATCAATCCTTGGTCTCCGGCACCTTGTTCGTCGGTAGCCTTGCCCTTGGCTGCTTTTGCATCCACACCTTGTGCGATGTCCGCACTCTGGGTGGTCAGGTAGTTGTTGATGAAAACCTTGTCGGCGTGGAATACATCGTCGTCGTTGGTGTATCCGATGCCGCGAATGGCGTCACGCACCACTTCGTTGTAGTCGAATTTGGCTTTGGTGGTGATTTCTCCACCGATCACAACCACGTTGCTCTTCACGAATGTTTCGCAAGCAACGCGACTCGTTTTGTCTTGTGCCAGACATGCGTCCAGAATGGCATCGGAAATGGTGTCACATACTTTGTCAGGATGACCTTCGCCGACGGATTCGGATGAAAAAATGTAGTTATTGCTCATGATTTTGTTGTTTTCGACTGGTTACGCCTCCTATCATATTGACGTATCTTGATGTGATGATATAACAGGTTTTCGTTTCGTCAATGGCAAACTCGCAGATTATCTCGACTTTACTTTGGCGACCGGTTTTCTTTTTGTGATTCATTTTGCCATGACCGATATAGTCTCATCTTTGAAAGTGCTGTCCGATTCCACACGACTCCGATTGATCTCGCTGCTGGCGGAAGACGAATTGTCGGTCAATGAACTGCAGGAGATCACCCGCATGGGGCAGTCACGCATCAGTACGCATTTGGGGCAACTGCAGAAGCAGGGGTTTTTGACCTCGCGAAGGGAGGGGAAACGGGTTTTTTATCAATTGCTGCCATCGCAGGAGGAGCATGGACGCAGCCTGTTGGATCTGGCGTTGAAAGGTGCGCGAGAACTGGACGCACACGAATCGGATCACATCAACCTCAAGCGCATACTTGATCGACGTGAGGATCAGGCAAAGCTCTATTTCAATCAAATCGCCGGACGCTTTGACCGTAGTTATGGTCCCGGGCGTTCGTGGCAGGCTTTTGGTCAGATGTTATTGCGATTGATCCCGGCCATTGACATTGCCGACCTGGGTTCGGGTGAAGGATTGTTGTCCGAACTTTTGGCCCACAACGCGCGTTCGGTCATAGCCGTTGACAACAGTCAGAAAATGGTGGAATTCGGAAAGCGCAAGGCCAAGGAGAACGGACTTGTGAATCTTTCCTTCAGGCATGGGGATCTAACCCAACCGCCGATTGATGATCAAAGCGTGGACGTGGCGATTCTGAGTCAGGCACTGCATCATGCGGAGGATCCGGCACAAGCCTTGAAATCAGCATACCGTATTCTGAGGCCCGGAGGCAAAGTGCTGATCCTGGATCTGTTGAAGCACGATTTCGAAGATGCTCGCAAACTTTATGGTGATGTCTGGCTTGGCTTTGAGGAAAGTCGAATTCAACAATGGCTGGAGCAAACACGGTTTGAAAATGTAGAAATAGAAGTCGTCGCCAAAGAAGACGAACCCCCGCATTTCCAAACCCTCCTCGCCACTGCCTGCAAGCCTGTTGATGTTTGATGGAACCTCATCAAAATCATCTCATGAAAGGTTCTGAGTAACACCTGTCGTGGATTGTTCGCTGGGCAGCGTGTTGGGTTGTTTGTGAATGCTCCTGGCTTGCGTGAGTTCGGTGAGGCGTTGATCGTAGTCGGGGTGGTTGGTGCCCATGATACGGTCCCATATGTTGAAATAGATCCCATAATTTCCGTTGGGTTTTTCATGGTGCATGATGTGGTTGGTGGGGGTGTTCAGCACGTAACGCAGCCAACCCTTCATCATCCATCGTGGATAGAACTCAAATCCTGTGTGTCCCAAAACGTTGTTAAAAATCTGCCACCCCATGAACATGCCAAATGCCAGCGGGTGAATCGGGATGAGAAAGGCAGTCAACGGGAAGATGGCAGCCTGCGCCAAAGCCTCCCAAAGACTGAACGAATAGGATGCCCAGGGGGTGGGGTTGTTGGATTGATGGTGGACCTTGTGAACCCAGTGGAAAAGTTTTGGATGATGCATCCATCGATGGGACCAGTAGAAATAGGTGTCATGGAGCAGGACGGCCAGAACGATACTTGCGGCAAACCATCCCCATCCTCTCTCAGTCACGCTCCAATAGATGCGCGTGTGACCCATCCTGGCCAGTGTGATCGTCAGCATGCCTACTGCTCCAAAGATGATAATGGAGAGCGCGGAGTAGAGCAGTTCCCTCCGGATATCCTTCCAACGGGGTTGTCGTTTGACAATTTTGCGGTGAAACCATCTGGAGTAAAAGAGCCAGTAGCACAAGGTCCACGCAATGAAGGCCAATACAAGGTATCGGATGCCGACCACCACGGTGATCCCGGTAAAGATTTCCAGCGAGTTGAAGTTTTTGATCATTGCAGCGATCTAACAGGGATTTACTACCACCAGGGCATTGGAAAATCAAATAAGATTGACCCACAATTCCCAATCATCACCTGGCCTTGAACAATCCATTATTCAAGCTTTTTACGAAGCGGACTCAAACTCATTGCCAAAAACATGGCAAACTGTAATCTACGCAGCATGAATTTTCCCAAACTCCTTGCTAAAGGTAAACATGGTTTGCTGATGCACGGCTTTGTTGGCGCGATGGCTTTGTTACTTGGGATGGCTGAAATGTCGCAGGCGCAGTCGGTGTCCGTAAAGCGTGTGCCCTGGACGACCTCCAAGGTCAAAGGGCACCCGGGCCGGCCGGCGGCTTATGACTTGCAGAGAGCGCTGCCCGATATTTCTTTTGACAACCCTGTGGAACTGGTCGCCATGCCGGGAACGGATTGGCTGTGGATGATGGAGTTAAGGGGTGGCATCCATGCATTTGATCCGACTTCTGACTCACCTGAAAAACATTTGGTGATTCATCTCAAATCCCATGCCGACCGGATGTCCGATGCCTATGGACTGGCTTTTCATCCTGAATTCCAAAAGAATCGTCAGGTCTACCTTTGTTATGTGTTGGGTGGGGGAGCGCCTGACGGAACACGAGTTTCCAAATTCTTGGTTTCCGACACCAACCCTCCCACGATTCTCCCCGGATCAGAAGAGGTTCTTTTGACATGGAAAGGAGGCGGGCACAATGGAGGATGCCTGCGTTTTGGTCCGGACGGTTTCCTCTACATCACCACAGGAGATGGGACGGGACCCAACCCGCCGGATATCCTGAAAACCGGACAGGATATCACGGATCTGCTTGCCTCTGTTTTGAGGATTGATGTGGATCACCGGGACCCGGGCTTGAAGTATGCCATTCCCAAGGATAATCCATTCGTCAGCCACCGCGATGCGCGGCCGGAAGTCTGGGCTTTTGGATTCCGGAATCCGTTCAAAATGAGTTTTGATCAGGCAAATGGTGATCTCTGGGTAGGGGATGTTGGATGGGAATTATGGGAACTGATCCATCTTGTGGAAAAGGGAGGGAATTACGGGTGGTCGATCATGGAAGGGAGTCATCTGGTTCAGGAGGGATTACCTCAAGGACCGGGATTGTTCCGGGCGCCCATCGTGGAGCATCCACACTCCGAAGCGGCTTCAATTACCGGGGGGTATGTGTATCGAGGTCGTGCCTTGGGCGAGCTAAGTGGAGCATACATATACAGTGACTACGAGACCGGCAAGATCTGGGGATTGCGTAAAGAAGGATACGAGGTGGTCTGGCATGAAGAATTGACCGATGCCCCGTTTAGGGTGATCACATTTGGGGAAGATGCCCAGGGTGAATTATGGGTGGTGGATTATGCGGGAGGGCTCTATCAACTCAAACCACATAAGCAGGAAGAAAACGCCTCCGATTTCCCGCAGTTGCTCAGTCAGACGGGGGTTTTTGATGATGTAGCAAGTCAAATCCCTGCACCGGGAGTTTATCCTTATGAGGTTGAAATGCCCCATTGGGAAAATGGAGCAGCAGCTCGTCGGTGGGTGTGTTTGCCCGGAGATGGAGTTGCACAGATTGCTGATCGCGCCGCGACCTTTCCCGCTGACGCCGTATTGGTAAAGACGCTTTTCTGGCCAAGTTCAGCTGCCTCTCAGGCAGGTGTGCCGGGACGACCCATCGAAACCCAGTTGATGCACTTTGACGGCCAACATTGGAATGCTTACGTTTATGCCTGGGACGCTCGTGGCGAAGATGCCCGACTGGTGGATGCGGCAGGAGCGTCCGTTCGTGCGGATGATCCGGATTCTGTGTTGTCAGGTATGACGGCAGAACATTCGCCTGCCAGTTGGCATTACGAGGCCAGAGCGAATTGTCTTCGCTGCCATAATTCATGGAGTGGATATGCGCTGGGTTGGAACAAACTTCAACTACAGGGGACGCCACATGCCGATGAAGCGGTGCGTAACTCGTGGAATCAACTCAGTCAACTGAAACTGACGAATCAAGGCCGATCTCGCCGTTCGCGACAAGGAGGAAATATGGACGATGTAGCCTATCAGGCGCGCGCTTACCTGCATGCCAATTGTGGACATTGCCATCGCGAGAACGCGGGCGCCATGGTGCAGTCGTTGATGTATTTCGAAAAACCCCTGGCTCAGGCATCCCTGGTTAATCAGGAGACATTGCGCGGTGATTTCGGTTTACCCCATGGCTTCGTCATCGTGCCCGGAGATCCATTCCGATCGGTTCTTTATGCGCGGATGGCCAAAACGGGAGCCGGTCAGATGCCTCATCTGGGAATGCAGGGAGGGTTGGATGTTCAAGGGTTGAGTCTGGTTTTTGACTGGATTCGTTCCATGGATAGCGGCGACTCCAGTTCAGATAACCAAACCACCAAGGTTTTGCATACCATTGAACGTATTCGGAGCCGGACAGATTTGGAAACCAAAAGGAACCTCGTAAGTTCGTTGGCAGGAAACTTGCCTGGTGTGCTTGGTTTGTCGTATGCCATGGATCGAGGATGGTTTGATGAGCAACAGAAGGAAATGGTTCGAAACCTTTACATCAACCTGAACGATCCTGTTCGGCGGGATGTGTTGCGGCGTTTCTTCGAAACCACATCCGCTGTCAATGACGCTCTGGATTTGGCGTCACTGAATGAATTGAAACCCGATCTGGAAAATGGCCGGCGGATGTTTTACGAGGACGTTTCCCTGCAATGTGCCACCTGTCACAAGATGAATGAAAAGGGTGGGGCACTGGGACCTGAACTTAGCCGCATTGCCGAGAAATATCCGATGGATCAAGCGTTGGAGCATATATTAAATCCGTCACAGCTGGTGGCGCCGGAGTATCAAGTCGTGACGATCGAAGTTCGTGATGGCTTTCCGCGCACAGGCATTATCAAAGCGGAGGAGCAAGAACAGGTGACAGTGATGGATATTCAGGGGGAGTTGCATCGAATCGATTCATCATCGATCACCGACCGGCAGCGTTCCACCTTGTCAGCGATGCCGGAGGGATTGCTTGCAGGGAGAAAGACCCAAGAAGTGGCAGACCTGCTGGGATTTCTTGGTTACTTAAAGTAAAATCCCAACCAAGGTAGTACGTGCCAGCCTGTCCCGCGAGGGCGCAGTTCAAAAATTAGAAATCCTTAACCGGAGGGGTAAGCTCCGACTTACACCCAATTCAGACCTCAGTGCTTTGGAACCCTTTTCAAGCTGCAATGGAAACGTCACAGCCATTCGATTAACAATAGTCTCCCCGCGTTCCATTCCTTTTGCTCAGAAACGTTTTCAAGGGGAAAATTTGGGGTGAGGTGGAACTCTCCCCTCCATTGTCTAAAAAATGAACTGCGCCTGTCCCGCGACTGCGTGGATCCCCGGCGCGTAACCCTCAGGGCCTGCATCCCCACCAAATCAACACCCAAAGGAAACCCAAAGAATACCCACACCCCAACACGCGTATCACAATCGACCTTGGACGAATCAAAAAGATTCTAATTGGAAGTCTCCAATACTCGAATCAGGTCAGTATTCAGCGACTCAAAAATTTTTCCAAGAGCTGTCGCCGTGGACTGGACATAGGCTTGAGAAGTGTTGTCCTTGCATTGGATGCGTTGGGTGTAATCTTTTGACCAGAACGCGGAATCATGGTTCGCAGCACTCAGCGGGCGATTGGGAATTAACACCCATTGAATGCTGACCTCACTGGTTGGTGACGTCGGATTTCTTTTATCCAGATAAAAGCCATTCAAAACACCTTCCAAATAATAATCGGCTTCCACTAAACTGTCTTCGGTCGAGGTCATGGCCATGCTTCCGGATTGTGCCAAATAATCGACCGTGCTTTCAGTAAGGATATCCCTCGGATAGGTCAGCCATTCCTTGTAGAAATCGGTTTCCCAGTGATCATCGGTGAGGCGGTAAACAAATGACTTTCCTTCGAACGGTGCCTTGACCCGGGTGTTGCGCACCTTCAGGCGAATGTTCAATGGTTTTACTTTTGTATCGGCAATCCGGGGCGCCTGGATGTTTGGGAGAAAGGAGGCTTTTTCAGGATAGGGCTTGTTGAGAGCGCATCCGCTGGCCAGCGTCATGGCTGCGACGGCTGCGAGCGATAACATCTTTGAAAGTTTTGTTTTCATGAGAGTTTGATTGACTCTGTTTACTTGCGGTTGGGTGGAGGATCACCGAAAAGCAGTTGGCTGGGATAGTTCTTGGCGTTTTCGGTGATGGTTTTCAAATTGTCCGTGAGGATGCGCAAGTTGTCCAGGACGAGTCCAATCCGTCCCTGATTGCCGCCGGTCAGACGGTTCAGGTTCTCAAGGGCGTCGTGTAGTTCTCCGATGGTGTCTTTGAGTTTTGGATCGTCAAAGAGTGTTTGCATGGAGGCCAGGGCTTTTTGAGTTTCCTGCGATATGGTTGGAAGATCGAGTTCGGTCAGGACCTTTTGGATGTCCTGGTTGGTGGTGCGAAGCTCCTTGAGTAACTGATCCAGGTTGCCGCCAATGGATTCCATATCCGTGTTTTCAAGCTTGTCCTTAGCCACCGAAAACAGTTCGTTGACGTTGCCGACCAATTGTTCCAGATCAACTTTTTCGAGTTTGCGAAACACCTCTTCCGCTGCACTGACGATGCGGGTGAAGGAACTCCCGGCTGATGGAATATAAGCGTTTTCGGGTGTCCAGTTGATGTCCAGTGGGGGATTGGTTTCAGATTCCAGATAATCAAGTTCGATGTAGGAGGTGCCAGTCAGCCCGACATTGGCCATGCGAACCCGCAATCCACGATCCACTTCACGTTGCACCAACGTGCTCTGGGGGATGCCGGCGTTATCGAAGATGTCCTGCTCCAGGGAAACGAGAATGCGCACGTAGGGTTTGCGCTCTTCCATGGGCTTGTCTGCTTCATAGACATTGCGGGTGAAATCGATCGCTTTGACATTGCCGATGGGGACTCCCCGAAATTTAACGGCGGTGCCCAGGTCCACGCCGTGCACGGATTGATCCAGGTAGGTTTCAAAGACGGGATGGTCCTCGAACATCGAACCGATACTCATGGTCAATATGGCGCCAATGGCCAAGGCAGTTGCCCCGATGACAAACATGCCCAGTTTGAAATAGTTTGCTTTGCTGCTCATGTTTTTGTGGTGTCCATAGTTGATTGCTTGCCGCGATCCAGTTTTCCACGGTTGAAAAACTCGCGCACTTTGGCATTGGGATGGGACTCCCGCAAGGATTTAGGTGACCCATCCGCGATGATTTCCTTGGTTTCACGATCGAGCATGATGACCCGATCGGCAATGGCAAAGATGCTGGCCAGTTCGTGGGATACGATGACAAAGGTGATCCCAAGGCTTTCCGCGAGTCGCCGGATCAAATCGTCCAGTTCTGCCGAAGTGATCGGGTCCAGTCCGGCCGAAGGTTCGTCCAGAAACAGAATCTCCGGGTCCAGCGCCATGGCTCGCGCGATGGCCGCTCTCTTCTGCATGCCGCCACTGACCTCGGATGGGTAATGCTTGATGTAATCTCCCAGACCAACGAGTGAGAGTTTCATGTGAGCGATCAAGTTCATGGCATGCATATCGAGATCGGTGTGTTCCTCCAGAGGGAGTCGAACGTTCTCGAGTAATGTCATCGAGCCGAACAGGGCTCCGCTTTGATACATCACTCCGATATTTTTCAGTATATCGACATGTTCAGGTTCGCTGGCGTGCACCAGGTCTTTACCGATGATATGAATGGTTCCGTCGGCTGGCGGATAAAGACCGATTAAATGTTTGAGCAGCGTGCTTTTCCCGCACCCAGAACCTCCCAGAATGATGAACACCTCGCCTTTTGTGACCGTGAAGTCAATGTTCTTCAGGATCACCGAATCGTCGTAGGCACATTTGAGACCTGAGACACGTATCATTTCTGGAATCGATTCTTTCATATTCCGAGAACGTAATAGATGACCGAAAAGAGGCCGTCGGCAAGCACGATGAACACGATGCCGCTGACGACTGCCCGCGTGGTCGACACGCCTACCGCACTTGCTCCGATGCGTGTTTGGAGGCCTCTCAGGCAACCGATGCTCGCTACGAGTAAACCAAAAACAGCCGCCTTGAATAAACCTCCCCACAGGTCAGTGAGCGTGACCGCTGTCCGTATCTGATTGATATAAACAATGGTTGGGAAACCAAGGGACGCATAGACCACCCAGCCTCCCACCAATCCCATGAAGTTGGCAAACAACGTGAGCAGGGGAGTGACCGCGACTGCTCCCAGAATGCGTGGGATAGCCAGGAAGCGAACCGGATTCAGCCCCATGGTTTGTAACGCATTGACTTCTTCATTCACTTTCATGGTTCCGATTTCAGCTGCAAAGGCGGAACCTGAGCGGCCTGCCAGCAGGATGGCGGTCATCAGCGGTCCCAGTTCCCGCAACATGGCGACACTGACCAGATTGGCGATGAAAAGCTCAGCGGCAAACTGTTTCAAGGGGATGGCGGATTGAAAGGCCATGATCAATCCGATGAGAAAACAAATCAGGCACACGATAGGCAATGCATTCACACCCGCTGCTTCCATGGTCCATATGGCATCTTTCCACCTTACTTTTGAAGGGTGCCGAAATGCCTGCCACAAACCATGAGTGCTTTCACCTACAAAATGGACCAGCATTCTCAAATCCTTCAACATGGCGGAAGTGGTGCGTCCCACTTCTTCGGCCATGGGGATGGTATCCGGTTTGGAGTCGGGGGCAGGCTTGAAATGTCCCAGGTCAAATTGATCCAGCAGACGTTGGAACGGTGCCTGCAACCCTTCCAGTTCGATTTTTAATTGAGCATTACGGTGAGGCTCCAGCAGGAGATCCGCCAACATGGCGATGCCTGTGCCATCACAATAGTGCACACGACTTGCGTCGATGATGAAGTGACCTTTTTTATGTTGCTGGAGATGCTTGCGGGCTTTTCCCCAGACATCGGCAATCGATTCGGTGCGCAATTCTCCTGCGACGATCAGTCTCGTTTTGCCCGAGACATCATCGGATAGGCGAATGGTGCTTGCTTCCTTATTCATCGTTGCCGGTGGGAGTTCTCTCTATTCGTCTTTGTCTTCTTCGAAGACCTGTTTGGCCATTTTGTTGCGGGCTTGTCGGGCCCGGATGCGGATGATCCACATGTCCAGCAAGGCAACCAGCATGGCCATGATGGTCATGAGGAAGCAGCCCAGCCAATAGAGCACAAACTTCCATCCATTCAAATAAGGACTCAGCCAGGTGGTTCCCCAAACCAGCATGATTCCGGCTACCAGCAGGTAGAGCAGACCGAACCAGCGTCGACGTTTGTCGGAGGCTTTTCGGATGATGGGGTCCATGTCAGGTATACATTTTCTCGATCAATTCACCGTGAATGTCGGTCAGACGGTAGTCACGCCCCTGGAAACGGAAGGTCAGTTTTTCGTGATCCATACCCAGAAGGTGGAGGATGGTTGCATGGACATCGTGCGTGTGGACAGGATCCACGGCCGCATCGAATCCGAGTTCGTCTGTCTCGCCGACGATGTTGCCGGGTTTGGTGCCGCCACCAGCAAACCACATGGTGAATGCGTCAATGTGATGATTGCGACCTGTCGTGCTGCGGTTTTCGCCCATGGGAGTCCGGCCAAATTCGCCGCCCCATATGACAAGGGTATCATCGAGGAGTCCGCGACGTTTCAAGTCCTTGACCAATGCCGCGCAGGGTTGGTCGATTTCCTTCACGACCTTTTCAAAATCGTTCTGCAAATTTTCCCCCGGTCCGCCATGGCTGTCCCAGTTCGTGTGATAGAGTTGAATGAAACGCACACCCTTTTCAACCAGTCGTCTTGCAAGCAGGCAGTTACGGGCAAAGTTGGAACCGTTTGTATCGACTCCGTACATGTCCTTGGTCTCTTGCGTTTCGTCCGACAAATCAATGAGGTCCGGTGCGCTGGCCTGCATTTTATAGGCCATTTCGTAGGCGGAAATGCGTGTTGAAATTTCAGGATCACCTGTTTCAACCAGGCGTTTGAGATTGAGATCCTTGACGGCATCAATGACGGATCGTTGGGTGGCATCATCAATGCCTTCCGGCGATGTCAGGTTCAAGATCGGTTCTCCCTGTCCGCGCAATGGTACCCCCTGATGCACGGTTGGCAGGAAGCCACTCCCCCAGTTCACGGCACCACCGCGAGGACCGCGTGGTCCGCTTTGCAACACAACAAAACCGGGAAGATCGTCGCATTCGCTGCCAAGTCCATAAGTTGTCCAAGCGCCCATACTGGGGCGACCGAACTGACCGGAACCGGTATTCATGAACAGCTTGGCGGGGGCGTGATTGAACAGGTTGGTTTTGACAGTTTTAACAAAAGTGCACTCATCCACGATGCCGGCGGTATGGGGTAGCAATTCCGACACCCACATGCCGCATTGACCGTGTTGCTTGAATTTGCGACGCGTTCCCATCAGGGTGGATCGGTTCTTGAACGAACTATCCATGAAGGCGAACCGCTTTCCTTCCAGATAAGATTCCGGAATGGGTTGTCCGTTGTATTTTTGCAGCACGGGTTTGTAGTCCAGCAACTCAAGCTGCGAAGGACCTCCTGCCATGAACAGGAAGATGACGTTTTTGGCTTTTGGCGCGTATTGAGGTTTTTTGGCAACCAGAGGATTGTTCAACTTGGCTTCCACCGCTGCACGCAGTTGCTCCTTCTGTGCCAAAGACGCCAGAGCCATGGAACCAACGCCCATGCCGCAACGGCTGAAAAAATGGCGTCGGGTTTGGTTGGACAGTAAATTGTTTTCGAAAGTGGGTTGCATGATTATTCGCGGGTAATGGTTTCGTCGAGGTTCAACAGGACACGAGCGACATTCAGCCAGACCTGCTTTTCTTTGTGTGCCGCGTCGGTTTTCTCTGCGAGTTGGCGTTGGTTTTGGATGAAAAGGAGTAGCTGCTGGAGTTCATCCGAAGACGGCTGGCGGGCGGTGCAACGCTCGAAACCAAATCGGATTCTGGCAGCATCGTCGTTTCCACCTTGCTCCTGAATCAGGCCTGAAAAGTGTGTGGCCATTTCGTGAAAAGCCGGATCGTTCAGCAAGGTCAATGCCTGTAACGGGGTGTTGGAACGGATGCGCCGCGTGCAGGTGCTGAAGGCATCCGGACTGTCGAACACGGAAAGAGCAGGGTGCGGTGTGGCGCGCCAGAAAAAGGTGTACATGCCACGTCGATACCGGCTTTCCCCCTCGTCTGCTCTCCAGGAACGTTGCACCTGACCGAGGCCCATGACGCCATCGGGTTGGGGAGGGTGAACACTGGGGCCACCTATGTCCTGGTTCAAAAGGCCCGAGGCATGCAGTGCGACATCACGAACGATTTCGGAATCCATGCGCAATCTGTTTTGCCTGCCAAGCAGCAAATTGCGTGTGTCGATTTCCTGCAGGTCTTTTCTGATTCTGGAAGACTGTCGATACGTGGCCGATGTCACTATCAAACGGTGCATGTGCTTTAGATCCCACCCGGAGTCCATGAACTCACAGGCCAGCCAGTCCAATAATTCCGGGTGGCTTGGCAAGGTTCCCTGTGTGCCGAAATCATTCTCCGTTTCGACGATGCCGGTTCCGAAATACTTTTGCCAGACGCGGTTGATGACCACACGGGCTGTGAGAGGGTTTTCTTTAGAAACCAACCAGTTTGCCAGATCCAGTCGATTGGGTTTCCCGTCGGTCTCAAGCGGGTGGAGGGAAGCGGGGACTCCGGGTTTGACCCTGTCTGAGGGGCGGGTGAAATCTCCCTTGACCAGCAGATGTGTGGGGCGTTCCTCCGTTCGTTCTTTCAGGACCATGGCGGTTGTTAATCGTGGGCGCCGGCGTCTGAGTTGTTCGACCTTTTTGTTTATATTTACGTAATCAGGTTGATTCTTTTTGTAATGTTCAATGAGCTTCTTTTCATCTTCTTCGGAACGATCTGTCGGAAGTTTTTCAAGAATGGCTTTGATCTCTTCAGGCGCGGTTTCGGTGTCCTTTGCATCAAAGAACTTTTCCCACTGCCAGACCTTGTCGGGCAGTTCCTTGTTCATTTGATCCAGCTGGGCTTGAAGGGGATTGTATTCCTTTTCCCAGGCGATCAGTCGCATGGACTCCTCATGGGTTGGCGCAGGGATGGAGGGTTCGTCCTGGTTGTTGAAGAAGGCGAACATTTGGTAGTATTCCTCCTGTGTCATCGGGTCGAACTTGTGATCGTGACACTGGGCGCAGCCGGTTGTGATTCCCAGCCAGGCGGCTCCTGTGGTTGCCATGCGATCGAAGATGGATTCCATCCGGAATTGTTCGCGATCAATTCCCCCTTCCTGGTTGATCTGAGTGTTTCGGTGGAATCCGGTGGCGATGACCTGTTCCATGGTGGCGTGTGGCAGCATGTCACCTGCGATTTGTTCGATGGTGAATTGATCGAACGGCATGTTCGCATTGGTGGCGTCGATCACCCAATCGCGATAACGCCACATTGAACGGGCTCCGTCGATGCTGTAACCATTGGAGTCGGCGTAACGAGCCACATCGAGCCAGTGACGTCCCCACCGTTCTCCAAAATGCGGTGAAGTGAGGAGATCTTCCACCCAATCCTTGTAATCATCGTCGGACAGTTGGGGGCCGAGTGTGTTCAGGTCTTTTCGACTGGGCGGCAGACCGGTCAGATCCAGAAACAAACGACGCAGTAATGTCCGGGCCGGAGCCATCTCAGAGGGGGTGAGATCCTGTTCTTCCAATTTCGCAAGAATGAAGAAGTCGATGGGATTACGCGGCCAGGATGTTTGATTGACGGACGGAATCTCCGGTTTGACAGGTTTCACAAAGGCCCAGTGTTCATTGGAGTCCTCTGTCAAACCTTCCGGGAGGATGGCTCCCTGATCAATCCAATTGACGACGATTTGAATCTCCGATTCAGCCAGCGGTTCTTTTTTATAAGGCATTGCCTCGATGGAGTCATGTGTGCCCCGAAGCAATTGTACCAAAAGGCTTTCTTTGCTGTTGTTTTTTACCCAGACCGGACCTGAGTCACCGGACCAAGAGGAGGGGGCATAACCAAGGTCAAGTCGCAGCCCTCCTTTTTGTTGTGTGGCCCCATGGCAACGGTAGCAATGGGTTTTAAACAGCGGTCGAACATCGGTTTCAAAGACTTTGGATGCGTCTTGCGCGTTAGACGAACAGATCCCAAGTCCCAGGCCGATAGCGGTCAGAAATTGCGTTATTGATTTGAAATTCACGGTTAGGGGTGATTATGCCCGTCTCATCCAGTTTTTCAACCTCAGGAAGTGAATTTCGACGCAAGATTTATACTTTGAGGTCCAAACCTCTCATTGAACCGGTGGAGGATGCAAAATGTTCGGTTCTTATACCCATGCTGTTCAACATACTGACGAAGAGGTTAGGGAGGGGATAGTTGTTGGCCTGATCGAAGGCGAGGTGTTGGCCATGCCTGATTTGTCCTCCCGCCACGACAATGGGCATATTGGTCGTGGTGTGCTTGTTGGCATCACCGAAATTGCTGCCGTAAACGATCAGCGTTTGGTCCAACAGATGACATTCTTCTTCGCGAGTCGATTTCAAAGCATTCAAAAAGGTGTTCAATTCCTTCATGTGAGCACGGTCAATGGCATCCAGTTGTTTGAGTTTGGACTCGTTTTTGCCGTGGTGTGAAAGGTTATGGTAACCGTCTGAAATGCTGGCTCCGTCAACCTGGATGGTGGGAGAATTATTGCTGTCCAGCAGCAGGGTCATGCTCCGGGTGGAATCGGTCTGAAAAGCAAGCGATGCCATTTGATACATCAAGGCTGTTTTTTCCATGTAGGCAGCTTTGGAACCCGGATCTTCCGGCATCGGAACAGGAGCGGTCGGTTTGGGGAGCTTTTCCCAGGCCCGTGCTTTTTCCATACGGCGCTCGACTTCGCGTACGGAGGTGACATATTGATCCAGCCGATCCCTGTCAGAGGCGTTCAGTTGACGCGAGAATCTTTTTGAATCCTCCGCCAGGGTGTCCATGATGCTTTGTCCCAATTGCAGGCGGCGCATCTGTTGTTCGATCTCTTCTTTTGAACCCTGTAAGAAGAGCTTTCGATATACTTCGGAAGCTTTGTTTTCACAGGGAATGAGCACTCCTGCATCGGTCCAGGAAAGACTTCGTCGGCCTTCCTTTGCATTGACGCCAAGTGTCAGGGACGGAAACCGTGTCAGATGCCCCACTTTTTCTGCAATGAATTGATCCAGGGAAACAGAATTGCGAAACCCTCCACTGGCTGGATGAGGGGCAGCCGTCAGGAATGAAATATCCGATGAATGACTTCCATCCACCCCCGGATGGGATACCCCACTCAGCACCGTGAAATCATTTCGATGGGATTCGAGTTCTTTCAGGTAAGGAGAAAGCTGATAATTGACTCCGGTTTCGGATGGAAAAAAACGATCGGGCAATAAACCGAGATTATTGCAGACACCGATAAACCGCTTGGCTGACAATGAGTCTTCACTTTTAGCGGCGAATGCGGGTTGCATGGCGTCGAGCAACGGCAACGAAAGCGCGACACCTGCACCACGCAAAAAGTGGCGTCGACTCAGTGAATTGCTTTTGGCGATGTAGGGGATGTCCATGATTTGCTCCATACCATACAAGTTTGACGCAAGGATGCAACCTGCATCGTGGTGTGCGTCTGACTTCGCCTCATTCATCTGTCATCAACACTCAAGCCCAGGTTTGCTGCTTTCGGTCGCGTCCCGGACTCGCGAGAGGTACCCAAAGCGGTGCTGCACTCCGCATTTCAGAGGAGCATTTTGGAGTGCGGTGTGCAGCACCGCTCTGGATACGGCAGGCAAACGTCAAGCTATCCTTTTCTCCCTGCACCCTTACCATATCATTTGTTGTTTTGATTGTGGGGACTGAATGCGAATTTTTTGTGATTGATAACTGTAGGCTTCCCTTTGTGGATGATTCGGGAGTTGGATGCCATGAGGGACGCGTCGGGACGACACGATCTACTTGTGGGCGTCCGCGCTTTATTCGTTTGGCAGTTCAGCGGCCAGCCAGCGTATGGCGTTTTCGAGGACTTTAAGCGGGAGTTTTTCTTTGAAAACGGGAAAGGTTTCATGGCCGGGACGGAAGTAGAAGACTTTACCATGGCCTAATTCCCAGACACATCCGCTGCGGAACCATTCGCCCTTCGAAAAGGTTTCCTTGAAAATGACCTGATCGGGTTCCGGAACGTGAAAAGGTTCCGCATACATTTCAGTGGAGGCGATGGACCAGTATTGGGGGAGTCCTTGCGCAATGGGGTGATTGGGGAGGAGTGTTTCCAATGTGCTGGGTTCGCCATCGTTTCGCCAACCAGGGAAGCAGCAGTTGGGAAGATCAACTCGAACCGTTGTAGCGACTCCACCTCGTTGGAATGCGAGATAGGCGGGTGTGACCAGGGAGTCAGCGGCAGGAGGAATGCGCCCGGGAGGAGAAACAAAATCAAACACAACATTGGGCGATTGAGTCGATCGTGGATAACGTTTGACGGCGTCCATGCGGGTGCGTTCGTTCATGGCTTCCATGAAGGGGGTGGACCAATGCGCAGAGTGCAGGGGGATGAAGGACATTTTTCCGGTTTTGATCCGTTCAATGATCGGTTTGCAATCTTCGGGGGTGATCTCCGCTTGCCGAACATGCCCCCACCAGAGAAGCACATCACAGGAGTCGAGCACATCCGCACCGATGCCTTTGTTGGGTCTGTCCAATGTGACGTTTTTGACTGAGAAACCGGTAAGAGTCTTCAAGTGATCAGCGATGGCATTGCCTAGAAAATTTTCATAGGCCTGTTTCTGTCGGGGCTGTTGTTCGTCCCAAATCACGACCTTGATTTCTGCTTGTGCCATGACAAGCGTGCATAAAAGAATTTGCAGGTATCGGAACATGAAACGAGTGTGTTGTATTCTTGAACGAAAGACAAACATTAAGCGGACAAGAAAGGGCCGGGATCTGTTACAAGATCCCGGCCCGCGTGACATATCAATAAAGGAAAATTATTAGCGTACTCGATAGAAGGCTTGTTGGTCGCTTGTTGGAATGCTGACGCCACTGGCCGCTCCGTCTACCGCATTCCAAGGTCCCGTGACAGCCTCAGCCGTCTCCAAAGATCCGGACCCTTCCCATTCCAGAGTGATGGAACTGTCCGCCAGGGAAATACTCACATTGGCTGGTCCTCCACCTTGGTTGCCACCTCCGGCTGCAGGACCGAGGACGATGGCTCCGTAGGAGAACTCCTGATGGGGATTACCCGCCCAGTTGAGCTGGGATTTGCGATCGCTGCCATCATCGTCGTTCATCGCAATGTTGAAACCCAGTCTATCTCCTTCTTTGGCTCCCAGCAGCGCTTCCTTGGTCACTTTGAATTCGATTTGGTAACCGGTGTCTGTTTCCTTGGCGGCACCGAACCAATGAGCATCCTCTCCCCAGGTTGGGTTGTTGGCCTCGTTATCGCGACGTGCCAGGTTTGGAGTGAGCACGAATTGGCCTTCGAATTGAGTTTCCTGATTGCGGCCCTGGTCATTGCTGTCATCGGCGTCAAAGAAGATTTCAATGCTGTCATCAATCCATGTCTGACCGTCTTCCGAATTCGCTGCAGCCGAGTCTGTCGAAACCATGTCATCGATGGCAATGATGCCAACGTAAATGGCGTCATCATCATGCACCGCCCAGGCTTGCAGGCTGTGATCGCCGTCTTCCCACTCGTCATTACCGACACCGATGTGATAAGAGCCGGTGTGCATGTTCAGGTCGATCATTTCCGCGCCGGCATATTCTTCGGCTGAAACTTCACCATCCATGGTGGGAGAGGGGGCTTTGGGGGCAACGTAGGTCCGCTCGCCGATGATCAGATTGCCGTAAGTTACTTCTGTATGCGGTGTGCCGACCCATAAGATCTGGCGCTCGGATCCATCATCTCCCAGTTCGTCATCGTCATTGACTCCGACGGTGAAACCTATCGCGCTGCCGGGTTCGGGATTGCCAATGATGTCCATGGATATACGAAACTCGGCCACATAACCATTGTCTGTCAAGTCGGTGCGGGCGTACCAGGCAGCATTCGGTCCATACCCCGGGTCTCCAGCTTCGGCCTGACGATAGGCGTTGTTGGCGGTGATAACGAATTGGCCGCCGGTATCAATCACTTCAGGTGCGCCATTGGTGCTGCGCTCTTCGAAGTTGCTGTTGTCGCCGTCGATGAAGATTTCCACACTGTCGTCGGTCCAGGTTTGGCCGTTTTCGGATTCGGGATCGGGGCCGTCTGTATTGATCCAGTCATCGGTGATTTCAACGGCAATGTATAAGTCATTGCCGTGAATCCCGGCATAGATGTTGTATTGCAAATCGGTGTCATCGAAAGGTTCCAGTGGATTTCCGTCCCCCGGAGCACCGCCACGATAGAGATCTTCCTGGTTTTCGTCGTAGATGACGCGCCAGAAATTCTGGGCGGCTCCTCCCGCATAACTCCATTCCCCATCATCCAGCACACCGTCTATGACAGGAGCATCCGGTAAGGGAAGGGCCATTTGGGTTTTGGTGGGATCCAGCGCTTGACCGGTTGCAAAGTGGCTGGTGGCGAGAGCCAGCAGCATGCCTCCAAGTTTGATGTGATTTTTTGATTTGTTCATAAGCATGTGTTGTTATTGATCATCACTGTACGCAATACACGTGGATGGAGCT
>Ga0255768_10000304_pt1 | contig 50748 bp, 49 predicted proteins | sample 071ome_33_FD_179983 | JGI IMG/M metagenome (GOLD analysis project Ga0255768, IMG submission 179983) | Coastal salt marsh microbial communities from the Groves Creek Marsh, Skidaway Island, Georgia - 071412AT metaG (version 2) | ecosystem: Environmental > Aquatic > Marine > Intertidal zone >... | reverse complement strand
GCGGTTCTAAGGGAGGGAGGGGTGTAACTGTGATTGTTCCGACCATGCCAAGTGCAGCATGAGGTTCACACACAAATTCGTATGTCCCGTTCATCCCACGTTCAAATGTGAACGAATAGTCCACATTCCTTTCGGGTTCACCTGAATCAAAAACACCGTTCTGTTCAACTGCGTTGTGAGGTAAGGCTTGGCCACTCCAAAAAAACCGAACCGTTTGACCTTCTTCGATGGTCACATCCGACGGACTGAAACGTAAATTCGTACTGTCAACTGTGATAATGGTTGTATTATCTTCGACCAGGTTTGCGGATGCTGTTGGTACAATAAAGAGGAGCGATATGAACAAGCATATCTTCTTCATGGTCAGAAATATACTCCTTCTTTCATATAGTGATGTTTCTGTCCTCACACTATCCTTCGATAAGCGGGCATCGTTCATCATCGATAACTTCGATGTGAAATCTCGCCCAAAGGATGGCCATTGCGGTTGTTTTCTTTTCATTCTGAGAGGGCTTCATCATCAGTATTACATTGGTTTACTACCTATATCAAACTCTTGTTCACCTACTTCATCGCAGGATTTGAGAAAGAGAAAGGTTTGGGTGGTATATGGGCGAGAGGAAAATCCGGGCTGCTTTGCTCTTTGTCCTGTATTTTACCGCTGGATTCTCCGGTTGTTTTGGAGAAGACAATAATGAGAATATGGTCCGCCTTAAAGATGTTGATATTACACCAAAAATGCTCGTTGGTGGTGTCTTTCAAGGACTTACAATTCAAGCAAAGAACGACATCTCCGCCTTCGTCCCATACTTGATGAAAGATCTCGATTCTGGATTTGTATACAATTCGACTGTCATTGATTTGAAGGCTGGCGAGTCGATTCAACTTCAAGTCCTAGCCCCACCAAGAGCTGCGTCTGCTGTCGTGATACTCGGTGAATATGGGCGGACAATGTGGCCACTTCGGGATGCGAATGAATCATGGCACTCTTGGTATGTTTCTGGTGATCACCTCAAACCATCCTCGGGAAGTCTTGTTGTCAATGAAGAAGGTGAGCAACGATTCAATCACACGTCGGTCAACAGTGCACCAGTAACCGTAGCGATGCTCGATGTTCGCCGTGACATTGCTCCTGCTTACGATGAATCAGAAGGTGGGCAACATTCGACTGGTGTGGTGAATGGTCGGACTACATACAATTACCTCCACCACATTACCGACCCAAGTCCATCCCTCGACCTCATCGATGGCGTTGCGGGATACTACGACCGTTGGGCTGGGCAAGGGAATATCGCTTACGAAGATGCTGCAGATTACTTAATTGGAAAATTAGATTCATTTGGGCTTGAGGTTGATATTCAACGGTACGAGTTTACTGACTTCTTTGGAAATCAAAACGCTGAGGGTTACAATCTCTGTGGATTTAGATACGGCGAAGTGTATCCGAACGAGTGGATGGTGTTCGGAGCTCATTTCGATATCGCCCCCCCTGCGAATCTTGTTCTCGATGACCCTCATGTCACTGGCACTCGAACGTACGGCACCAGGGTTGGAGCATACGATAATACTGCTGGAACGAGTATGGTCTTGACTGTCGCCGAAGCGATGTCGTCGTATGAAACTCGTAGAACAATGGTGTTCTGTTTTTGGTCGGGAGAAGAAGGTGGAAAGAGAGGGAGTGATTACTGGACGGATTATTTTGTCAAAGAAGACAACCCTGAAGTCACTATTTCGAATTATGTCAACCTCGACATGGCGGGCGTCAATTGGCCGGGCGGTGGAGGAGCTCCACACAACGACCCACAGCCAACCATCGACCCTGATGGATACCCAAAGGATGAGGAAGTTTGGCCTATGCGGGTGTACATCGGACCATCGCTTGACCACGATCAATTTAACCAACCTGAGATGGTTGGATTGGCTCTATGGATTGGTGCAGATGCTATTGGTGTTGAAGAACAACAGTCAACGCTCATAGGAACAGGGTTTGATGCTTCAACGTGGAAAGTGGATGATTGGCTTGCTAAAGACCGCCCTGAAATCATTGTGTATGAGGATACAACCGCCCGCTCCGACCACGATAGTTTTCAAAGAAATCTAGGTACGGTGACGATGGGATTCGGAGGACTTGTCGACGGTTATTGGTGTTACCATCAAACATGCGATACACTCGAAGAAATGGAAGCGTGGATGGATACCACTGACAAGAGTTACGGTGAATCACAAAGTGGGACTTCGAATCTTGTGAACAGTCTCGATATGATTGTTTGGTGGGCAACCTTTTCGTTTTTCCATCTCGATGAATCGCCTATCCTTAACGCATATATCGAATAAGAACCCTATGATAAGAGGGTATATCGTGGGAACTTTTTTAATAAGCATGCATTTAATTTTAATTAATGGATTCCCAAGTTCCACCTTTTGTTGAGAGAATTATTGAAAATCGTTCAACGGTTAACATCATTTCAATTGTGATGTTGCTTGTCGCTGCGTGGGCTTGTTTAGAAATTGTAACAAATCTATCTGGTTCTGACCTTATACCTCCCGAAACAGGCACAATCAAAGATGCAGATGACCCCGACGGTCAACGATTAAACGACGGGAAGGTGTTGTTTGTTGGGGCGGTCTTCGGTACACTCGGTGTTGTTTTCCAACTGATGATTGTTGGGTTAAAACCCGAGGTAGAAAGCGTTGTTGTGATGGAAGAAGTTGATGAAGACATCGAAGAAGTTGTGGAAATGGAAACCCAAGATGCTGGTGCAGAAGAAAGCACAAATGAGGAGGAAGTCGCTGACGATAGTTTGGAACAATCCGAAAGTGATGTCAAAGAAACATCGGATGAAGCTCAAGATGAACCTGAAGAAGATCCTGTCGAGGATGCTGCTGAAAGTGTTGCGGAAGAGCCAAAAGAAAACAGTGGTTCCCAACCAACAGCGGGAAGGAAGTTTTGAGGTGATAACATGTGGGAACATAGATCTGTATCGAATAAACAATATGAAGAAAGTAAGCGAATGACGCCAGCGGAAACGTATGTGCGACTAATGGACGTTGTTGAAGGCGAGGTAACCTCTGCACAATCACTTCCTTTTGAACACGAAGAGTTTCTGAAATTTATTCCAAACCGTGGACCGTGGGAACCCGTTCAAGGAACGGACACAACCCAATCCGACCCCCGTCAGCGATACATCGGCGACGGTGAGCCTAAGTTGCTCAATACCAATTTGTACCTCGGTTCAACATGGATTGAATCTGAACGTTTCAAATTTGAACGTCGAATCTCAACCCCTTCAGATTTCCTCAAACAAAAAACAGTTGTAAATGCAAATATGTGGACACCAAAGCAAATCGTTACAACACAAACATTCTTCTTTTGCTCAACTGGTGATGAAGAACGTTTAGGTGGTTCGCTTCTTGTCGGAGAAGAAATTCCATCCAACCATCCATTCCTCGGAGGCGGCGAAGAAGAAGTCGCAGAATGGGAACCAATTCTTTGGGGCCTTGGTCATCGTGGTGTCGTTCCCGACTCAGACCCACAAGACAAAATCTACTACCCGTCACTCATGCACAGGGGTGTAGCGTTCAACAACAGGCTTGGATGGATTCGATATTCCCCTGCTGGTTTCGGTAAAGATGCAAGTGGATACATCATGACTCGTCCATGGACATGGATTTGGCCAGCGGTTGACGGAAACAGAGATACTGCAACATCGTTTAACCTTCTTGTGAACTTACCTGACCGCCGATTATCCTTTGGTGAAGAGGGTATTACTGATGTATTCCTCACCACAGGAAAGACATCATTGTACACCATGATGGGTATGATGCGCTCCTCGACTGTTCGCCAAATGTTCGGTGCGGGTTCAGAAACCGTTCCGCTCGAGATGCACTGCATTGAGCCTGGTCTCGATGAATGGTTGCGTGGAGCAAGTGATGAAGACAAATACGCTCGTCTGTTTGAAGTGTGTGCAAGCCTAGGTTGGTATCTCACCGACCCGAGAATTGGTTCCCTTGGTGGAGCCAACAAGCGTCGCAGAATGTTGATTTATCCAAAAGACCAAGGCAACTTACTCACCTGCACAAATGCAAGCCAAGTTGCAGATCATGCGCTCAAGTCAAACTATGCAAACACCGTGTTCACCAAGCTCGACCAAGCAGATTTCATGGCTCGAGTTACTCGACGATACAAAGCTTATGCTGACCTTGTCACTGCGAGTGACTTCGCAAAGGGTGCTCGGTGGGTGAGCAATGCTACGATCAATGATTCAAAGGTTATGGGTCCAAACGTGCATTCAATTCTCGCGGTTCGAGGATACGATATTCTCAACCTCGATGAATATATGGAATCATTCAATGATGTCTCTGCAGCACCAGAGCGGCTCATTCGAAGAATCGTTCAGTCGATTGCTACAAATGCGTTGAAGACATTGTACCCTATGGACATGCTAGGAGAGCAAGGTGGTGACCGTCCTTACGAACACATCTTTGCACCAAAGAATCCTGAAGACATCATCGTGTATTACACTGATATTCGATTCCTTGTCCCCACTTCAATTGACAAACTTCGAACCATCACTGGTTCAAGTGGTGCCGACCGTGGACGTATGCGAGATGCTTTTGCAGCAATGACTGGCGCAGACCCGATGACCGGTCTCTCCATCCTCGACTTGTGTCTTCCGTTCCTCGCTGATTTGGGCCCAGACTCATGGCAAACCGGTACTGGACTCAATGAAGACGAAATTATTGTGGAAGTCACCATGGCAATTAATCCAGCAATGGTTTGGAAGAACTTGCTTGAACCAACAACCGATGAAGTGTTCGACCTTCCAAAAGGAAAGAAGGGCACTGCAGCGAATGTTTGGGGCGATCTTTTCATGTTCAACAACGCTCTTCACGAGAAGATGGAAAAAGATGGTGAAGACCACTATCTAAACCTCCTCAAATTGTGTTATCATTGGAGTCATGAGAAGTCCAAAGCATTACACAAACTCGACGATAAAGGCAACTCAACAGAGTAGGTTAAATCCAACAACGATTGAGATTTTTCATGGCAGGGTGCGAAGCGTCTTCCCTTTCACTCGATGTCGTCGACCAACCGCTGAGAAGGCAATTTCGTGTTCGAACGGACAATAATTTTTGGGTGACATCAGAAAACAAAATTGGCACGGTTGTTAAACTACAACGGTTCATCCAAAGAAAACGTGCAAAGGATGTGTATTATTCGACCAGTTCTTGGCTCGACCCTACGAACTTACCCCGGCTCCGTGAAAAAACAAAACATTACCCTGTGATGCTTGACCATGATGTTGTTTTTGACATCGATGTCGCACCTTTCTCTCTTCAAAACATTGAGCGGGCGAGAAAGTATGCTGTGGAAATTTATCATATCATGAAAGAGAAGCCCACATACCGATTTCACTATGTTGCATTCTCGGGCAGTAAAGGGTTTCATCTCGTCTACAAAGATCTAGCTCGGGATATATTCTCGGTTCCAAATCCAAAGGAACGCGAGGAACGTGTGAGGGAGCAGCGACATATTCTTGTTGATGAACTCATATCAAGAGGATGTGTATTTGATACAAAAATTACATCGGATACAAGGCGAATCATTCGTATGCCTGGGACATTTCATGGGTCCACTGGTTGGGCATGCACAATCCTATCACTCGATGTGTTTATGCAACCAACAAAGACTTGGATTCGCACAATAGAGAAGCAATCGGACGCTGCTGTGCTTCCGCGGTGGAAGCGCAATAAAAAAACAAAACATCTTCGGAAAAATGTCGTTGTTGAAGAAGGCCACCCGTTGCTACAAATCAATAGTAGAGTTTCTGGAACAAAGCAACACCATTGTCTTGCACTCATTCTCAACAATATGGATACATTGGAGGCTGGTACTGGGGTGGTGAAGGATATCATGGTCAACGAACATTTGCCACTTGCTGTCCAATGGATTGAACAAGGGAAGAAGTATGTGTTGTTCCCTGTTTCGAAAGAAAAGGCGCACGTGAAGAAATTTTTGCATTCATATCAACAAAAATCCCTTCTCAATCAATTTGAACGCCTTGAACATTTTTGGTTTAACCTACCTCAAGAACCGGATTCAATCGATATTGTTGTCAACGATAACGAAGTAGGTTCGTGTTTTTCTAGGCCTCATTTTGAAGCGATGTACAAGATTGTCGAATTGAAAGATTTCTTGAATTATGACGAATGGATGGGAAATGAAAAGCCCTTGCTTCGCATCGTCGTTATCGAATGATTTACTTTCGACCAATCTTACTCAAAAAAACAGCTCCACCCGAGGCAAAGGCTTGAAGCACTATTAATGGAATGAAATCTAAAATAGAGCCTTCATTAGAACTTGTGGGGAGCTCTTCGGTAATATCAGTAAATTCTCCACTCGCGGCTAAGACTATGAGAAGGCCGCCTAAGACGATTGAGATAATAAAACCAAGAATAGATCCTGTGATTGCTGCCCCACTATTTCCTCCGTGGAAAGAAACAAGGAAACTTGAGAAAAAGGAAATGATTGGTGATGTGAAAAAATAAATCAAGAGAACCAATCCTAGAGAAAGTGATACACCTCTGTCAAATTCCCCTTCAGACATCAATGCAGATACAACGACGAAAATAGCCAACGAGAGCATAATGACGATATGAGAACTCGCTGGGAAGAATGCAGATTGCATCGAATTAAACGATGAGGAAGGCGGAGGAGGGGTTTGTATTGGTGTTTGATATGTTTGTTGATGGGTTATCGGTTGATGGTATTGTGATTGTCCTGGTACAAATACAGGGCTTTGCATAATAGTCAATTCTTCATGCGCCCTATTATTATTATTTTCAAATTGGCTCTTTCATTAGGGGTTTCAAAAAAATGCTTTTATGCTTTCGTGGTTCACTTCATTTTGGCCTCACCGGAGCAGAAATGCAATGACGATTGGCAATGCCATGGCGAATTCCAACGGATGGTGCTTGAGGCCGGCACCTCCACTGGAGGGATATGATGACTCTTTTTGACATACTTCTCACTCTCTTTGTCTTGGGTTTTGGTGGCTTTCGGCTCTTACAACGCATGACAAATTATGACCAGGCGAACAACACTGTATCAGGTGGCAGCCAATTCTCAAATACAAACAAACCTGTTTTTCGGGGAAATTATCGTTACGATCGAATCTTGAAAACAATTCATTTGAACCCTGGGCAGACAGTTTCATCGTCTGAACTTGTTGATTTATTAGCACCTCGGCTTGATGGAGGTGTTGTTCGAGCAAGACAATTTGTTGCCTCACCCTATGTTGCGGCCTTTGTCTCCGATGGAGATACAATGGCTAAAAGTCCTCAATCCTCTCTGCAAACTTCTACTTCCACACATCAAGTCAACGCTGAGCAAGTGACGTCGATGAGTTCTTCACTCGTTGAAGATAAAGAAAAGTCCGCCGGTTCGGGTGCTGTGTTTTGGGATGACTCATTCTGAAGTTTGCCTCAGATGTTCATTGCAATTGATTCAAGCAATAGAGCTGGACTCCAAGCACCAATAAACCACCACAATGCAAGGGGGACAAGGAATAAGGATAAGACTGCAAAATATGCTGTCTCATTCCAATCTTTGACCTTGAGCCCGTCGAGTGGTCCAAACGGTAGCATATTGAATAAGCCAAGAATGAGGTTTGCTGTTAACCAAAATTGTGCAGCATCGATAAGCATAGCTTGCCAGACCAATGTTCCCCCTTCTAAGTAAGCAGAACTACTGGACGGAAGAGTTTCGTAAGCGTTTGTTAATCCAAGCAGAACTGCCCAGAGTGGAATGCCTATCAAGAACAATCCGAAATTCACCAATGGACCGGCTACTGCGATATGGCCGTTCTGTCTTCTCGTTACAAGTCCTGCAACCATCACCGCCCCGGGTGCCATAAAGAGGAATCCAAGGAAAAACGAAAGAAAAATTCCGAATTTTAGGCCACTTGGGTCAGCCCTGAATTCTGCCCAGCACCCGTTCTTCTTTGCAACGATTTTGTGACCTATTTCATGAAGGAGAAATGCAGGGCCCACCGCTACAAACATGACCGGCATAGCCAGAAGGAGAGCGATGACCCAACTTGTCATACCAAATTTGGAAATGGTTCCAATTCCACCCACCCACATGAAGCCAAGGGCGAGTGTGAAGGCGAGAGAGGCTTGAGTAAGGTGTTTTTTCTCTTCCTCACTAAAATGCCAAATGTTTCCTTCGTGGTGTTTTGCTTGATTCCACTGACCTCCACCAAAAAATTGCTGGAATATTGGTGGAGCTTGTCTTGGGGCCCCCATATCGAAAACGATTGTACCTTCGGCGTCTCGTCTTGTGTGCACTCTATGGATACCCGATGTAGATCGTGGGGGGTTTCGAAAGGGGTCGTCATCGACAATGTCAGCCCGTGGGTCTCGTTCCCCCATGGAACTTGGTCTGCTTCAGGTCATTTGAAGCCTCGCATGAAAGTATTCATTTGGTTGAATTCGCTGGTTGTTATGAACAGTATGTCGATGCCGCGTCGTGCAATGAAAGAAATGGGTCTACAGGCTTGTTGTTTGTGGTGCGATGCTCCAGACGTTGAGGGATTAAGGCGGTGTACGCCATGTATTGAACGGCATAAATCAATTCGTGAAACGCTGGCTAAAGCAAGTCCTGACGATGGAATGGCCCAGTTCGCAAAAGAGATGCTGATAATGTGTGCTTCACCACATAAATTTGACCATCTTGAAGGACACGGTCCAGTCCTCCACCAACAGCAAAAAATTGCTGCATCAATGCTTGGAGAACGTCGACAAACAACACAGGATGAGGTTGAGGCTGTGTTTGAACGTCAAAGTCAAGTCAAGAAAACAAACGTTATCCGAGATTTTGCAAATAAGAATGAATGGAAGGATAAGGCACCAACGGCTGAAGAAGCACACAATATGGCCGAATTACATTTTTCTGACCAGGTCGAGCAAAATCCCCATGCACGAACAAACCCCTCAAAACCAATTCAACAAATTGATCGAAGTGATCGAGTTGGTGAAGATATAAATTTGACATATCGACTTCAAGCACAACAAGAAAATCCACATGATGATGTACTTGTCGATTTGGAGGTCGAATCGAAACAGAAGTTTCGAAAGACATTTTTGGATGCTGTAGCGAGCATTGATGAATTACTGGATGATGAAGATTAGATGACGTTTGTGAGGGGTTGAACAGTTTCCAATGATTCGAGTTCGTAGGTAATTCGCTGTGTCCCTTTTCCTTTGGATTTTTTTCCTATAATATTCATGTTTCCAATCTCTGAGAGATTTCGTACATGAGTTCCTGCACACGGGCACATGTCGATCATGTCGCCAATTTTTATGATACGTAATTCTTCAACATGTGAAGGGACTAAATCCATATTTGTTCGCTCGGCTGGCATCTGTGCATTAATTTCGGCCCTAGTCATTGTTTGAGATACCACTTCGATCTCGTTGTTCAAGAATGTATTTGATGTAGAGCTCAGGGCGTTTAATTTTTCTTCATCAAAAGAAATTGGCTTGAAATCAATTCTCGATGTTTCGATATTGATTTGATTACCAACCGTTCTCGCTCCATCAAATAATTCGTAGGCTACACCACTAACAACATGTTGTGCAGTATGCATTCTCATATGTGCGTGTCGTCTATCCCAATCAATCGAACCTCGTACTTCATCACCAACCTCAAGTTGATGGTCTGCTTCGATATAATGCTCAACGGCTTCTCTTCCTCGAACTTCTGTAACATGTTGAATTCCATTCGGGCCTATAAGTGTACCAGTATCCCAGTTTTGACCCCCTCCGATAGGATAGAAAAGTGTACGGTCCAGAATAATTTTTTGCCCCACGATGCCAATAACCTTTGCGTCAAACGTTGTGTAATATGCTGATTCGATATTGTCCAAGTAGAGTTTTTCTGTAAACAATGTTCTTCCCACCTATGTTGTTTCAATGATTTCACTAAGACTCTTCTCCGCTAGATGTTGAATATTTTCAAATTGGGCGTTTGATAATGTTTCATCAATGCGCAAATGCCATTGTTCCATGGCATAGGGTGAATGTAGTGTTGGGTCTGTTGTCCAAATTTCGGAGCACCCATCGCCACGATGGAGAATTGTTCTGGTATCGTCTTGTTCAATGAGATGCTTTGAAGGAAGGAGAACACCGTACCACGATGAAAGATTTGTTCTACCAATCTTCTTTACGTGTTCTTTATCGATGTTGTGGTATATATTTCCTGGGCTTTTTCGTTCGACTGAGCAATCGACAACAACAATATCTGTTTCGATACTACCTGGTAAATTGTTAGGAGATTGTAGTTTCAGTTCTACTTTGCCGTTATTTTTTTTTGAGTGAAGAATAGTCGATCTTGAAAAGACATCGACACCAAGAGAAACACATTTTCGAACGAGATGTTTAATCAACCATTCAATTCGAAATCCATAGCCTTCTGGTGAAGGTAATATTTGAAGAAAATCTATTTCTTGTTGAGTGAGTAATCCTTTGAAACTTGTAGCTTCTTTACACCAGCCAATTTGAAAAGATGGTGTTCCTATTTCTGCATGTGTGTCTATTATTATCACTTGATGTTCTTTTGATAATTTTTGAGCAATAAGAAGGTGTTGTATAGTTGGTTCTATCAACGTAATATGCAAAATTTTCACATCCGCTGACGTATTTCTAAAGCAAAAACTGGGCAGGATGGTACACATAGATTACAATGCGTACAATTTTTTTCCTCAGCGATCACAATTGCATTATCTAAGGTTAGAACATCATGTGGACAGAACATAATACAAGCTCCACAACCATAACAAACTTCTGTTCGAACATGAAACTCTTTGGTTTCATCTCGAACCATGTCTTCGCCAATTGTGATATCTACATATGCTCTTCGTTATTTTCATTGTCTGAAATTTACCCCCACCCCTCTGTTTCCTATGGAAGATAAAATGTTCAGAGGAAAACAAAACAAAAACAGAAGATAGAACGAAAACAAAACAAATTCACGTGAAGTTTATCGCGACAATCATATCAACATTAGGTTCTTTTTTTTGAATTTTTAACATGTCAACTCCAAATTAAGTTCCATAGGAAACAAGGGGGGGTACCCACATCTTCAACAACATCCTTTGTATCGGATTACCATGGTGGTTTTCTCTCCTGGTCGCACATCTTCATATCCTAAACAACCACCAGAAAAAGGAATACGCTATCATTATCTTGGTGGTGGAGATGAAGTTGGCAATGTAGGCTTAGTTTTGGAAGATCATCAAGGAACACGTCTTCTGTTAGATTATGGTCTGGCTCCAACAAAACCTCCGCGCTATCCTCATGAAGCACCACTTATTCATGATGCAGTGATTACTCATTCACATATCGACCACTTGGGTATGGTACCTTGGCTATGTGGACATTATCAAACGAAGTTGCACGGTACTCATGTCACGGCGGCATTATCGGATATGATGTGGAAAGATTGTTACAAAGTAAGTTCTATCGAAAAATATCCATTATCGTGGGACAAACGAGATATTGATGTCGCAGTAGATTCTTGGTATGTACACAATTTCGGTGAGTCTTGGCACCATCATGACTGGGTTCTAACGTTACATTCCGCCGGGCATATACCTGGTGCAGCAATGTTAGAAATACAAACTCCAGAACAATCAATTCTCATTACTGGTGATTTTGATACTCGGGATTCACCTCTGGTTGCAGGTGCTCAACCGAGAAAAGTCGACACTCTATTTGTTGAAGGAACGTACGGGGGCCGATCTCATACTTCAATGGAAGAGGAAATACAACGGTTCATCTCTTCAGTGGAAAAAGTGGTGGCCAGAGGCGGAACAGTTCTTATTCCTGCTTTTGCTAACGGACGAACTCAAGATGTGATTATGCATCTTCACAAACATCTTCCTCACCTCGACGTCCATGTGGATGGTATGGGTAAAAGAATAGCAAAAATTCATCTCGAACACGATACCTATCTTCGCAATGCAACGGAACTCGAGCAAGCTTGGCGGTGGGCTAAACAAATTTCTTCAAAAACCGATAAGAAAAAGGCACTTTCTGCAGATGTTATCGTTTCAACCTCAGGAATGCTTGATGGCGGGCCAATTCTTTGGTATCTTAATCGATTAAAGGATGACACGAGGAATGCATTGTTTTTCACAGGCTATCAAGCACGCGATACGGGTGGAAGAAAATTCTTGGATACGGGCTTTGTGAGTATTTATGGTCAGGAACATAAAATTCGACTGGAATCAAACCATTTTAATTTCTCAACCCATGCAGGACATCAAGAGATTGTTGATTTTGCTCAAGCATGTGAGGCCAAAACAGTCGTCGTGTATCATACCGATGCAACGAACGCACGGCCTCATCTTGTGACTGAACTCGAGTCTGCAGGTCATCGGGTTCATCAGCCGCAAAATGGGGTTTCAGAAATCCTTTTGCCTTTTTGAAGAAAGTAGCCGAAGTCATTGAATATACAAACCGAATAGGATGTTCGATAGCGATGGCAGCAAAGAAACCCGTTAAAGGTGGACAGAGAAAGAAAAAGCGACGAATGAAGTTGACTTTGAAACAATCCAAACTTAAAGCAGGTAGCGATGCATATACCGAATCTGTCGGTTGGTCGCAAGATGTTGGTCGAACACTTGAGGACCAACCCACAGGCCCCGCCGAACCCGAAACACTCCGTGTACAATGCGAAATGTGCGGTTCGATGATGAAAATTCCAAAACCAAAACGTTCCAAATACACAGTAGCATGTGCATATGCTGAATGCGGTCATGTGATGAAATTTGACTAAGTTCAATACCCCAATTCTCATCGTCTTGATTATCTGTTTTCCTTTGTTGAGCGGCTGTCTTTCCAACATTGATGAAAAGACGCAGGTGTTTCGGTTAGGAACAACAACATCGATGAGAGATTCTGGATTACTCGAGTTGTTGATTGAAAATTTCACGGATCAACATGATGTTACGATTGAATATGTTGCAGTTGGGACCGGAGCGGCCCTTGAACTTGGCAAAAACAAAGATGTGGATGCAATCATTGTTCATGCCCCAGATTTAGAAACCGAATTCATCGAAAATGGATTTGGCATCGAACGCCATACCTTTGCTTGGAATCGGTTCATCCTTCTTTCGTATGAAGAATTCAACGGAAGCGTTTACGATGCGTTGAATCAGGTGTACCAGCAGAATATTTGTTTTATTTCTAGAGGTGATTTTTCAGGTACGCATTACAAGGAACAAGCCATTTGGGAGGAACTTAACACCACACATAACCTTCCACTCGATGAGGATGAAAACGGAATTCATCCTGAAGGTGAATGGTACAATTCCATTGGGCAAGGGATGGGTGCAACAATCAACATGGCCTATGAAAAAGGATGTACTACGCTATCCGACAGAGGCACAGCCCTCAATTTCATTGACAAAACTGACCTAAAAATGTATGAGTTTGAAGACGAGATACTCAACAATCCGTATTCATTCATTCCCATTCAAGGCAAAAACGATGCGGTGTCAACGATATTCGCATCTTACCTGCTCAACGAAGGACAAGAAATCATCTCTACCTATACAATTGGTGATGAGTTGGCATTTTTCCCAATCGACCAATCAACCGAAGAACTCACCAGATAGAATTGATTGAGCTACAGCATCTTGATGGTCGAGAGCTTTTCCTTTGTTTAGAACAATAATTTCATCAGCAAGGCGTTTTGCTTGATGTATGTTGTGCGTAGCAAGTACAATACTACATCCTTCCCCTTTCATTCTCAAGATTTCGTTTTCGATGTTCCGTACAGATTCTCCATCCAAGGAGGCCGTACATTCATCGAGAAGGAGCAACGATGGTTGTAACGAAAACTGACGCAGAAGGACAAGACGTTGAACCTCACCTCCCGACAAATCTTCAACGGGCTGGTTATTATCCACGTTAAGGCAAAACTTGTTCATCAAATATTCAGAACAAACGGGAAGATTTGGGTAGAGATCATTTGCAATACTGCGTTCTCCTATGACCGTATTTCTCAATGCCATTGGTTGTTGAGGCATCCATATGCACGAACCCGGACCATATTCAACAAAAACCCCCTCCAGTCCGGCAAGATAGCGCAGGATAGTGGTTTTTCCAGAACCCGAAGGGCCAACCAAAACAATGATTTTTCCGGATTCCAAGGTTATATCAACACCATTGATGATGTTTTTTCCACCCTTTGTAACACTGATCGAATGTGGCTGTGGCGAACCAAATTTTACTGTTGATGGAAGACCTGAATCCTCTCGTAGAATGATGTTTTTTCGAAAGATGTTCTTCTTTGAGACCGAAGCAAGAAAGAGAACAAAAAAGGTACAGAGAAGCAAAATAACTCCCAACTCCATCGCCATATCGGTGTTTCCTTTTGATGTCTCAAGCACAATACTTGTCGTCATTACTCTTGTTTTCCCAGCGATATTTCCACCGACGATAATAACAGCACCAACTTCAGCGATAGCACGCCCAAAGCCAAGTATGATGGCATGAGATATACCCTGGCTCGAGAGTTTGATTTCTGCTCGAAAACGCTCTCTCCCATGAAGTCCAACCGAGTAAAGCGCATCGTTGAATTTGGTTTGTGTAGATTCGAAAGCATGCCACGCCCCACCCCAAATGAGTGGAAGAATGATGATAAATTGAGCAAAGACCATTGCTTCGATAGTGAAAAGGAGCTCAAGCTCGCCGAGCAGTCCACGCTTTGAAAGAAGCGAGTACACAAAAACACCAACGACGACAGGAGGCAATCCGTACAGTGCATGAAGAACACGTCGAATGTGAAGCAAACTTGGATGAGATGATTGACTACACCACCAACCAAGTGGAATACCAACAATAGCAGCAAAGAGGGTTGCAGAACCACTGGTCATGAACGAGGTGAGAATGATGCCAAGAAGGCCACCGTCATCCATGTTCGTGGGGTGTGACCTTCCCATCAAAGCATTACCTATTCACCCACATACTCAAACCAACGAACATTCTCGTAAACACATGGCCGAACTTCCGTATTATATTCCCGTAGAAGATGCCCTCGACATCGTTCGTGCCAATGCATTACCAACCCAGGTTGAAGAAGTCACCCTTGACAACGCTTCAGGACGCGTCCTTGCAACAGAACTCAAGAGCAAAGTCAACGATCCGCCGTTCGATAATTCTTCAATGGATGGCTACACTTGTTTTTACGATGGACAAACCACATTTGAATCGTATCGTGTGATTGGCCTTGTTCAGGCGGCAAAGGACGACCAATCGATTATAGCAAAACAAGGAGAAGCCGTGCGAATCATGACCGGAGCACCACTACCGGAGAGTTGCAACGCGATTATTCCCATCGAACAGACCGAACAAATTGATGATGAACATGTACGTTTTCTTCAATCTCCAAAAACAAATTTTGTTCGTTACAAAGGCGAAAACATACGAGCCGGTGAAGTGGGACTTGCTCGCGGAACCTATCTTGGTCCAGCTCAACTTGGTATGTGTGCCACAATGGGTTATGATACGATTCCAGTTTTCAAACGCTATACAATTGGCATTATCTCAACAGGTGATGAATTGATTCCACCGGGGCAGGATTTAGCATATGGAGAGATTTACGAATCAAACTCATTCGGCTTAGCATCTCTTGTGCAGTGGTTAGGTCACGAACCCCTCCGTTATCCCGCCGTCCACGATAGCAAAGAGGCATTGAAACAAGCGTTGGACCAAGCAGCAAAAGAATGTGACCTCATTCTCACTTCAGGAGGAGTGTCCATGGGTGAGTTCGACCATGTTCGACATGTCATGGAAGAAGAAGGCGATTTGAAATTTTGGCGGGTTCGCATTCGTCCTGGCTCTCCACCGCTGTTTGGCTATTGGAAGGACACACCGATCTTTGGATTACCAGGGAATCCGGTGAGCAGCCACGTCGTGTTTCGTATGATTGTAGCGCCCTACGTTCGTTACAGCCTTGGCTCGTCGTACCCAATTGAACGTAAGGCACGAGCGAAAGTACGCGACCCGATCAAAGCAACAGCAGACTGTCTTACCTTGCGGCGAGTTATTCTTGAACACACGGATGAAGGGTTCCATGCATTCCAACCCAAGCATCAAGGCAGCGGCAATCTCGATAGTCTATCAGCTGCCGATGGACTAACCTTACTTCCACCAGGCCACCACCCCGAAATCGACTCATGGATTGATGTCCTGATCTTGTGAACCACGGTGAAGGACATGCAATGGTCGGTTGAAAAGACGAGCACACTTCTCGAACAACTTCAAGAAGCCTATCCCCAATCCAGTACGGCAAAACTTCGGAAAATGCTCACCGAAGCTAGAGTTGAGGTGAACAACGAAGTCGTTTTCAAAGCAAAATACGACGTGCAGGTTGGTGACACCATCACTATCTTGAATCGACCGAATGCAAACAAACAAACTCCACCACCTAAAAAATTACAATATCAACCGAAGATTACAATTTTGTTTGAAGACGATACACTTCTTGTCGTGGATAAACCACATTCACTTCTCAGTGTTGCAACAAATAAGTTAGAAACCGATACACTACATTCGCGATGTGTTGAATATCTTCAAAAAACCAGCAAGAATAAATGGTGTCACATCGTTCACAGACTCGATAAAGATACATCGGGTGTGATGGTGTTTGCAAAGGATGAAGAAACAAAAACCGACCTTCAAGAGCAGTTTGCACGACGAGAAGTTCACAGAATGTATTCAGCCCTTGTCGAAGGGACGCCTCCGAAATCAACAGACACCATTCACACATATCTCATCGAAGACAAACACCTCAATATGCGAGCTACAAATGCATCAGATTCAAGGGGGAAAGAAGCCATTACACATTATACCGTCGTCCAATCTGACAACGATTTTGCCTTAGTCGAGGTAATGATCGAGACAGGCCGCCGACATCAAATACGAATGGCGATGCAGTATATCGGTACACCGGTCTGTGGAGATTCAAAACATGGCAGCACTATCAACCCATTTTCGCGTATTTGCCTTCACGCCACTTCACTTGAATTTGTTCACCCAAATACCGACGACCCCGTGCGCTTTGAAAGCTCATATCCGGCAGATTGGAATTTGTTATGAAAAGCAGGGTTTCAAGAACCCTTGACATTAGCGATTAAGCGGCGGTAGCATGAAAGCAGGCGACCAAGGATGGATTTCGATTCGCGGCGCCCGAACGCACAACCTACGAAACATCGACGTAGAACTTCCCCGCGGTCAATTCGTTGTCATTTCTGGAGTATCGGGATCTGGTAAATCCAGTCTTGCGTTTGATACCCTCTACGCCGAAGGCCAACGACGGTATGTTGAGAGCCTCTCCTCCTACGCTCGCCAATTCATAGGTCAAATGAAAAAAGCAGATTGTGATGGTATTGAAGGACTTTCGCCAGCGATATCAATTGACCAAAAACAAGGAAGCCATAACCCTAGGTCAACGGTTGCCACCGTCACAGAAATTCAAGACTACCTTCGATTGTTGTGGGCACGAATTGGTAAGCCGCATTGCCCAACATGTGGAGACGAAGTTGCTCGCCTCACTGTTCAAGAAATCGTTGACGACATCCTTTGGCACTACGGCGGTCACGCGGTGGCGATATGGAGTCCAGTTATTCGGGCCCGAAAGGGAACACATCTCGACCTCTTCCGTCAATTCGTAGAACAGGGCCTACTGTTTGGGCGAGTAAATGGCCATGAAGCTGATTTTGAACAGCCTCCTACACTTGACAAAAATTTCCGACATGATATCGATGTCCGTATTGACCGGTTTGAATGCAATAAAAGCAAGCGGCAACGCCTTACTGAAGCTGTGGAAAGCGCAATACGGTTTGGCGGAGGTACTGTTGCCGTTGAAAGTATCAAAGCCCCAAAAGAAAAACAGAAGAATGCACCAGACATTGAACTTGGAGAAACGAAAGCCTGGTCTGAAGATTTCGCTTGCCCACTTCACGGCTCGTTTATGCCAGAACTTTCTCCTCGTGTGTTCTCCTTCAACTCACCACTCGGCGCTTGCCCTTCGTGTCAAGGACTTGGCGTACAACGGCAGTTCAACAATGAACTTGTCATCGACCACAATCTTTCCGTGGGGCAAGGTTGTGTGAACCCATGGCGTCAATCGATGTCACCATCGTGGTATCGAAAACTTCTGGAAATCACATGTGACCACTACGGAATTTCTACACGTATGCCCTTTGGTCTCCTCGATGAAGACGAGCAAGACATTCTCTTGTACGGTTCAGGCTCAACGATCATCCACTATGAATTCCGTTCGGATTCAGGCTCAGAATACAAGTACAGCAAACCATGGGAAGGCGTTATTCCTCGGCTCGAAAAGACATACACCGAGACAACATCCGACCGAACCCGTAATCGCCTCATCGCCTGTATGACCGACTTACCATGTACGGCATGCAACGGTGAAAAACTCAACGATGCGGCACGGTTTGTCACCGTTGGGGGCATACGCTTACCCGAGGTGAGCCAAGCATCCGTTCACGAAGCCCTGCTGCTCACTCGAGCATTACGACCAGAAGGCGAAAGTCCGCCGGATACTTACATCGACATCCTCGAACCGCTTGATGAGCGAAGCATGTTCATTGGCCACGACATCATCAATGAAATTGAGAACCGTCTTGGTTTCCTCGACAGTGTTGGTCTTGACTATCTCACCCTCGACAGAAAAGCGAACACACTTTCAGGTGGTGAAAGCCAGCGAATTCGCCTCGCTACACAAATTGGAAGCCGATTAACTGGTGTGATGTATGTTCTTGATGAACCATCAATTGGACTTCACCAACGCGATAATGAGCGTCTTCTCAAAACGCTCCGAGAATTGAGCGACCTTGGGAACACACTTCTTGTTGTCGAACATGACGAGGACACCATTCGACAAGCCGATTGGCTGTGTGATCTTGGTCCAGGTGCTGGGCTTGAGGGCGGGACAGTTGTCGCTAATGGCCCCCCCGAAGATATCATGGACGCCCAAGATTCAATAACAGCTGCGTTCTTGAGTGGAAAACGAAAAATTCCGTGGCCAGATAAGCGAGTAAAACCATCGAAAAAGCACCTCATCGTCAAGGGTGCAAAGCACAACAATTTACAAGATATTGATGCAAAAATCCCCCTCGGTTGTATGACTGCAGTCACCGGGGTATCGGGTTCAGGAAAATCATCCCTCATCTCTGGAATTCTTGCACCAGCATTGCTTCGCCACTCAAACGGAGCAGAAACCGTACCCGGACGGCACTCAAAGATTGAAGGCATGGAACATGTTGACAAAACCATCATCATCGATCAGTCACCAATTGGTCGCACACCAAGGTCAAACCCAGCAACATATACCAAAGTGTTCGATGATATTCGCTCGCTTTTTGCTGAGACCAAACTCTCCAAAGAACGAGGTTATTCAAAGGGCCATTTTAGTTTCAATGTTAAGGGCGGAAGATGCGAAGCCTGTTCAGGCGGCGGCTCAATAAAACTGGAAATGAACTTCTTACCAGATGTGTGGATTACGTGCGATATTTGTTCAGGAAAACGATACACTCGCGAATGTCTTGAGGTGCTTTGGAAGGGAAAGAATATCCATGACGTGCTTGAAATGCCCGTCGTCGAGGCGACTGAATTTTTCAAAAATCATCGGAAAATTCACCAAACCCTCGCCACCCTCAACGATGTTGGTCTCGGATACATACGACTCGGTCAACCTGCTACAACACTTTCAGGTGGCGAAGCACAGCGTGTAAAACTAGCAAGCGAACTACGAAGAACGCCCAAACTTCACACTGTGTATATTCTCGATGAACCAACGACTGGTTTAGCGTTAAGTGATGTTGAAAAACTTATCACAGTACTTCACAGTCTTCGAGATAAAGGACACTCCATCGTCGTGATCGAACACCATTTGGACGTCATCAAATCTTCAGATTGGATTATCGATTTAGGTCCCGAAGGTGGCGATAGGGGTGGACAAATTATCGCTAGCGGTACACCCGAAGATGTGAGCAACAACAAGGATAGTTTCACAGGACATTTTCTGAAATTAATGCATTAAAGAACATCACCTATCATTGCGATGTCGTATTTCTCGACCAATAAAGCCGAGCGCATATTACAAAGGTCGACCGCATTACCGTAGCACAAAAGCGGTGCACAACATGACCATTACACGAGTTGAAGTGAGTCCCAAACAAGGCGAAGGGATGCGCGATGTGCGGGGCGATATGGTTCAACGACAACTTGCTTCAGACCACAACCTCAACATTTCAAGCGTACGTTCAGCGGTTGGATATTTGATATCATCATCAATTTCTAGTGAGCACATTTCCCAACGAATTGATGACATTTTCACCGACCCAATCATCGAACAAGGGTATTGCAATGCACCCGCATTCTCCGATGAAATGTTGTTCGCTGAACCACCCGAACTCGTTATCACAGTAGGGTTCAAACCCGGTGTTACAGACAACCCCGGGAAAGCAGCACAGGATGGCTTTCAAACCCTCTTCCCAGAGGCCGTTGATACGAAAATATCAACATATATTTCGTATGCATTTTATGGTCTCCCTCCCGAAGCAGATGCCCACCACATCGCAGCGAGCATGCATAATGGTCTCATCGAAAAAGCAGTGATCACAGATGCCCAAGGCTGTTCTATCCGAGCATGGAATTTGATTGAGTACCCAACCCCGCCGGAACAAAACTTCTCATCACCAGCGTCTATTGACCTTGAGAAAACTGACGACGAACTTATCGAAATTTCAGAACAGGGATTACTTGCCCTCAATCTTGAAGAAATGCAAACCATCCAAGCCCACTACCGAGATCAAACCATTCAAGCCGAACGAACATCTGTTGGCATCCACCCGAATGCCCCGACAGATGTTGAATTGGAATGTTTAGCACAGACATGGAGTGAGCATTGCAAACACAAAATCTTCGCAGCAAAAATAGACTACACCGATTTAGAAACAAATGAACAGTCGACCATTGACTCATTATTCAAAACTCACATCATGAAACCAACCCACGACATGCAAGAAGAGGTCGATTGGCTTCTCTCCATTTTCCATGACAATTCCGGGGTTATCGCTTGGAACGATGATTGGAGCGTGTGTATGAAGGCTGAAACTCACAACTCACCGAGCGCCCTCGACCCATACGGCGGGGCGATGACAGGTATAGTCGGGGTGAACCGAGACATCTTAGGTACGGGATTGGGGGCTCGACCAATTGCAAACACTGATGTTTTCTGTTTTGGGCCACCCAAGTGGCAAGGCAACCTCCCCGAGAACCTCTTCCATCCTTCTCGAGTCCTCCGGGGCGTTCATGCAGGTGTGAGGGTTGGAGGTAACGAATCAGGAATTCCAACAGTAAACGGGGCTATTGTGTTTGATGACCGGTATATCGGTAAACCACTCGTGTATTGTGGAACGGTCGGTATCATGCCACGAACACTTCCTGATGGACGCCCTTCGCACGTCAAAACCCCGTCACCTGACGATGTTGTGTTTATGGTCGGTGGACGCGTAGGCTATGACGGTATTCACGGAGCGACATTTTCTTCGCTGGAACTTACCGAAGAATCGCCATCAAGTGCTGTCCAAATTGGCGACCCAATCACCCAGAAAAAAATGCTTGACATGCTCATTGAAGCTCGCGACCTCGGCTACATCACCTGCATTACAGATAACGGTGCAGGGGGCCTTTCCTCTTCGATCGGTGAGATGGCTGAATACACAGGAGGCTGCCATATCGACCTCGCCAAAGTCCCACTCAAACAACCGGGATTGTCACCGTGGGAGATACTTGTTTCTGAAAGTCAAGAGCGAATGACGGTTGCTGTCACACAAGCCGACGTTCCAGCTTTCCTCGCGCTCGCAAAACTTCACGAAGTGGAGGCGACAGCGGTAGCCACCTTCACGAATTCAGGCTATTTCCATGTGTCCTATGGTGACATGACCGTTGCCTACCTTCCACTCTCCTTCCTTCATGATGGAGTGCCTCAACTTCAACTCAAAGCAACTTGGAAAATACCCGAACATGTCGAATTTCAACCCCCTAAGAAAATCGAACATCACGATATTTTGCTTGAACTTCTCGCTCGCCCAAATATTGCGAGCAAAGAGCAATGGGTCCGCCAATACGACCACGAAGTCATCGCCCAAACCGTCGGAAAACCGTTCACTGGAGTTCAAAGAGACGGACCAGGAGACGCCGCCCTCATCGCTCCAATTCATGGAGAAACTCAAGGACTTGTCGTCTCATGCGGAATCAACCCGCGATATTCTGATATCGACGCTACTTCGATGGTTGCATCTGCTGTTGATGAAGCGGTCCGGAACGCCGTTTGTGTTGGCGTTGATCTCTCAAAAATCGCAGGCCTTGACAATTTCTGTTGGCCCGACCCTATCGAATCGAAGAAAACTCCAGATGGCCAATTCAAATTAGCACAATTGGTTCGAGCCAACCGTGAGTTGGAGCGAATGTGTAGAGCGTACTTCCTTCCTTGTGTGAGTGGAAAAGATTCAATGAAAAACGACTACGGTAGTGGTGAAAATAAGATTTCAATTCCACCGACGTTGCTCTTTTCTTTGTTTGGTAACCATCCGGATGTTCGCCATACTGCATCAAGTGATTTCAAACAACCTGGTGATATCATCTACCTTGTCGGAGCATCAAAAGAAGAAATGGGTGCAACTGAAGTAGCGTTTATGCTTCGGGAAAACGGCAAGGTGGAAGGCATCGGTGGAAAAGCACCATACATTGAAGATCCGAGTGAACAACTGAAATTCTACAAGAAACTGAGTGGTGCTATACAAGCAGGACTGGTTCACACAGCTCACGATTGTAGCGAAGGCGGACTTGGTGTTGCTCTAGCAGAAATGTGCATTGGCGGTAGGTGCGGAGCAGAAGTGGATATCGATGGAACAGGTGATGCTTCACTATGGGCGAGGCTTTGGGGCGAATCACTTGGAAGAATAATTGTCGCCGTCGCACCACATCAAAATGCAAAATTCTTGGAGCATATGCAAGGCGTTCCTAAAACTATACTTGGACAAGTTACTGCTGGTAACCACCTCCATATCGTCGATGGCGATGATATGATTTTGTCCGCCGATGTTGAGGAGATGACGTCCTCTTGGCAAGGCACACTCGATCTCTCAAAGGAGGTGGGTGTTTGAAGCCAAAAGTTGCTGTGTTGTTCGGTTTCGGGATTAACTGCGACTATGAAACAAAAGCAGTGTTTGATTTGGTTGGAGGAGAAGCGACTCGAATCCATCTCAACCGGTTTGTTCGCAACGAGCAAAGTCTCGATGACTTCGATATACTTGCGGTACCTGGTGGCTTTTCGTTCGGCGATCATTTAGGCAGTGGACGTTTACTCGGAAATCGAATGCGTTTTGCACTTCGCCAACAACTCGAACGGTTCGTCGATGCTGGAAAACCCATTATCGGTATTTGCAATGGTTTTCAAGCACTGGTCAAAACTGGGCTCCTTCCTGGACCAGAATCGTCAACAACACCCGATTTTATCCAACGTGGAAGCCTCACACTCAACAACAGCGGCAAGTACGAGGACAGATGGGTCACCCTCGAATTTGATTCAGACAGCCCATGCATATGGACAAGAGGCATCACGAGAATTGCATGTCCAGTTCGTCATGGTGAAGGCAAATATGTCATGCCAACACCCGAGGATTTGGACCGACTCGACGCCTCACATCAACTGGTGGTTCGTTATGTGGACCCAGCCACACCAGCGGGGCAAGGAAAAACAGACACCCCCCTTGCATACCCACTCTCCCCAAATGGCAGCATGCGTAATATTGCTGGTATTTGTGATAGCACAGGCCTCGTCTTCGGTCTTATGCCACACCCAGAGGCAATCTACGCCCGGTGGCTCCACCCAGACCATGCACGAGGAACAGCGCCTAAGGTTGCAAATGAAACAATGGATGGATGGGAAGGTGAAGGTTTGCAAATCTTCCGAAATGCCATAGAGTATGTTCGCTCTCGTCAAGGCTGATGGGCGAGCGTGACACACACCTCCTTGCTCATCGCAATGTATCGGTTGATAATCTTCGAGCACTTGCCGTTCTTTTCATGATTCTCGTTCACGCGGCAGCGACTTGGATGCCATCAACTGCATCGAAAACATCGTTGATTGCATACGTAGTTGCGGGTGTTGGTGGTTTAGCAGCCCCACTCTTCGTCACCCTCTTTGGTTGGGGTATTGCAGCATCTACGTCGCTGACATCAGCAAAAATTCTCCAACGCGCCGGAATCCTCGTACTTTGTCAACTTGCAGTGAATCTTGCCGCACCTCACCTTTTCGACCCTCTAACGCCAGGGGTTTTGACATTATTTTCTCTGCTTTACCTTACTGCACCACTTTGGAATACGTTGGGCGATACTCCAAAGGTAGAATTTTTCACCATTGTTTCCTTCATCGTCTTACCTTTTTTTGTGATTGAGTTTATGGGCCCATCGTCATGGAATTCTAGAATTGAAACAACAACGGTCTCTACTTTTGTAGCACATCTTTTCTTGACAGGACAATATCCTCTATTCCCTTGGCTTGTTTTTGCCTTGCTCGGTGCCCATTTGTATCACCAACCCACGCGTACAATTTCTCACACAACGCTGCTTGCGTCGAGCTTTATGGTATCTCTTGCAACCATATGGTATGCAGCAGATCAAAACAGACCCTGGGCACTCGCAACAGACCCATCAAATACAGCAGTGTTGACATTTTTTCCAGCCACAACTACCTTTCTTTTTGCTGCAGTTCTAGGCGTTCTTGTCCTTTGGTTCGTTTGTTATCAACGGTTTGAGTCAAACCTCTTCGTCCCGCTTGGTCAGATGAGCCTCACCATCTACGTCATTCATTTCATCCCTATCGGGTTATTTCACGAGACCCTTTCAAATCAGTCGAACACACTTCTCCACTACGCTGTCATAACACTCTATACGTTGTTGTGGATACCTCTTGCACGGCTTTGGCTCGTCCGGTTTCCACATCAGACCATTGAATCGCTCTTTCGCCGCCGACCATCGAATTCATCCAGCGATGAGTGAATATGCTTGCCAGACGTAATACAATGAGAAACAGAGCATAACAAGACCACAAACGCTCAATAGATTTCGATATGTTTGTGGTGTAATACCTTGACTAGATTTTGAGATAAGATATGCAATGCAGACCTTTGTCATGATAATCGTTCCAAGGAAAGATAGTGCATATGCTACAGGAGCGAGCACTTCTTGATCGACTGCGGATGCCATCAATGGTCCCCCGATGAGGAACCAAAAGACATACACACCAGGATTGAGCAAATTTGTCGTAATTCCACGCAGAAAGGAGGCCTTTGGTGGAGCGGCTTGGGTCATCATGTCGGGTAATTCGAGACTAAAGCATTCAATACCCATGTAGGCTAAGAATATTGCACCAGCGATGGTGATCGCGAGCAGAACAGAGGTTTGCGTGGCAATCCATGCTGCCGCTACAAGTGACAGGACGATGAGCGGACCATCGGTAAATACCGGAGCGGCTGCCGTCCATACCCCTGCACGTAAACCACCAGACAGTGTTTCTCGAATCACCATGGTGAGAAGTGGCCCGGGTTTTATTCCTTCCACAACCCCCAGCACAGCACCCGCTAGTGCGAGCGAGAGAATGAGGTCGATATCCACAACTCCGGTCCAAAGTGGCTAGCGTCTTTATCCTTGGCAGAGCATTGTCTACATTTATCTGAAATACTTTGTGAAACGGGGTGGGGGGGGCCACCCCGTCTCGAAGGAGGTTTGACTTGTCGTGTGAATGGAATCACTCGAGAGCGGCGGTTGCTTTCTTCGCACCCATCCACGCAACGATACCGAATCCAATCTTGTTGATCATGTCAGCAATGTTGTATGCAACACCCATCATCAATTCACCTTCAGTGCCGAGATCGATGATTGCAACTTCTGGACTGAACAAGTAACCGACTGGGTAGATGACCCAACCAACGACGATAAACCATCGGAGGGCGTTTGTCGACCATAGGAGTTCAGGAGCGATTTTGTCATTGTCGACACCTTTACCGCTGGACCAAGGCGTACCAGTTGCGATGATAATCATCACCCAACCCATGCCGCCGAGAGCGAGTGCAAGGTATGCGTCCATGAGTCCAGCTTCTCCGAGGTATCCAAAACCAATCATAATGAGTGCACCAGTAAAACAGATTCCAGTGAATCCTAGACCAGCGAACTTTGCATCGGTGATGGCATCCTTACCTACGAGAGATGGGAATTTGAGAGCCATAAGTGGAACAGTAATGATCCAATCCATGTATCTGTATTCAATCGATACCATTTGGTGCTCCACATACACTCCACGCATGTAGTAGTAGTGGAAGGCAGCAATACCTACAATCAAAGCCGATATGGTCATTGTTGTGCGGTATTGTGGGGCCACGGTGTTTCGTTCTGACATGAAAAACACGAATGCAGCACCCATGGAAATGTAACCGACGAAGAAGAGGAAGAAGGTCACAAGTTGTAGACCGTCATCCACGCCGTCGTTCAACCAATCGGCTGTGGCTGGGTTCGTTGTTTCTGCACTAACTGTTGATCCCATAGCAAGGGCAACAGTAGCGATCAGTAGCAGGCTTATTGTTCTTGAAAATTTCTGACTTAGCATTGTTCTCATTTTTCGGTTTTTTCTATCAGTATATAAACAACGGTATTTTTCCACAAATTACATTTGTAGTCGTAAACGATGAATAGCGTTGCAAAAATGAGGATAAGACAGAATTTTTACCAAACAAATTAAGAAGAGAAACAGCGAAGAATTTTCATGACCTATGAGTGTGGTGCCTGTGAAGAGTCCTTTGCATCGAAAGAGGAACTTGAGGCACACAAAAAAGATGTGCAGCATTTCAAATGCTGGTCATGCTCAATCGGATTTACAACTGCTAAATCGCTGGAACAACATCTACGAATTACAGGACACGTCGCAGAGTGATTAGAATTTTTTAGGTGTGTTTGGATTAACTGTACTTGTTGTTGAACTGTTTTCCAAATCCATCTCTTCAAATTCATCATCGATACCAACTGAATTTGAGGATTGCACATTCTTTATTTCTAATCTGTTGATGAGTTGATTGAGCACCTCAAATTCAATTTCAAGGTCTTCCATGGTATCTTTTACACTCTCCATTTGAGTGTGAATTCGCCTAGCGAGTTTTTTCAACTTTCGAATCGTCTTCTCATCAGACACATGATGTCGTAAAGCCAAGAGTATTTGAAAACTCGCGAAATGATGAGGGTCAAAGAATCCATCGAAATCACTCATATATCGGATGAAATATCAATATCTCATGGGAAAGAATTTTTTTGTAAAAATAGTCACTGATCCGGATGTTGACTTAAGAAAGTGTATCGTAGGTTTAGCATGTGCAAATCAAGCCATTGAAGATGGGCATGAGGTGAACATGTTCTTTGCTTCAAACGGAGTGAAATTACTTCATTCCCTTTATATTAAACAACTTAATGCAGGGGGAATGTTTCCCGAAGGGATGATTCCGAACCTCATGAATTCAATCACAAACGGTGCGAATGTCATCTATTGCTCAACTGGCTCCCAAGCTGCAAACGGCGTCTTGAAAGAAAATGCCGACGAACACCTGCTCGAAGGTTATGGCCATTGGATGACATGGAGCGGACCACCAGGTGTCATTGCACTTAGTGCAGAATCCGATGTTCAACTCGTTTACTGAGTCGTTGAAACTTTTGCATAGTATTCGAACTCGCACTTGTTTGAAAGGAATAAATGTGAGTATAGGATACGACAATCATGGCCGATGAAGAAGTAAAGGTCTTGAAATTAGAACATATAACCAATCTAGTTTGGTTTATCTTTGCTCCATTATTGGTCATCATTCTAATATTTTCATTTGTTCAATATGGTTTCGGCAGTTGGTATGAGTATTTTTGGTTAGCAGGTATCGCAGTCTTCCTTGGTATTCCAATGATTTGCATTATTATAGGGGCCGTAATTAACATATTGAGTGCATTAAATATTGTTAAAACCGATGAGAATTGGGGTTCATTAGGTATAATGAAGTCATTCTTTTCCGAACTTTATTCAGAGGACATTGATGAGGAAAAGTGAGCCCATCGTCAACGATACCCAAGCGTGAGACGTATGTCGCAAGGGTGTTGGAAGGGTTTCCTCTTTTATTTTCACGAATTTACTCGCTCAACCCAAGAAAAAACAGATTTGAGAATTGGCCCAAGTGTTCTGCCTTTTTCAGATAATTTATACTCAACTCTCGCTGGGACTTCTGCAAATACTTCTCGATCAACAAGTCCTTGATTATTCAACTCTTCTAAACGACGACTAAGCGTGGTTGCAGTCAATCCAATTTCCCGTTTGAGGCGATTGAATCTCACAGATTCTTCATTGTTGAACATGAAATACAAAATGTCGAGCACATGGGATTTTCCTAACAACCCGATGAACTCTCTACCTTGAGATTCTAAGCAGACAGGTTTCTGATGACTTTGTGGTTGCATAGTGATACCAAGTTGCTTAATTATATCAATCATCTAGTTTCATGTCGGATACTATGGTCTTTGAATCGAGACTTTTTCTGCTTAATAGGAGGTAATGCTCCCAGTGTCAAGGAGGAATGAAACTCATGAGCAAATGTGGATGTGGAAGATCGCCAACCGGAATGTGCAAAGGATGGCACGGTCTTTCTAAAGAAGAATATGAACAAAAACTTGCAGAATACAAGAAAGAAAACAAGGATGAATGAAAATGGCCAAAAATTGGAATACCATTCTACGTTGGGTTCACCTCATTTTCGGTTTTTGCTTCTCAATATACTTTGGTGCAATTACCTTCACCGGGAATATCGATTATTAGGATGGACAACCATGGGTCACAATGACGATGGGAACCGTTGTTCTTGGTATCGTTTTCTGGACGGGCATTATCAAATGGCAATTACCTCGAATCAAGAAGTGGAATCGTAACCGAAAGAAATCCAAAGTAGCGACAAATTGATTCAGATAAGTTGCAAGGGGTTATCCTATACCCCTTTGCATTTTATTTTTAGATACGAAGGGGATTCAGTGGGCCGATACAGACGCTACCCCCTGACGCGATAGGTAATCATAGGGGACCCCTCTCATTTGGTAGGTCGTGTAAACCAATTTAAACTCGATTAACCTAGAAATTTCTGTGTCAAGTGTTGGTAGTACTGAGCCTCGTCTCTTGGAAGCTGATGATGCAATAGATTATTACAACCACAATCTACTAGGAAAAACGCCAACCAAGAATTTCACTTTACAAGGTAAGGTGCCTACAATAATTGGCTGTATACTATACGGATTTTTTCTAGGTTCTTTTATTTCAGGTTGGTTTCTAATTTTAGGACCGTTTGAATTTATTGTCGCTCACGTTATTGTTACCTTAGCGTTTACTTACCTTGCCGCATATACACACTATATACATTGGTACGAAGAGACTAATCAGTACGCTTTCATTTTGAAGTACATATTTTCTAAAAAAGAGAAAATCACGATTTACAATCGTCAACCCTATGATTACATCTCAATTTACAAGATAGTCGGTCCATCTGGTCCATATTCTCCAAGAAACAGATTATATGCAATTCGAGCCGAAAATCAGGATGATATAATGGACTTACATTCGATGCAGTATGACTACAAAATTACAGAATTTTCAGAAATTTTTGGTTTTGAAGTCAAAGACGAATCCAAAGAATAAGTCAGCATTGTGAAGAGACCCAGTTTAGGTGGTCATCGCTTGCTCCCCACTTCTTCAGAATATATGTCCGAAATAGTTCTATTGTGTAGTATGGAGCCTCATGTATAATCCTTATCAAAATTCCATCTAGGTTGGTAGAGTGCCCAAACCATGCAAAGAAACCTTGCTCTCATGTTAATTGCCTTATTAATGACCTCAACCGCCCTCGCAGGTTGTATACAAAGCGGGGAAGATGGAGCCGTTGGTGCAGACGGCGTTGCTGGACCCGCTGGACCCGCTGGACCCGCTGGACCTGCTGGACCTGCTGGTGCTGATGGTGCTAATGGTGCAGACGGTGCTGATGGTGCAGACGGTGCTGATGGTGCTGACGGTGCTGATGGTGCTGATGGTGCTGATGGTACTGACGGTGCTGATGGCGTTGATACTACTCGATGCCTTGCCATTGATACTTCCACCCATCTCGCCATTGATTGTGGCGATCACTTCACGGTGTTTGGTACGGACTACTCCGGCCTCACGTGGAAAATCACCGGTTCCTATGACAGCGGCCTCGGTGAAGGCGCAAGCGAAATTTCTGCGTACGATGCAGCCTCGCACCGCTCGTTTGTGGTCAACGCCGTCGAGGGGTCGATTGACATTCTCGATTTGTCTGACCCAACAACTCCGACCCTTCACACACGCGTAATTATTCCTAACGGAGAGCCAAACAGTGTCGATGTCCATGACGGTTTGGTGGCTGTAGCTGTTGCGGGTGTGGGCGAGGAAGGTTCTGGAATGAGCAAGCAGGACCCAGGTCATGTGATGTTCTTTGATGTTGAAGGAACTCTTCTTTCAACCGTGGAAGCAGGTGCGCTTCCAGACATGCTAACATTCACTCCTGATGGTAACGGTGTCCTTGTGGCTAACGAAGGTGAACCCAATAACATGTACACTATCGATCCAGAGGGAAGTTTGTCGTATGTTGACCTATCTGGAGGCGACGCCTCTGCCTTAACGCAGGATGATGTGACCCAAATCAACTTCAACGCCTTCGAAAGCCAGAAATCTACCTTAGAAGCAGAAGGTGTTCGATTGTTTGGTCCGAACGCTAATCTTAGTCAAGACTTGGAACCTGAGTATATTGCCGTGAGTCCTGATGGCAGCCACGCAATGGTGGTTCTGCAGGAAAATAATGCATTCGCTAAGGTTGATTTGACCACATTGACTGTGACTGACATCATCGCTATGGGTATGAAAGACTACAGCCTAGGCATGTACGATTTCTCCGACAAGGACGACGGTGTCAACCTAGCCAACTACGCGAACATCTACGGCATGTACCAGCCCGATGCTATTTCGACATTTTCGATTGGTGGCATCAGTTACTATGTGACTGCCAACGAAGGCGACGCACGAGATTACTGGTTTGACGCTGCTGATGAAGCGGCATGTCTCGCCGCTGGCGGTCTGGAATACGACGAGGACGACGGTTGTTTGGCCTACTCTGAAGAAGTCCGTCTCGATGACCTTGACCTAGACGATACCATCTTTCCAAATGAAGACGACCTGCTAGACAGAGAAGCACTCGGTCGTTTGAAGACCACGACTGCGAACAACTGCGGCGATACTGACAGTGATGGCGATTTAGACTTCATCTGTTCGTACGGCACCCGTTCCTTCAGCATCTGGGACAGCAACGGCGCCTTGGTGTGGGACAGCGGTGACAACATCAGTGCCTTGATGGCCTCTCAGGGTGAATACATCAACAGCTACACGCAGGAGCGAAACGACGACAAGGGCGCAGAGCCAGAAGGCGTCGTTGTCGGTGAGATGTTTGGCAAGACGTACGCCTTTGTAGGTCTTGAGCGAGCCGGTGGCATCCTCGTCTACGACGTGAGCGATCCGACTGCTCCTGTGTTCGACCAGTACATCTACCTCCCCGACCACGTGAGCCCAGAGGGCTTGGATTTCATCTCCGCGGCTGACAGCCCCAACGGTGCAGCCATGCTCGTGGTGGCTCACGAAGTCTCTGGAACCGTGGCTATTCTACAACCATTCGTTTGAGCGGTATTAAGGATAACCAGTGCCCCTATGCTCAGACGCCCCATCAGATTGCATTGTAATCAAAGACTCGGGAGTTTGAGAATATATATGGAATACATAATTTCTATATAAAGAGATAATTAATCACTTGAATTAGTTACATCATAGGCGGAGTATAGTTGGACACAAAACCTCTCTCCATGAAGCAGGGCATCTTGATCGCTGTCGAAGGCATGGACGGGAGCGGTAAATCCACGCAAGCTCAACTTGTTTTCAATTGGCTTCGCGCTTTAGGCCTCCCAGTCCACCACACAGAATGGAATTCCAGTCCTGTAGTAAAAAATGCAACGAAGGTTGGTAAGCAGTCGAGGCGATTGAAGCCGATGACTTTTCATCTCATTCATGCTGCTGACTTTGCTGACCGGTGGGCCAAGCAAATTGAGCCAATGCTCGAAGTTGGTGGAATCGTCATCTGCGACCGATACAAATTCACCGCGATGGCAAGAGACGGGGCAAGAGATGTTTCAACAGAAATCATCGAGAGTAACTATTTATTTGCACCCGAGCCTGATTTGACACTGTATTTTGACATCCCTCCAGAAGTTGGCTATTCAAGGATTGTCCAAGGTCGCCCCAGTCTAAAATGGTACGAAGCAGGTCTTGATATGGGATGGACTCATGATCCATTTGAATCGTATAAAATCCTTCAAGAAAAAATCAAATTCATCTACGATGGATTAGTCGATGAGGGCCGAATTGTACGAATAGATGCTCTTGGCACCGTTGCTGAAGTTCAAACAAGAGTTCGAGAAATTATCAATCAGAAAATAGATATTAATGAAATTGAAAAGGTCGATGAAACCGATAGAATGGCGGAAATAATTCGCAGCTCCTCTTTCGATTGGAAATCATTTGAGGAGGATTTGTGATGTCTGCACAAGGTAAGTTGATTGTGATTGAAGGGCCAGATGGCGTAGGGCGTTCTTTACATTCACGCTTGCTGAGTGAACGACTTGAAGCACATGGTGTAGCAGTAGCAACATTAGGACTTGCACGTTCTGAATTGATGGGGGATCTCATCAAAGAAAACAGGCAGGAATTACATCAGTTAAACTGGCGGACAAGAGCATTGTTGTATGCAACTGATTTGCACGACCAAATCATTCATCAATTGCAACCACTGCTCGATGCTGGATTTGTCGTTATTGCTGACCGTTACAAACTCACTCCGCTCATCAGAGAACAAATCCGCAATGGAGATGTACAATGGATTGAAGGTTTGTATGCCAATATTCCTAGGCCTGACTTAACCATTATTCTCGAAGCCGGAGGCCGAAGATTATTGAGCAGAATGATGTATAATGGTTCACTGGTTCGATTGAACTCTTTTGAAGCGGGGGTTGATATGGCATTGTCTCCTTCAATAACGAAATCGTTTCTCGAGTATCAGAAAATAATACGCTCAGCCTTTATCGAACATGCGAGCAAAGATAACACTCCCATCATCCATACAAAACAGTCCGTTAAGGATGTTCATTCACAAATATGGGATGAAGTTTATCCAGTCCTCAAGGATATGATTCAACCACTCTAAGACAGATATTATCGGCGGGAAAAGAAAATGCAGGAAAATCTCGAAATTGAACGGCGGTTTTTTATTGATGAAGGAACTTCAAAAGTTTGGCAAACGGGTGAATCAAAATTTAACATAATGCAGTTCTACATCGATTCCGCACTGATTTATATCGAAGATGATTTTCTGTTTTACGACTCCGTCGTACTTCTCCCTGCTGATGAAAAGTGCTCTTGGATTTCGACTACGAAAAAATGGACCGCTCGTATTCGCTACATGGACGACGAAACTATTTTGACTTTGAAAAGCAAACGCAGTGAATCCACTGCTCTTGAATTGGAGTGGAAAATTAAAAGAGAGAAGGGAGAGGAAATTTTTCTGATGGACGACTTCCCTTCGGTAGAAAAAACACGTTATAATTGGCGAGGGAATGACCAAATGCTTTGGGAGGTCGATGAGTTTGAAGGAGGATTGGATGGCCTCATTTTAGCAGAAGTAGAACTCCCGTCTGAAACTCATTCCGTGGAAATTCCTTCTTGGGCCGGCCAAGAAATTACCGGAGATAAGTCGTGGACAAACGCTGCATTGGCTCGATTGTTAAAATCTCTATCAAGTTGAAATGCTTCTATTGCCGTCTTAATCCGAAGGATTTCGAATTCGGTTAATTCATGAATAACTTGAATTGCTACGAGTGTTTTCCCAACAGTGCAGTCATTTTACTGAGCGTGGGGTCTCTCCCTTTCGCATTCAACGGATTTTATGCCTTAATCACGAATTCTTCAAAGGTGAATTTCCACAACCAAAGGGTCAATGCACAAACCCACTGATTCGTTTTGATCTGATCATAGGGCTCGCAGTGGGTCTTGTCAGACGCTACCATCTGCTTGGACGGGTAAGTAAAGGAATCGCAGTCGGTCGAATCACTCGCTAGCGACTCGGTTGATGTTATTCTATGAGTATTCAAGATAAAACATTTGATGAGGAATGCCGCAATGGAACTTACAATGCTCGATGTCACCGATGCCCTTGGCGAGGCAATTGATGAGATGGAAGAAAGCCTCAAGCAACGATGGTGGTGGAAAATTTTGTGGCCAATTCTTGTCTACAGCCCACTGATTTTTGTCGGCATTTACATTTTTCGAATGTAAAGCAACTAACGTTCTCCGGTCTGAACTTTCCAAAGTGCAGCATAATGTCCACCCGTTCCTACAAGATCATCATGGGTACCATCCTCAACAACCATACCTTTGTCGAGAACAATAATTCGGTCGGCATGGCGGATGGTCGAGAGTCGATGAGCGATAATGAGTGTCGTTCTTCCTGCAGAAATTTTAGCGAGAGAACGTTGTAGTGCTGCTTCAGTTTCATTGTCAACTGCAGAGGTGGCTTCGTCGAGGATGAGGAGCGGGGCATCTTTCAAAACGGCTCGAGCAATAGCGATTCGTTGCCTTTGACCGCCGCTTAATCTATGTCCACCTTCACCAACAAAGGTTTGCCAACCCTGAGGTAACTCCTCGATGAAATCAATGGCTTCAGCAACTTGGGCAGCATGTTGAATTTCTTCAAACGATGCATCAAGGTTCCCATATCGAATATTTTCTTCAATCGTAGCGGGAAAAAGGGTGACATGTTGTTCAACAAGAGCGATTTGGCGACGCAATGAATCAAGAGACCATTTATGGATGGCCTCATCACACCATGTGATTGAACCTTGACTCGGTTGGGCGAACCGAAGAATGAGACGGACCAAGGTGGTTTTTCCAGCCCCTGTGATTCCGACAACACCGAGGGTTTTTCCAGCATCAATAGTTAAATCTAGGCCTTCAAACAAAGGCTCTCGACCAGGATATTGGAATCCTACGCTTTCGAATCGAAGATCTCCGCTTCGAGCAATCTCCTTTTCCGGTACATAGTCTCCTTGTTCAAGTTCGATTGGTGATTCAAGAAGATTGAGGATTCGAGATGATGATGCCATCGCCCGTTGATACAAATCAAAGGTTTCCCCAAGCCTTGTGAGTGGCCAAAGGAGTCGTTGCGTCATGAACACGAGCACCGAGTATTCACCAACACCCATTTGATTTTCTAAGGTTAGCCAACCCCCGAGCAACAACGTAGCGGTAAAACCAATGAGAATCAGCATACGAATGAGTGGTGTAAATGCTGCTGAAAAGCGAATGGCATCTCTGTTTGCCTGGCGATATTCTTCACTTTTTTCGCGGACGCGCTCTTCCTCATAACCTTCAGCTGTGAATGCTTGAATGGTTGTCATGCCAGAGAGGTCATTTTCGAGTAAAGCATTGAGCGAACCAGCAGCATCCCTTACCTTCTTGTATCGGGGCTCGAGATTCCTTTGATATCGAAACGAACCCAGAAGAATAAATGGAATTGGAACGATAGCAAAAATGGCGACCTGCCATGAGAGAGTAAAGAAGACTGCACCAACGACGATGACTGTGGTCGTCACTTGAATCAAGTCGTTGGCTCCTTTGTCGAGAAAGCGTTCTAACTGATTGATGTCGTCATTGAGAATTGCGAGAAGGTTGCCCTTTTCTTGTTCATCAAACCACGATAACGATTGACGTTGCACGTGTGCAAACACATCAGTTCTCAAATCATGTTGGACAGTTTGTGCTAAATTTCTCCACAAGACACCAAAAATATACTCAAAAATGGATTCCAAACTCCAAATCATAAAGGTGAGTACACCGAGAATTAAGAGTTGAGTCCAGGGGTCGGTCCAGCCAAACGATGCCATGAACGAATCTTCTTGCTTGACAACCACATCTACTGCTACACCGATAAGGAGTGGAGGAGCGAGGTCCCAGAATTTATTCATCACAGAACAAAATGTTGCAAGGCGTATCGTCGAGCGGTGAGGGCCCATGTAGGTCAAAAGCCGACGCAGCGGCCCCACTTCCTTTGACATCATGCCCCCCTCTTCTTTATTCTATGAGAACATGTGCGTTACATTCTACGAACGGAACAAACAACATCGACGATGATGAATGCACAACCGAAGATGAGGATGGCTACGCACCGACTCCTGTTATCAATCGTTGAGAGCCCCAGAAAACTTTCGCAATTCGGGGACACCTTCTAAAAGTGAGGTGGTTTGTAAGAAATCATGACGATGAGAGCCATCTTGGTTGCAGGAGGCCACGGCTCTCGTCTCCACCCGTTTACCAACTACACACAGAAAACACTCTTACCATTGTACAATAGACCTGTTATCGATTACTCACTCGCTACAATTCGCCGAGCAGGCATCAAAGATATCACCATCATCTCAAACAAATTTGTTGGCCAAATCACGAGCCATGTTGGGCAAGGACTTCCTGATGAAAGGATTCACTATGTGATCGAAGAGGAGCCCTTGGGTGTTGCACATGCGCTTAACCTCGCACGGCCGTACAACGAAAACGCTCGTCTCATGGTGTATTTTTCAGATAACATTACCACCGTTGAGTTCGAATCACACGTTCAAGATTTCAATGCGTCCAACGAACCACCGGGTTGTATGCTCATCGCTCGCGAAGAAGACAACCCTCACGCCTTTGGTGTTGCAGTTTTTGATGAATCAGGGAACATTTGCGACGTTGTCGAAAAGCCAGAAAATCCACCATCGAATCAGGCCATTGGAGGTATCTATCTGTTCGATGAAGAGTTTTGGACCTACTTGGATGAAGAGTCGGCAGCAAAAGGAAACGAATTTTCCATTTCAGACATCACTCGGAGGTACATTCAACAGTCAAAGGCCAAAGTCCTCACACTTGGAAAAGATGCATGGGTGGATTGTGGTACGCCAGAATCACTGCTACAAGCATCATTGATGGCTCAAGAAGGGAAATTGAATCCCCACCCGCACAGGTGAAGATGATGAAGATTGGAATTATTGGGGCTGGAATGGTCGGTGGGGCAATTGAGCATTGTTTTGCAGATGCCCACGATCTCTATGTCCACGACCCAGCAAGAGGGACGAACCTCAACACCGTCCTCGACAACGTGAACATGGCCTATGTTGCTGTACCCACACCACCGCACCCTGAAACAGGAGCATGCGATACACGAATTGTTGAAGAGGTCCTGGACGCACTCCCAGATGGATTCATGGTCGTCATCAAAAGTACTGTTGTTCCCGGAACAACTCAGCACTACCACGACCAATATCCGCATCTTAAAATTGCATATTCACCAGAATTTTTGGTGGAACGAAGACGTCTCGAAGATTTTGCCAATCAAGATATTCTTGTTGTAGGAACGCATCATAAAGAATTGGCGGAATTGGTGTTTCAACAGCACGAACAAGCAGGCGTTTTGCGAAGAAAACAATTGTTTCAAGTGACACCGACTCAGGCAGAATTGGTAAAATACACAAAAAATACGTTTTACGCCCTCAAGGTCACCTTTGCAAATCAGATGTACGATATTTGTGAAGCGATGGGCCAAGACTGGTATGCAATTCGGGACATCATCACAGCAGAACAGGCTCAACCGATTGGACCCTCTCACCTCGACCCCATCTTCGGCTTACGACGAGGTTTTGGTGGGAAGTGCTTACCTAAGGACAGTCTAGCCCTCGGCGTATTAGCCGAGGAATTGGGTGTGAAGTACAATATTATGGACGCCATGCAGGAAGACAACAATACACTTCGCGACCTCCTCACAGGTAAGCCAAGCGATGTCGTTACGAACGATGACTGAATTCAAACAGAAGCGGAACGCCTATGTCGTGGTTTCAACAGCCTATGTTTGAGTGCGATGAATCTTGAAAACGGTTCGATAGCGGATTGGATGGCATCTTCTTCATCAGGAGCACGTCATATTCTGCTTATTGACCCCGACAAACAAGAGCCCGATATTGCGGCTCAGCGTGCTATGGTAGCCGTCGACCTTGGAAGCTCAATGATCTTCGTTGGCGGTTCCACCGATACACCGTTCGAAAAGGTCGAAGCAACATGTGCGGCTATTCAGGAATTATTTGAATTGAGAATTTTTGCTGAGAGTCAAAAGCCAGATGGTGATGAGCAGAAATGGAATGTCCCAGTTGTGCTGTTTCCAAGCGGTGCAAACGCACTTGCAACATCAGCAGACGGCATCACGTTCATGATGCTGATGAATTCTGAAGACCCACGATTTCTCATCGGCGAGCAAGCAGCGGGGGCCCCACTCATTCGCAAATTTGGCATCGAACCAATTTCTATGGGCTACATCGTTTGTGCACCTGGAGGAAAAGTCGGCGAAGTCGGCAGTGCTCTTCTCATCAAAGAGGGCGAGGAAGAACGCGTTGCACAATATGTCGCCGCTGGAGAAATGTATGGCTTCAAATCTATCTATCTCGAAGCAGGGAGTGGTGCGGACAAACCAGTTTCAACCACACTCATCAATGCGGCACGAGAACATTGCAATCTTCCACTCATTGTTGGCGGTGGTATTCGCACCAAAGACGATGCAATGAAGGCCATTCAAGCCGGTGCAGATTTTATTGTCACGGGAACGTTAGCAGAAGAAACAAGTGGCATTGAAGAACTTCAACAGGCGTTGGGCCCAATTGTTGAATCCTGTTCTTGATCAGTCTTCTTCGAAGACTGCTGGCTCACCAGTTCCACCGGGTGAAGGAATTGCATCGGTATCAACATCAGCACCTTTAGCGAGGTCAGTTTCCTCTTTCTCGAGTTCAACGATGTCACCACCGGCGAGTTTAGCCATATCTTCGGTAGTGGGCGATTTTATTTTTCGTTCTTTATCTGGTGTCTCGGCGTAGATACTTTTCTTGAGTTCCCGACTTTCATGTCCACGAACGAGGGTGAGTGAATCAGCAAATGCTCTTCCAACGACTTCACGGGTTCGCTCGCCACGCTTTGCGGATTCCAATTCATTGGCGATAATCATTCGTTGGTCTTCGAGTTCACGCAATTCTGCTGTCCTGTCCTGAAGTGCAGATTCAAGGTCGGTGAGCGTGAGTGTCATTTGTTGAATGCGTTCATCACGTTCAAACACATCATTATGGAGGCGACGCTCTCGCCTTCGAAGAGATTCATATTCTCTATTGCGTTCTAACAATCGTCGCTTTAATTCTTCGATTTGTTCAACCAAGTAATCGTGTTCAGCAGAAACTGAGCGTGGCCCTTGCATCACCCGCTCCAATTGTTCTTCGAGTTCGGCTAGTCGTCGGTCACGAGCATCGAGCAAACCTCGCATCCTGTCAGCGATGTCTCGGAGTCTCTGCCGCTCTTCTTCGAGAGCCTCGTTGGCTGCTTTTTCAGCATCCAATTCTCGTGCCTTCTCATCGAGTTGATTTTTCATTGTTCGGACGTCCTCTGCCGTTACAGAAGTAAGGCCAGCATTTGCTGCACGTTCAAGTGCACCAACCATTTGCATCATTCGCCCCTCCATCTCCCCGATGACTTCATCTTGCTGTTGGGTTAAATTTCGTAATTCTTCAGCCTCTTTTGCTAATGCTTCTCGCTCTTCTACAGACATCGAGGATTGTTGAACCTTCAACTCCTCTTGGGCATCATCAAGGAGTCGTTTAAGGTGGACAAGTTGAGCATCAGCATCCTGAAGTTGTTTCTCAGTTTCTTGGAGGCGGATAAGTTCTGGCGCCACACTATCCCGGCGGTCGGCCAAATCCAATTCAACAACACGTAACCTTTGTTTTGTATCCACCAATTCTTCGTTTTTATTCGCTAATTCATCCCACGCAACGAGGATCTCTTCGACCAATTGGTCTACAGGGTATCCCTTGAGCATTCCTTCGAGCGCAGCACGTTCTTGTGAACCTGACGAGATGTCACGTCCGTTGTCATTCGGAGCGGCGCCGATGGTCATATACAGTCTATCGATGCACCACCACTCTTGAACTTTCCCAATGTTCAAGCCCAGATATGCCGAAAATTCGGCCTAAATTCACAGTCCGATTCAGTTGATGGCGGTGAACATTTCATCGTCCATGTCACTGGCGAGTTTGAGTGCACCAATGGCAACCGAGTGAATAGGGTCATCAACACATGAAACGGTGACGCTTCCAATGTCTGCGATTTCTTTTGCGACACGGTCTGCGATACCATCAATCAATGAACCTCCACCGGAGAGAATGATGTTGTTTCGAAGAGTTTCTTGGTATTCTGGATCTGCTCCTGCAACAATTCTCTTGATAGCGTTTGCAATTTTAGGAACAACACTTTGACATGCTTCTTGAATCAGATCGCCGATGTCAACTTTCTGACTCTTCCCGTCAACGGAAATTGAAACCTCGACAGTCCTTACGTCTCCACCCACATACGAGTTCGCTTCTTTCCACTTTCGAACCATATCTTTGGTGATTTGTGCTCCAGTGTATTTCTTCTGGATGAGCACCATGAGTTCGTTGTCCAACCAGTCACCAGCTTCAGTAATGGTCACTTGGTCTTCATCACTTGGGAATGTTCCGTACAATCGTGCGATGTCGGTTGTTCCTGCACCGATGTCGACGACGATAGAGCCCATGTACTGATCGATACCATAACCGGTTGCGAATGGCTCACTGACGACCATGATAGCATTCACTTGTCCTCGAAGGGTTGCTACGAGGTTGGATTTGTCTGTGAAAGATACGTGGCTTGGTGAGCAGATGACACCGAGAACTTCGTCGTATTCTTCAGGGTCGACCGATTCGATGAGGTGGGAAACGAATGCCTTTGCTGCTGCGAGGTTCGCTTCATCGTCTTGAGTTACACCTGCAGCCATTGGCCTGTAGAGGTTACATGCAAGCTTCTTGCTCATTGCTTCTTCACCAAACAAGACATCCTTTCCGAGCATGTTTCTTGCTACAGGGTCTTTTGGTCGTCCGACAACAGTTTCGATTGTGAGTGTTTTACCTGCACTCGATGATACTGTTGATTGATATGTTCCTAAGTCGATTCCTACGTAAAGTCGTTCACCCATGCAATTCACCTGTGTTTGCTTATGTTGACGCGACAACCTCATTTATTTTCAAGTTTCACCTTTAAAAATAGGCTCATGATTTCACTCATCTTCGTGCAGTTGGCCGTTTTCATCAAATTTATCATCATTTGAAAATTGTTTGATAAACGGGTCTGATATTTCACCATTCATATCATCGTGATGAAGTCGCTTCGAGAGTTGGTACGCGACACCAAAACCAACCAATATCCCAACGAGACTCCACAACCAAATTCGCTGAGAAACACCATCGTGGTTTCGCACTTGGTCATCTGGGCCTTCCAGCGGATTGTCCCATTGCACAGTGAACGATTGATTGTGGATGTATTCGATGTATTCAGAATTTGCAAAGGGTGAATTGTTGTATGATTTTGCGTACACTCGCAACTGAAAGGTCATGTCAGCAAGCGAATATGGGGGTAAGTCGTCTGGATTGTTCCATACGCACGCAAACTCTGCCGATATGTTACTCGAAAAGAAACAAGCCGTGATGATGAAATTTACATTTTCAACCGAATGGATGACCGCACCAGTTTCATACGAATCATTTTCGACATCAGTGACTTCCCACCTGAGAGATATTGTCTCTTTCCAAATATCAGTGAGGTTCTCAACGCCGTTGAAGAAGAGTTGAGGGGGCTGGTCTTCAGGTATGCATCCTGTTCCATCAACAGCCCAACCAAAGGTTTCCTCGAATGGACAAGCATCGATAGGATCGAGGAACCCATCGTCATCAGAATCATCGATACAACCGTCGAGATTGGCATCAAATCCCGATGAATCCTCTTCTTTACACAAGTCAAAAAGATTGGCGATACCATCGGCGTCATCATCGTTCTGACTTTCACTGCACCCCTTTTCATCGACAGTTTCTCCGAGAAGTGTTTCCGGACAGACATCTTCGAGATTTTGTATGCCATCACCGTCGTTATCTTCGTGAGGCCGAACACCTTTTGCAACAAGAGAAAACCCAGTTCGGCTTCCATCAAGTCCAACACCAAATGCATCGTTTCCTGGTGTCACAAAACGTGCAAAGACTTCCACATCGATGTGCGTGATGTTTGCGAGTTGGTCGGCGGGTATGAAGAGACCTTGCGTCGTTTCGTTTGTGGCTGGAATCAAATCTTGATTACTTAGATTGAGGTTTGTGGAATTGTAGTAGATTGGCGAACCATCAGCAAGAACATGGTCCCGTACAATGGTTGTTCCGTTGGAAAGGTGGGCAACGAGAAGAAGGTCATCGACCAGTTCAGGTTCAGGTTTCGCAGGAAAAGCCATTCGAATCTGAAGGTCTGAATCTTGTTGAACGATGAGGCGAGAGGAGAAGCGCTCGTCTGTGGCGAGAAACGGCCCATTTGCATTCGAGCCATTCCATGCATGTGTCATCGGGTCTTGGACCCCTGCAATCCATTCGTCAGGATTCGAATCTTGCAATTCAAAACTATCGTGGAACCAAACATCATGTGCAGGCGTGGCATTCCCCGTTTCGAGTTGAAGTCGAAGGTCTTGGAAATCGACCAATGCACTGAGGTTGAGCACACCCCAGCCATCTGAAGGATTGTGGAGCAAGGCTGAACCCTCTCCACGATTTCTCTCATCAATAGGGTACGACGTGGTGGAAAGAGCAAGTGTAGCGCGGATCAATGTTCCAGAAGGAACGATGCCATCAGAAAAGAACAACCCAGAACTTGCGTTTGATGGAATGCTTACCCAGTCGGCTTGAACATCGTCGACAAGCACGAAGGACGAACGCTCGATGGAATTTGATATCCATCCTTCTTGGTACATTTGCTGGATAATTGCCGCCATGCTTGCAGCAGCCGGCGTGGCCATACTCGTTCCTGAAGAAGGACGTAGGTCGCCATTGTTTGTCATATCATCTCCATCGCCTTTGGCCGAGAAAACGTTTGAACCGGGGGCTAAAGCAAAAATTCCATCTCTGCCATCATGCAGTGGCCCATGAGCCGATGAAATCCAAATCTCTTGAGTGGACGATTTGACTGTAGCACCGATAGAAGCAATGTTTCTACCGTTGGCAGGTTCGAGCACATCTCCCCCATTGTTGCCCGGTGCGATGAATGCAAGCGACCAAGGCATTTGCCTTGCATACCCATCGAACACACCCGTTCGTGCAGTGTATTCTGTGGTATCATCTCCCCATGAATCTGAATGAAGAATAGCCCCGTTTTGATTTGCTTCAAAGAGCAACTCATCGACATCAGGGATGACCCAACCTTCGTTTGAAACGACATCTTGGAACACAAGTTGACTTCCATACGCAAGAGAACTGCCGTTGTCAGGAGGTGAGAGTGAAGCGTTGTGAAACACATCATGGCAGGCCAATGTTCCAGCAACATGTGTGCCGTGGCGGTAGTCGAGGTGACCGCTTTGATCATAATCATCGATGGTGGTGTTGTACAACACAATCTTTCTGTGGTCATCTGAAAAAATACCTACAGCGGTGTTGTTGGTATAGTCTGACGTAACATTCGATTCCTCAGTTGTCCGATATTGCCGAAAGCACGCATGGTCAAAATCAATTCCGCTGTCTGCTACGCCGATGACGACATCTTCTCCATTGAGGCCAAAATCCCATGCAGGTGTTTCAGTGGTGTGACCGTGTTGAAGCAGTGAAGAGACGACTTCGTTTCTCGCCTCTGTTTGAAGTGACGGCTCAATCCATAGGATGCCAGGAATTGTTAGAATGTCATCAATGGGGATTTGAAGGGCGGAAATCTGCACTTCAATGTACGTTGGATAGGCCACCGTTTCGAATTCAAGGTGAGCACTGCTCGCTAGAATTTGGTTTGCGATGGCCACTTTGTGTTCCTCGGGCAATCGAGGCTCGTACACGACTTTGAGGTATCGAATATCTCCGTTTGCCAGAGCTTCAGCCTGCCCCTTGTACAGAGCATTTGGCGAAGGCACGACATCGTACATCGAAGAATCAATGGCATTCGGTGTAGCCAAAACCAACAATTCAGTAGGCGATACAGCCCGTAGCGGCGTCATCCCGAACGAACGTACGCTCAACCATTCGTCATGCGTCCACACTTGCCCCTTCGTCTCGAGAATATACTCATTGACTGCGGTTTCACTCCAGTTATTTTGTTCAAAGACAATACCTTGACCGAGGGAAGAAATGAGAAGGATGCAAAGCAAGCCCACTTTCCCCATACATCGATTGTCACACCCTCACACTTCTAAATGATGCTATGAAGAGCGTCTTCAAACACACCATTCAATTTAAAGAGAAAAGCAAAGTCGCGGCAAAACATGAAGGCATTTCGTGTTCAAGGAATTGCACCATTTGGAAAGATGCGACAAGGATTCACATTTGACGTCGTCGCTGAAAATGAAGACGACGCTCGAGGCCGAGTGTATTCCACACTCGGTTCACGCCACCGTGCTCCACGAAGAAAAATCGAATTGAGTAGTGTTGCAGAAATTGACCCGAGAACAAGCAAAGAACCACATGTTCTCAACCACTTTCGAGAACAAATCACCGCACAAGGTGGACCAATTCAAGTCGCTGAAGAAGAATAACCCAAAGAAAATACAGGGCCTTATAAACTCATCTTGACGAATTTCGCTCATGCGAAAACTATCGTTTTTAGTAATACTAACCCTCATGACCGTTATGCTACCACTTTCAGCAGTGGCAGATGAAACAAAAGACATACCAACCAATGCCTCAGAAACAGGCATCCACGACTCGCTTGTTGCAGCGTTGGCCCACGCAGGACTCGTGACAGCCCTCGAGGGTGATGGCCCGTTTACTGTATTCGCTCCTACTGACGACGCATTCACTGCAGCAGGTATCGACCTCAGTACATTTGATACAGACGAGGAAAACGCTACGCTCGTTGACATTCTCACATACCACGTCGTCGTTGGTGAAACACTCTCGAGTGCGATCTCGGAGAATGTTACTGAAGTGACAGCATACAACGGGGACTCCCTCCGACTCTACCTCGATAACGGTTCGGCGTTCGTTAATGATGCGACAATCGTCCAAGCCGACGTAATGTCATCGAACGGTGTCATTCATGTTATCGATACAGTTCTCTTGCCACCAGCCGACGAGGAACCTCAGGGTCCTCCAGGTGAAATCTGCTACAATATTGCCACACACACGATTGTCGTAGGGGCTGATGAAGCTACCTGTGACGCATACATGTATGTGGAAAACTACTCGATGGGCGAAGAAGAGATAACCGGTTGCTACAACACAGTCACCCACGAAGTCACAAACACCACTCAGGCTATTTGTGAGTCCTACATGTGGGCACCAGCAGTCGACATCGTGATGACAGCAAAAGCAACCACTATTCACACAACATTGGTGGCGGCAGTCGAAACCGCATCACTCGATGACACATTGAGCGGTGACGACAACTTCACCGTTTTTGCACCAACTGATGCTGCGTTCGGAGCAGCACTCGAAGCACTCTCCCTCACAGCTGAAGAACTTCTCGCAAGCGAGGGTCTTTCGGACATTTTGCTGTATCACGTCATTCCAGGCAAAATCCTCTCCTCTGATATCGCAGAAGGCGAGACAATCGTTGCAGCAGCAAACGGAGACAACCTCACCATTGTTCGCAACGATTCCGGCGTGTATGTGAATGGGGCTGCAGTCACACTCGCTGATGTACCAGCATCCAACGGCGTTATCCATGTGATCGACGCTGTATTATTACCACCAGCCGATGAGACCACAGAGGTCGAAGAAGACCCGTGTGACATGACCATTTCAGTGAGCAGCACAAGATTTGCACCGACAAAGGTGACCGTCGATGTTGGTGATACGGTTTGTTGGAGTTGGGAAAACGCTGACATGGCACACAATGTTCGTGAAGTCAATGGCGATAAGTCAACCACGTACGTCGAAGGAGGATTGTACTCCGGAGCTGCCGCTACTACAGTGATGTTCAAACACACTTTTACAGAAAACACGACATTCTACTATGTCTGTGAACCTCACATCGGTGCAAACATGTTTGGCACAGTCGTCGTAGGCGATGGCGGAGCGGCGGAAGTTAGCCCACCTCTACGAGACTCAGAAGACACGCCAGGATTCCTGCTCCCAACATTCATTCTTGCAATGATTGGAGCAGTTCTCTTCACACGAAGAACCAACGAATCGTGAGCGAATGGATTGGAAAAAACCACTTGCTGCAGGCCTCGGCATTCTTGTCGTTGTCGTTGTGATTTGGGGTTTTTTCGTTGTCCAGTTTGAGAGTCCTCTCGGCACAGATAATGTGGTCGAAATTCAACGATCTGAATCACTTACAAATGATTCAAGCGACACCCTTGCAACACTCTCCTTTGCCGAAGGTGGAGAACATCTTGATTGGGCTTCGACTGAAATCATGGTAAAAGTTGGCAATCAACAATTCCCTTGCTCGTTTGGAAGCATGTCGCTCGGACAAACAAATGTGTCAAAGGTATCACCCACATTGAGTGCGGATGGTGTGACATTTACCACGGAGATCGATGCAACAGACGAAGAGTCGTTCACACATTTCAATATCTCAACGCAGCGAGGAGGCGAATCGAATCATTCAACGATGAGATTTTCCAAAACAGACATCTACTTCGCCCAAGGCATTGACTGGACATTTATTGCAGACGCCGAGTTTAACGACGTTTCATCCACAGAAAATCTCACATTTTCCAACGATACAAATGAGCGCCTCGATTGGTACACGTATGATATGGTCGCACACCGAGTTGAGCCAAATCAAGGCGTTTATGTTGTTCAAATTGGAGATGAATCGTACAAAATTCAGTTCCTATCATACTACAATCAAGACGATGAGGGACGGCATCCAACCATGTTGATTGGAGCACTTGAGAACACGACGTTCCCCGCACTTTCCGATTCAACCCTTGTCGCACCGTCACCGTGTATCATTCTCTCGGAACACCCAGAATCATTGTATTGGAATGCGAGTGAGTATATTGTTCTGGCCGAACAACAAACCAATATCTGCTCGCAGGCGTGTGACATGGAACTTTTCATCTTCTACGAAACCATGCAAGTCGAAACACGGTTTGTCTAGAGAATATCCACATTCAATCCTAACGCCGCATTCATCAAGGGGGAGCACGAGGCGAGGTCGAGCCGCATGGTCGAGAAGGAAGAGTTGCAACGTCTTGCAAGAGAGGTCGAAGCACTTCGACAACAACTCGATGAAATCCAAAATCGCGTGCAACAAATCGACGGCATTCTCGAAGAGCATGATGTGACCGACGGCATTCTTGAGGCGTACATATCAACCACATCAAAGTCAATTAGCCACGTTCCAATTGGCTCAGGCGTGTGCCTCAAAATCGAAATCGACCCCGATTCTTTACCAGTCACATTGGTTGATATTGGCAGCGGTATCTATGGTGAAAAAGATCTTAACGATGCCCGCACCATTACTCAAAAGAGAAAAGCAGACATCAAAGAATTACGAGACGAACTTCACGGTCAGGGTGTGCAAATTGAACAAAAATTGGGGGAAGTTGCTTCGGTGTTCAATGCTAGTGCTGAACAATTCAAACTCGAGCAAGGCCAACCTTCTGCCCAGTCAACAGCACCAACAGCACCAACAGCACCAACAACAGAGGCCAAAGAGGCTGAAGAAACCACCACAACCTCTCGCAAAAAACGAAACTCGATGTTTCGCAGTGAACTGACACTCGATGATTAGGTGATACCATGGGACTTTTCGATAAATTTCGTTCGAGGGTTCGAGAGGTTGCAACCGAGTTAAACGAAGATGAAATGCTTGCAGAGGAAGAAAGCAAAGAAGGTCAAGAAGCACTTCAAACAGCAATCGACAATGCTTCCAAAGTTCCAGAAGTCATTGAAGCAGCAGAAGATGAACCAATCGACATTGACGAATCCGGTGATGACGACGATTGGGACGATATTGATGATGACCATCAACCATCAAACGATGATGATTGGGATGATTGGGATGAAGAAGAGGACGAGGAAATCGTCCAACAACCTGCACCAGCGATGTTAACGAAGAAAGAACAGAAAATGCTTTCTAAACACCAAAAAAAGCAGAAGAAAATTGTAAAAAAGCGAGAAAGGGAACTCAAGAAGCGACAAGCAACTGAAGTTTCGAGGCCGAAAGGAAGCCGTGTTGATCTATCGATGATGCGAACGGCTACGGGTCGACAATTGGTCGAAATTCAACAAGCCCCAAAAGGCTCAGTGAATAAAACAACACTTACAACCGACAAAGGTGTAAACGTTGACATCGACCTTGGCGGCGGTGTTGTCCAAGAGGGTGGAAAAGTCATCAAAGCAGGAGCAGCATTGGAAAACCTGCTTGAAGAACTCGAATGGATTCTACTTGAATCTGATGTCTCGAATACTGCCGTCCATTTCATTCTCGATGGACTTCGCGACCAACTTGTAGGCATGCGACTACGAAAAGGAGCCGACCTTTCCAAAGTGCTTGAAGCGGCCCTAAAGCGAGCCCTCCATTCTCTCTTAGCAGCAGGATATTGGGATTTTGATGCTACGGTACAATCCTATATCGACAAGGGCGACACACCAGTCGTCATCATGTTCGTCGGTGTGAACGGTACAGGAAAAACGACCACGGCAGCAAAAGTTGCAGCCCGACTTCAACAACAAGGCCGTTCCGTCATTGCAGCAGCCGGTGACACCTTCCGAGCAGGTGCGATTCAACAACTCGAAACGCATTGCGAGCGGCTTGGAATTCGTTGCATCTCAAGTCAGCGAGGTGGAGATGCCGCCGCAATCGCTCGTGATGCCATTGAATCGGCCAAGGCCCGTAATATCGATGTGGTGCTCGTGGATACAGCTGGTAGAATGCAGAACAAAACGAATCTCATGAACGAACTTGAGAAAGTTCGTAGGGTATCAAATCCCCATCTCACCCTCTTCGTTGGCGACTCGCTTGCAGGAAATGATGCCGTTGAACAGGCCATGATGTTCCAATCCATGCTCAAATTTGATGGGGCTGTCTTGACGAAAATGGACACCGATGCAAAAGGCGGAGCAGGCCTTTCGATTGCATTTTCAACCGGCCGCCCCATCGTGTTTGCAGGCGTTGGCCAAAATTACGAAGATTTGAAGCAATTTGACCCGGCATGGTTGCTCGACCAGCTGTTTGAATAGAAAGAAAGTGATGTATATGTTTAGTTCAGAAGAAGACGAACGATTTTTCTCCCTCATCTACATGTTCCAACGCTCAGCGCTTCTCCATCTCGGTTTACTCCCAGACCAAAACAAGCAGATTCATTTCAATCTCGGCGAAGCACGGGAGGCTATCGAGATGATTCGGATGTTGCAAAACAAGACCAAAGATTCGATTGGTGATAAGGAGGCCCACCTCCTTCGTTCGATTATTAGTGAATTACAACTTCAGTTTACACAGGCCCCTAAGCGACAAAAGAAGATCGAAGAAGACCAAGCACAATCAGAGATGATTCGAGAGACCTTCGCCTCGCCCCAAAACGCCCCAGCCGAAACCATCTCAAATTCTGCTCAGAGTGAAGAAGAGTAGCGGTTGTTTGATGTGCTATTAGTTGAACGGTAGGGCGAGGGCTATGGGACTGGTCTCCGAAACAAACGATGAGTCAGCACCAACTGTGCTCATTGTTGACAACAACCCTATGAGCATCAATCGACTCAAGAACGTCTTCCGTGTCAAAAATTTCAACATCGAAATTTGTGAGGACGGTGACCAAGCAGTTGACGAATACATTCGAATCGACCCTGAACTCGTGGTCATGGCTCTAGATTTACCCTCACTCGATGGTCACATCGCTGCTCTTGAAATGAGGGAACACGGTGGCGATCAACGAATCATTTTCGTTGCTCCAAAGCGAATGCTTTCGATTGCAAGGGATGCAGCATTTTCCGCAGGTGCCGTCGCTCTCTTGGAAAAACCAGTCACGACACAAGCCCTTGACGAAGTCTGGGATACCGTTCTGGGCGATGTTCCTGATGCTCCTGGCCTTGAGGACCTTGACGAATTGTACCCTGGTGAACGCATCAAGGTTGAAGAGGATACGGGACCAATCCTTCCTCAATTACCTCCACTTCCCCTCCCTCTACCGATGCCAGAACTCGACGAACTCCCGGTCCTTCTCCCACCGACGCCAACTGCCCAACCCAAGAAGAAAAAAGGCAAAGGCAAACTTCTCATTGGACTCTTGATTATCATTGCAGGAGCATTGGGTGTGGCCTATCAACAAGGCATGCTTCCTTTGTAAAATGTCAAAGCATTTTACCAAGCCTATGATAATTGATACCACTATCCGTGAGACATGCGGGGCATTTGGCTCACACGATTTCTCTTGCTTGTGTTCC
>Ga0255768_10000303_pt1 | contig 50887 bp, 72 predicted proteins | sample 071ome_33_FD_179983 | JGI IMG/M metagenome (GOLD analysis project Ga0255768, IMG submission 179983) | Coastal salt marsh microbial communities from the Groves Creek Marsh, Skidaway Island, Georgia - 071412AT metaG (version 2) | ecosystem: Environmental > Aquatic > Marine > Intertidal zone >... | reverse complement strand
AACTTAGGAAAAATATGAATATTCATGAATATATAGAAAAACTAGCAGTTTCAAATAAATCTGTTCAGAAACAATACCGCAGGGCGTTAGCTTTAATGACAAGAGAGGATTCTGCTTCCCACGCCTCTAAATCTATTCGCTCATTAATGGATGAAGGCGTTGTTAGGATAACAAGAGATCCACACAGAACCAAAACAGGTTACGGCAGCTACTGGATTGATCACCAAAAGGGTAAAGTGGGTAATCCATATTACAAGAGCGGAAAAAAAGACTATGGGTTGATCATAGGTGATCGTGGTCATGTAATGGGACAACCTCATACCATACCAGCGTCTGAGGCTCGAGTCTATAAAGAACGAAGACTAGGGAAAAGGGGGTATGATGGGGATACTGGATCCGCTGTAGATCAGGCTGACGGCAGCATCTTAATGAGGCCCGCCAGCTACAAAGCTCACAGGGGACATCACATCAGATCAGGAAATGTTCCTATTAAAAGAGGGATGACCGTTGTAGCTCGACCTAAAACAGTTGGCATTGAAGGGTACAAGAAGACTAGGGCCAGACAAATACACCCTAATGTTTGGAATTACGCAAAAGGCGTACTTAAGGCAAATAAGGAATGGGGTAGACCCATTGACCGTAAAATTGGTCGAGACTCTGTAAAGAATCTGATGAATAGCATCCGTTGGGGACAGACGGCGAGGCCTCCTAGTTTCCAGAAACCGATGCCATTAAAGAAATAGAAACGCAACTAATAAAAAAGGGATAACAATGAACGTACATGAATATATAGAAAAACGTGCAAGTTTAAGACAAAAATATCTTAAAGGAGTAGAAAGGATATCGGATGCAATATCTGGCAATGGCCCCAATTTTAACCCCAGAAGTCTTAAAATTATTCCCGCCAAGGCCTTTGAAGCAGTGGCCGCGCCGATAGGAACTGCAAAACATAGAATTGAATTTAGTAGAAACGCGAAAAATATGCTTCGTGACATAGATAAGGAAATCTCTAAGGAGACTGCTTTCCAAAGATCTCTTAATGACCCTCTTACTCCTGACGACCTAGATTTTTTAAATCTTACTCCTGACGACCTAAAAAGGGTAAAAGATGAAACCTCACAATATTTGTCAGAACTTAAAGACATGAAAACTGATATGAAAGTTTTAAAGAGAAACCAAAACATCGGTACAGGCATAGGGTATGGAACATTAGCATACGGTACTTACAAGGGTGGACAAAAGGTCAAAAAGTATCTTCAAGATAAAAAGAGGGGACAGTAATGAGTCTAAGAAAAATAGCAGTTACCTTACAACAGTTAGAAACAGCTGCTATGAAGTTACGATCTAAGCCCTACTTCTTTAGGGCTAAGCAAAAATTTCCTACTGGGTATATGGATCTTAGTGACCCTAAAGTACCGATTATAAAAGTAAAGGGAAACATAACGCGCTTATTGCCTAAGCAGTCTGATAAGCCTTTACATCCAAGAACGCAGCGTGCTATGAACGCCATGGTGGTGCTACATGAGGGTAGAGAGCTAAGACAATTTTTAAAACATCGAAGACCAAATGCTGCAAGAAGAATCTCTAAAGCTGATAGAGGTGGAAATCACAACAATCAAAGAGCTTGGTTACCCGATTTAAATATCATGGCGACTTTTACAGATCCCAACCCAGTAGTAGAAAGAGAAGTTAAAGAAGGAATTAGATTGATGAGGCAAAAAGAGGTAGATACCTATTCCAGTCTAATGCCGCAGCATGCCCAAACCTTGCAGGGTGCGCTACAGGGTAGAAGAATGAGTAAGAATAAAATGCGAAAGATTGATAAAGACTGGAATACTTATGTGAATACTGAAAGAAAAATGCAGTCAAGATTGCGGGCAGAGAGGCAAGCTGCAGCACGACAAGAGTATCGAAAACTACAAAAAGAAAAAAGAGGGAAGAAGTTTTCATTAGAAGAGCTGTTTGAGATTGGAAAAAAAGAACAAGAGTTAATGAATACTATGACTGGTGGTATAAACTCATTTCCAGATGTGTCTCAGGTAAGAGCGGCTACTCTAAAAGAGTTAGGGTGGGGGACTTAATGCCAGTAACAGGTTCTGGTGTATATGGGGTAGTTTGGGCAGGCCTAGTTGCTAGGCTACCTTCTGTTGTGTCTGCCAAGAAGGATTCGTTTAATCCTACAGAAAAGATGCTTAAGTATTGCTGTAATGCTTGGGTTAATGTTTTACGTAATACACCAGTAACAAACACCTATACTGGTGTTGCAGGCGGTACAGCCGTCCCAGTTGGCACTCCTATTTTTTTCCCTGCAGCTGCTACTGGCGGTGCGCAGTTAATAACTACACTAGGCTGGACCGGTCAGTATGGTCCAACTATAGCAAACGCTTTAACTACAGATATAGCAAGGGCGACTGCAACTCAAGCGATATACCAGCCTTCGCCTCCTCCGGGAGGAGGGCTAGGCACTGGTTTGATACTGCCAAACAACCAAGCACCCCTTACAGCCACCGCAGGACTGTTTTTAATAGAACTGGCTACCCAATTTAACTCAGAGGGGTTATTCAATGTTAACGGTGGCTTTACAGTACAGATAGTAAATCTAATGAGCGCATTAAGCGGTGTGTATGCTACAATGTACTCATCAATGACAACTACGGCACCAATTGTATATACTGGACCTACATCACCAACACCATTAGTGATACCAATAAGTCCGGGTAAGATTTTATGAGGATACTATGTCAGTACAAAACTTTTTAAAACGATATGGAATGATGATAGGGGAGGGTACTTTCGGTGCCTTATCCGGTGGCGCTGTGCTTGGCGGATTGGCCTATAAGGGTGGAGAGGATGCAGATAGTATTACCTCTGAAAGCCTTTTGGGAGCGACGATTGGTGCAGGAGCCATACTTGGACTACGTGGTGGTATTGCTAGACATCGTATGAACAAGGCTTTAACAGGTTTTAAGAAGAGTGATCCTAGGTTTACTCAATACGTAGATGACATTACAAATAAAGAGTCTAGGCTAGAGCACCTTAACGAGCGCTTACAGGGCACAAGTTATGATGGTTTGAAGGAGCAGGAGTTCCAGGCACTGCGTAGTGCGATGTCAAATCCACAGATGCCTATCAACTTTCAAGACGTGGAGCAAAGTATACCTCAGCTGCGAAAACGTTTGAACTTAAAGACGAGTGAAAAGTCCTCTATTGTGGGTAAGAAGGGGGAACAACGTAAGCTGCAAAATAAGATGAGAAATATCGAAAAGCGCCTTCGTACGGAACAAAAAAATTACGTAGATGATCTGATTGACCAAGGTGAATCTCTAAAAAATGCTAGATCTATAGCTAAATTAGAGTTTGACCAGATTCGAAACACGGTCCTGGGCAAGCCAAAGAGGGATCTCCCAATACCAGAGCCTGCAGGACGGCAAATCTCTCCTGCAACTGGTATTAAGACAGTTCCTAGGACTTACTTGCATACCTTACCGAGCAGAGGGTTGGAGGAGGTCATCAGAAACCTCCGAGTTCCGCAAAGTTTAACAATGGCAGATGCAGTGGCTTCTATTTATGGTGCAAATGCAGTACTGCCTGCGTCTGCGAAGGCAGCTATCGTGCGAGCCCGTGGTGGTACAGGAGCAAACAGAATCATTGGGAAGTCTCGATCCGGAGTAAAGTTTGGATTTATGCCGCACTACAAAACCCTTAATCCGATCCACCAAGGACGTACAACAAACGCATTTGGCCCAAATATATCTCAAAATACTTACGACGTATCTGACTTAAATATGATCAAGCGCTTACAAGAAAAGCAGGGACTGGGGTATCAAGTTGAGCGTCTTGAAGACCGAGTCCGATCCGCAGATAGGGCAATCGGAAATCTTAAAAGACAGATTAATACTAGACAGAACCTTGTTAAAAGCGTAAATCAAAACGTACAAGCGTTGCGCAGAGAGCCCGGTGAGTTAAAGAACCAGCTAAGCGATCTCAGAAAGAACCAACAAGAATACCTAAATAACTTTATAAACCAAAAAGAGCAGGCCATTAAGAGTTCCTTCTTAGGCCTTGGAGGATAGATGTCAGATAAGAGTAAAGTAAACTGGAAGAAGTACAAAAATACTAATAGCAAGGAAGACTTGATCAAACTTAAGCATCACTTAGAGAAGTTTGAAAACTTACTGCAGATGCATGCGAATGATATTAAGAAAGTTCTTGCAGATATCAAAAAAGACGTCCCAGATACGGATAAGAAATAGTGGCAGAAGCAACATGGACCAGTTTAAGTCTTAGCTCTGAGAAGCTTGAAGCAATAGCAGACGATACAGCTGCTGTTGTTACAGCTTTAGAGACGACTGTTGGTTCTATTTCTAAGCTACTACAAAAGATTGCATCCCTGCTTGAGTTCAGTGTTGACTTTATAGACAATATCGTAAAGACGTTGCTGTCCTATATTATTAATGTTGTTGAGGATACGATGAACACTGGTGTATCTGCTTGTGTTCATTCTAATCTTAAGTACGATCAGGACTTTGTTATTAGCCAGTGGTTCAGCGAGGGGAAGTCCCCCTTTACTGCAAATGGTTTGCCTGGATGGTTGTACGAAGTTGCCTTGTCTTCTCAAAGTGTAGACAACCCTTTTGCACCCAGACCTGACAACGATCAGCCTATGGGCGCTGTTCTAATTACAAAAGGTGTTAATATCGAGGCAGTAGACTCTCTGTCTGGGCTAGTCAAGTCCTGCAGAGCACTTACCAACATGATCTCCCCTACAAGTCCCCTAAATGTTCTTGCAGATAGTGCTGAAGGGTACGGAGCAATTTGGAAAGAAAGACTTAAACAAGAAGAAGGAAGGTCTCTGTTTAGAATGGGTAGTGCAGAGCTTGATACTAGTGAGGATAGTACAAAAGTTAGTCAAAGTATTGGTGGTTATCTCGAATCTCGTGGTAGTGCCATATCCGGTAAGTTTGGTGCAGACGCTCCATTCCCTAGAATGACTTTAGGACAACCTGCTTGGTTTTCTGCAAAGCTATCAGACTTATTGGGTGATCCTATTGGTGACGCCTTACGGCAGCTGCAAAAGATGGTAGATCAGTTTGAAACAAAGGGTACCAGCGCTTTTGTCGATTTGATATATGCAATCACTAGATACTTAGATACTATTGCAGCGGCTCTTGGGCGTCTGTCTGATTTCATTGCTCTCCTAGACGACTTCATTAATACGCTTGCATCCTTAGACTTTTGCATTGTTCCAATAGATCCTGCTGAGAGCACAGGGATGCCAGGACTGGTTTCCAGAATACTAACTGCTGAAGATGTTCCAGACTACGGTAATAATGGGGTTGTTTTTGGTATGATGATTTCCTTTCAAGGTGCAGACTACAGTGGCTTTAGCGCGGTAGAAGGTTTATTTAAGTTTCTTGGGTTTGACTTTGAAACTGAGCTGTCGAACTATCTCTCACAATACACAACGGCTTGGGGAGATATGACATCGGAGATTACTGATGCTTGGTCTAGTACAGCGCTTGTTAACAAGGCGCCAGAGTGGGTAACACCAACAGCCTTTACAGGCAGCGTGCCGATCTATCGATTCAGCGTTGTTACTGGCAATACTGCTATTGGTACAATAACGGCTCAGAGTTTAAACAGTAGCCCAAGCCCAATCACATACAGTATCACTGGTGGGCAGGATCAATACCATGCGGATGGTAGTCTAGGTGTTGTTAGTAGATCCTATGAGAATGGCGGATCGATATTTAGTATCAACGCCTCTACTGGAGTGCTTACGTTTGTAGAAGCCCCCGATTACACACAACCTACTGCGTCAACGGCTGGAAACGTATATACTATAGAAGTAACAGCAAGTGATCCAATAGAAGGCACAGCCTGTCTGGTAGAGGTCACTGTCACAGCTTCATAGTTTGTTAGAATAAAAAAATTACGATAGTAGCATATACTAGGAGATATTATGAAACCTTTATTAGAACGTGCAAACAAGATCAGTCTTGAAAAACTTGCATACTCAACACAACTTGGTAAAGACTCAAAGGAGTGGCCTATCACCATTCTTCAGGAGGCTTACAAGCAAGTTCCTTACCTTCGAAACTATGAAGTAGATGTATCCATTGATCGTACTGATGAGTCTAGAGGTTTTGGTGTAGGTAAGATGATGGTATACCCTCACAAGATGGAAAAGCAAGCTGCAGCTGAGTCTGACAGGATCGTTTCATTCCCGATTATAATCCGTAATCATGAGGTAGCACCCTTGGATGTAATATCTCACAAAGATGAGATTAGACCAGCTAGTGAAAGTTTTATCTCTGAAACGCTGTTTAAGCCAGAGATGTTTGATCGCTCGGCTAGACCAGGACAGTTTAGTGCAACAGGGTTGGGTGCTCAGATCGATCCTCCTGCACAGCGCTTACGGCAGTCTGTTGGTATCCACAAGCATAGCAGTGTAAAGGCTTTGGATGCTGCCTTGTTGAACGCAAGTGCATCTCAGATCAATAGTTTTAAGAACGAACTGACAAAGAGTGCAGGTCTTCGATATGCAGCTGTATCAAACCCCGCATTTGGACAAGCTGTAGAGCGCATTATTACTACAAAAGAAAAAACTGCTTCTAGCATTGCGTCGCTTAGACAAGAATCCGTAAAGCCATCGGTAGTACAGTTTCGTAAAGAAGGATCGAGATACTTCTTAAAGACTGCTAGTCATCATGCCTACGACCCAGTAGAAAAAGAGGTTACTCGCTTTGAAGCACAGGCATACTTAAACAAAGAAGGCTTTGAGAAGTTGTGTTCAGAAAGTTTTGTTACCTATACAGTAGACCCTGTTCAAAAAAAGTCTGAGATTATTAAAGAAGCATCTGACATTAATCACCTGGGATACTATGAGGTTAAGTCAGGCCAAGACGAAGTAACTGGTATGGTTATTCCAAAGATGGTTGATCTCGATGGCAACCAGATGTACACAAAGCTACTCATTACTAAAACTGCGTCTGCTATGCAAGAAGACATGGTTGGTAGGTTTGTATCAAAAGCTACACTCCCTGATACCAATATACGAGGAAAGGGAGTCTTTGCTCTACAAGATGGCAACAGAGCTCTTGCTACAGAAGTACTTGATATTCAAAACATGGTAGAAGCACCCTTTGGCAAAGAGAAGATCGCGTACTATGTCGGTAAAAGACTTTCTACTGGTGAAACTGTTAAGATTTCTAAGATTGATGGTATCCGTAAGATTGCCTCAATGGGATCTGGCCACTATGCCATCCCCTCTTCTATGTCTTTTATTGCCCTCCCTGAAGGTCGTATCAAAGTGGCTTCTGGAACTGTTGATCACAGAGAAAGAGAAATGTTGAAAAAGGCATCTTCAATGCAACTTATCTCTGATGGGATGTCTTGGCAGTTAAAGGGTTCGTCATTTGATGACATTATGAATGCAAGAGATACACACTTTGCACTTGCCGCTTATGGTTTGACCGATACACAGTCCAGCTCTTTGATGAAGAAGGCTTCTGCAAATGGGTATGCAAACATCTATCAGCACAGAACAATCAACAAAGCGACTGACCTTAAAGATGCAATCATGTCTAAGATCGCAAAGTCAAGAGTAGATGTTAGCTCTCTCCAAGTAGATCTTGTAAAAGAAGCTTCTGTCATCGTGGATAAAGAAACTGTAGATTCTATTCTATCTCTTAAGTTCTTGACACCAGAGAACGTTGGCATGTATATTAACTACATTCCTGAGTTCGAAAAAACCGCGCAGAAGTTGGCAGAGATCTTGGTAGCGAGCCGTCTTGGTATGGATGATATCAAAGAAGTAGCAGCTAAGAATGCTCTTAGCCAGATGACAACTGTTATTGATGGTCTATCGGGATTACGTAGTAAGGTGATGTAATGATGTATGAATCTTTCTGTTTAGAGCTTGAAAAAGTGGCAAACCCAAATATTCTTAAGTATCTGCATTCGTACCGTCCGGATGCAGCGCTTAGTGCTGTGCATAGAGAGTTTGGCTTGTTGCAGGGCTATCTAAATAAGGAAGGTTTAGAGCCTGCTGTAAAGAGTGCCATTATGTCTCGTATCGCTGACTTGAATAGAACAGAATATTTAGTAAGAGCATACAAAGACTCTTACAAGAAGTTTGGTAGATCAAGAAAGCCAAAGGAGCACATGGAAAAAGGCTTCTTAGAAAAGTTAAAAGAAGTAACTGGACCAATTGAAGCTCGTGTTAATCAGACTGTAATGTCTGGTAAAATGAGTCGCCAGGATGCGCAGATTGCAATGAAGGCTAAAGTAAGAGAGTCTGTTCCAGAAGGTTTGAATAAAGATTACGTAGAGAACCTAGAAAAACACCTAGGACTTTCTTACAATGACAATCTTCCTAAGTTCTTAAAAGAAAGAATTTTACAGTCCTCAGTACGGCCCGATCACATTGAAGCCAACCCTAGAATTGTACGTCCTTTTGCAAAGCATGCTCAGAAGAACCTTATACCCGTAACTGGATCTAAAGGACGTAATAAAAGCGGGCTTGCTGTACCAAAGCCTCAAATGTCAGTACAAAACGCCAGTGCTCCGATTGTTACAAAAAAACTTAACAAGACCTTGATATCCACTGCCAAGAAATCTCTAGGCAACCTACAGAATGCTGGTATGTCAGACCCAGAAAAGTTGGGTAAAATTGCTTCTGAAAAACTACCTGGTGTTAGGTTACTTTCAAGTGCGTCTAAGAGGCGAGTAAAGAAGCCTACTGAGAACTATATCCGTTCTATACCTTTCTCATTTAAGAAACCAGAATTAGTACCACCACCAAAGACAAAGTTAACAAAGTATCTACAGAGGAAGGGCCTAAAGTAAATGGACTATCCATATAAACAGTATTTAAAGTATCTATTAACACAGAAGAAAGACAGCTCAGCAATCTTAGAAGATTGTATGCGCTTAAACTTTGTAATACCCACTTCAGAGGATCTTCTTGCCCTAAAACAAGAGATTGGAAGATTCCCTTCAAGTTGGGAGCCACGTTTTAATAAAGAGAACGAGTATTTTTGTAAGTGGTTGCGCAAGCAAGGTGTTATCCAGTACTGGAGACGTGACGCAGACTTCTTAGAGGCTACAAACTTTCTATATAGATCAAACATCCGCAAAGATTTTGAAACCCTTAGCTTGTCACACTCTAGTATTACAGACGTTAGGCAAATACTTCTTCTTAAGTATGATCCAAAGTTGGTGCCAGAGGAGAACGAGCTAGAAGCCTACTGCACATACTACTGGGATCTTACAAAGGTTACAAGAGAAGGGCTGGTAGCTTTCTTATCCCAGTACCACAACCGGGATGCCAATCTCGCAGCTGTAGTAGGCGACTTAACAACTTCGTATGCGCACGCAGAGATACCAGAAACTGTTAGTGATGAAGCATTTTATGATAACTTTATTTCTATGGTAAATAGGCAGGTCGTTATTGCGAAGAGATCGTTTATATCAGACCCTATGCCCGGTAACTTGATGATGGGATTGGCGGCACTTGGGAGACAAGCTCAGGAAGCCATTATGTCTAGAAAAGAGATTAAAGAAGCTGGTAGAGTTGAGGTTCTTGATACAATTAGGCAACAAGCACTTACTTTTCAAATGCGCACCATTGAAGGCAATGATATAATAACAATAGACGAAGTTCTGCAAGATGAGCTAGAGGAAGATGAAAGCAATGTCAGAAAGCTCTCCATTGTCAATTCAAAATGAAGTAGAGACACTTGTCTCCGATAAGTTTATTGTCGACTACTTTCATGATGGAGATGATCTGGTATATCATTTCTATCCTAATCCTATAGAGCTTCCCTTTATGGACAACTTTCATTTGCTACTTGAAGAAGCATTTGTTAGTACGTTACCAGAGAACACAGACGTTAGAGCGCAGTTTATAGAAAACTATGAAATGGTGAACTTTGAAAGAAGTTTGCGCCCTGAGGATCGGCCACACAGTTCTTTTTGGGTTAGAGTAAAAGAGTTAGCTGCAAATCCAATGGCGGATCTCTTCTTAAAAGAGCGTCTATTTAACAACTTAAAAGAATTGACGAGGTAATCATGGCCACTAACTATTATGCAAAGAAGTTTGCAAGTACATCAGAGATCGCAGAGTTCCTTAACTTTGGAGCAGGTACCCTTAAGGAATCAGGAACTGGTTTTATTAGCGGTACCAATCTCTTCACAGCAGTAACGCAAAATACATACAATGACTGGACTGATATTGATGGTGGGGGTACATCACTATCTGGCGTTTTAATCCTATCTGGACAAGTAGCTGGAGAGCAGTTTACATCTTTTGCCACTTCCGACGTTGCTACTGCTAGCACTATTAATCTTACTGGTATGACCAATATAGGGTCTTCTGGCAGCCCTGTAGCTTATCGGATCTATGATGTGGCTGGAACATTCCCTTCTGCAGGATCAATTGAAATTTTATCACAAGTAGACAGTGGTTTTCTATTGGTATGGAAGAACGCAGCTCCTGTATACTTTAGTTGAGGTGATCTGTGAGTACACTTGACACTGCTGTAAAGATTGGAGCACTTGTTAGCTCTATTGTAATCCTTCCCACCTTTGGCTGGGTATGGCATACCAACACTAAAGTTGAGCGGCTAACACTAGAACTGAAAGCTGTACAGGAAGACGTAAAGGAGATGGAACCAAATACTTTACATCTAGAGCTGGTAAAAAAAGATATTGAAGTGATGAAACAAGATATATCTGAGATCAAAACAATCTTAATGAAGATGTCCAAGTAGGAGTCACTATGTGGTTTGTTTTACTTATGTCATGCGGTGAAGCACCTGCAAAAACTGAACATCACCATGTCAGTGTATCTAACACTCGAATAAAAACTATGACAGCACCTACAAAGGCTAAGCAAACTAAGAGCGAAAAAAAAGCGCCCACTGCACAAGAGCGTATGGTAGAGATGAAATCGGATATGGGTGAGGCCAAAGATGACCTCAGCTGCATTAAGACCTTTTTACAGTGTAGGGAAGATGGCTCTCAAATAAGTTTTGAAGACTATGAACTGCAGCACTGCCAGGGCGAAAAAAATCCATAAAGATGAAGGGCAATCCGAAGACTGCCCTTGCTCTACACTTTAACAAATACTTACGACTTAATTGCTCGTAAAAGTGTATTTGTCAAAGTCTCAATAGATACTTTTTGATCCTGAATGACTCGCTCCAGATACTTTTCTTGGAGAACTTTCTCATCCATCAGATCTCTCAACCCTCCAACCTGGATATCTAGGTTAGAGACAATCTCTGAAAGTTCATCGATAGTTGCTTTCGCATCAAACAGTTGTTTTTCAGCGGTTTTTCGTAAAAAGACTTCATTCTCTAGTTCTTCTTTAAGCTCATGCGGTTCAGCTCTCGTAAGAGCTGCTTCGGATTCTGCTTCAAGTTTCTCTAAGAGTCGCAGTCGTGCTATGGGTACAAATGGCATTATAGCCTCCGTTTATGGGTTAGGTTAAAAGGTTAATTTTCACAATAGGGAAAGCGGCCGGGGGAGGTGGGAGCGTACCCCACCTTTCCGGCTCATCCCTATTTACGCTTCTTTATTCGACTTCGGGGGTGTATCCTCTGTGGATTCCCCAGATGCGGCATACCAGCATCGAGGCACACACTTGGCATAGATACATCACTGCACCGTACCAGAAATCACATCCTAAGTGCATTGGGATTGCCATTGGAACGATAAAGGACATCACTGATATAATAACGGATGATCCTACCATCCCGATCATATACACCTTTTTTCCTGTGTGGATCGCGCGATCTAGGATCGCTGGTATACATACCAGAAACTCCATTGCAAGAATAGAGTATACTAAGTAAAGGGCGAACACCGCAATATACATTCCCATCACTCACCTCCATAGATAGAAGGCATTGATCCAAGAAGTTTGAGGGCAGAGTTAAGAGCACTTTTAAGATGCGCATTCTCTTCTTCAAGTTCGTCTTTTGTCCAGCACTCCGAACGCAATCTTTGATCTTGATCATGTAACTGATCTTGAGCACTACAAAGTTGTTGTCTTAGCAGCTGAACTTCATCCTGTGCGGCGAACTTAGCCTCGTCAGCTTCTCGTCGCAGATTGTGAGTCTCTTTGAGCTCCGCTCGAAGATCTTGGATTAGACTTTGAAGATCTTCGACGTGTGATTTATGTTTTGAGTGAGTCTCAACCAAAGTCTCAATTACACGCAACTGTTTCGTTTTTCCAATCTCGGAATAACAAGAAAAGCTGTCGGTATTAGTACTATTCAATTTGGATAGTAGTTGGTGAATATCAGAGAAGTGCTGATCACATCCTTTAAGAAGCTGAACTTCTTGAAGAAGTTCTTGATGTTTTGCATGAATGAGTAGAAGCGAATTGTATTCGCTAGTAGGTACGTAAGGCATGTTATTTCCTTTGTTTACGTATTAGAGGGAGAGTTATTAGTATTCCAAGCCACCATAAGGAATACTAGGCATATTTGGTGACAAAATACTTATTCTATAAACTGGGCTATATTTGCAGATATTGATAGAATAGTCGTAAGAATGGAGTGTATATGCGTAAGAATCACTTAGAAGTAGTAGAGAAAAGTGGCCCAGTTGCGAAATCTAACGAAATAAGGTATGATGACGAAGCCCTAATCGGGCTGTACAAAATAATAAGATCACAAAGAGATGAGTTGAGACAGATGTCCCATAGATTGGACATAATGATGGCAGTAGTGAGCATCTCAGTGTTTATGACTATGCTAGGCTTTGCTTTCTAGCGAGGAGACAATATGTATTTAAAACCGGGCATGATTGCCTTTTTAGTTGCCTGCAACTGCGGCAAAAAAGTAGAAACAGTAGACACGTCTTCTGAGGATACAGCTGTTGAACCTGCTGATACCTCTGTTGAGGAGTCTGATACCTCAGTAGAAGAACCAGTAGATACCTCAGAATCTACGGAAGACACTGGCACCGACACAGGAGAATAAGATGATTGAATCGATTAAGAATAATAAAGTAAAAGTTAGTGTAGTAAGTGGTGTTTTCATTATCGCTACGGCTTATGGTACTTGCACCATCGATCCTAATGAAGAAGCAATTCAACAAGCTGTGGAAGAGAAGGTGGAACCAAAAGAGGAGGTTCCTGCTGAAGAGCCTAAAGTTGAGGAGTCTTCTGAAGAGCAAGTTAAAGAACCAGTAGGGGAGCCAAAAGAAAAAGTTCCTACCGAAGTTTTGGCAAACTAGACTAACTTTTATAAGTTTCATATAGTAGAAGTGTTGTTTGACATGATGACACTCCTGTAGAATAGTTGGAATGCGTCGCCTTTTGTTACTTAGGGTGGCGCATTTTTTCCTTACCAGTTAGATCTCGTTATGATACAATCAGATAAAAGGTTACAAAGGTTATGAAAATGCAAACAACACTTATTATTATTGCCTTACTCGTTGGTGGTGGAGCTGGCTTTGGTATAACCCGAATCGGCAAGTCACAAGAACCCCAAGCTCCTGTAGTGATTCAAGATAACACGTCAGAAAAGCAGCAGGATGTAGTACTGCAGCTTACCGATTTAGACTTGGTAAAAGAGGCTTGTTCTTCTGAGTTTATTGTGGGTAAGTCCCAAGGTGATGTCCTTTGTCGTGAGCTGTTCTGTAGAATGCAACAAAGGGGTGTTGATGCAAAGACTGGTGCCTCTGAATGTGAAGCCATCTCAAATGTAAAAAATAAGATAACCATACACAGCTTCTGCACTGAAATGGCAACAAAGACTGTAGAAGAACCATCTTCAGTTGATGTTGAAGGTGTTGAGATGTCTGTCTTAACCAGTGTAAAGGTTGTTGATGATGCTAACTTTAAATCTTGTGTAGAATTCTTTGATCGGAGAATCTAGTGCCAAGAGAATACTTACAAAAACCGTACTGGAAAAATGAATACGAGTGGGTATGCCCTCGTCATCTCCCATCCTTAGTAAATAAATCTACGGATGGTGTGTGCGCTTTCTCTGGATGCTACGCCACTAGACCAAGAAGGGTACTAGCAGTTAAGCTGTGTTCTCATGAAAAATGCAATACTCTATACGGAAGTAAAGGCAATCAAAGGCCTAAGAGCAAATACTGCGGTGACGATTGCAGAAAAAAACAAGCAAGATTAAATTATAGGAAGCGTAATGCCTAAGCTCCGCTCATCATTAGGATCTATTCCCGCTATGGCAGGTATTTTAGGTGGGGGATACGGCCATCTTATAAGCACAGTGGGTCAAACTCCTAGCCAAAGACAATCTAAACAAGGCCTTGGATCAACCGGGATAGGGTATCTCACTGGTGTAGGAGCTGATGTTGCTATGCAGAGAATACTTCAAAGTCGGCGGCTAGAAGATTTTCTGCCAGAGAGGCCAGAGCGTTTGGTCAGAAACTTTAAAAAAGAGTTAAAGAGAATACAAAGAGCAAAATGGCCGGAGTCTACTAAGGAGCGGGCTACTCGTAATCTTTATGCTAGAAAGGAAAAACAAAACCAAAGTATACAAAAATATAAAAAAGCTAAGGCTAAGTTTTTTAAGAAAAATAAACAAATACAAAGAGCTGTTCCGGTAGCGACTCTACTTGGTACACTTGGACTCGGATTCTATCGAGGATTACAGGGAGCAAAAAATGAAAAATCGAAACGTACATGAATACTTGCTAGAAAAGCAAGCAATGAAGCTATCTACAATGGGTAAGATCTCACTGCCCTTCATAGCTGGATCTTATGGTCAAGCCGGACTAGATACTGGACATAGAGGCATTTATGGACATGGAGCAAGTACTAAAGATGAGCAAGAAGCATTCCGTAGAGGGGCTAAGATTGGTTTAGGAACACTGGCAGCGTATGAAGGGATGAAGCACGGTATTCCCTATGTAGGCGGAAAAGTATCAAAGGGGTTGAAAAGCAGAATCGAAAAGCTAGATAAGCAATACAGAAAGCTTAACCCAAAATCTTCGGAACCACCAAGAGGTGCCTTTGGAAGAGATCGTTATGTTTCTAGGGTTGTTAAAAACAAAGATGGAACGATTAACTTTGAAGAGTCTACAAAGAAGTCTAGGAAGAGTGATGCAGCTCCTAAAGGTCCAAGTGTCTATGACACGAAACCAAAAAGTGGAGTCGTGGTAAACCCTGAGGGACAAAACCTTAAAGAGTTTGGTAAAAAAGTGCAGCCGCTTATAGATAAAATGAGAAAAGCTGGTGATAGGAAAAAAGCAATTGCTGACTTTATGAAGAAGTTCAATTACAATAGACCTGTAATCGGAGCTGGGCTAGGTCTTGGTGCTCTTGTAACATCTTACGCAACTGGAATGGGCGCTGCTGATAAGAAGGGCGGTAATCTAAAGCAGCTCACGAGATTACAGCAGTTAAACCCTACTGATAAAGAGATGTCTGATGCCTACATACGATATGAAAAGGCTACCGGAGATCACCGCAATAGTATGGGTCTTAAACAAATCAATGATTATATCCAAAAGGGTAGGAGATAACTATGAGCTACAATGAAAACTCTGCAAAAAAATACGGATGGGAACCCTCTTGGTTTGGTTGCACAGACTTTGGTCCGGAGCTGACTAAAGCTATTCAGGCATTCCAAAAAGAGTATGGACTGGATGACGATGGTTTATGTGGGCCAGGTACTGTTAGGCGACTTCAAACAGTTAGAGAGTTGGAAGCTGATGAAGATGTTCCACCATCTCCTGAAGGAAAAGACTACATTATCGTAAATGGTAAACGATGTCCGATTGCATGGGATAGAGTAGTTACTCCTAATGAACCTGGAGCGATGATTGCCCCGGAAGGTACATATCGAAAGCACAATGGTATGCGCGATGTAAAGATGTTTGTAAACCACTGGGATGTTTGCTTAACCTCTAAGTCTTGCCATAAAGTTTTGATGAACCGAGGTATCTCCGTTCATTTTCTAATTGATAACGACGGAACCATCTACCAAACTATGGACGCTAATGACATTGGGTGGCATGCTGGAGGTCGTACTTTAAATAACTGCACAGTAGGCGTTGAGATTACAAATGCTTTTTATCCTAAGTATCAAGGATGGTATACAAAGCGTTTTGGTCCTAGACCTGTAAAAGAGGGCGTAAAGCTTAACGGTAAGTCCGTAGAAACGCATCTTGGGTTCTACCCAGTTCAGATGCAAGCTGCTAAGGCTTTATGGGAAGCGATTGCAGCTGTGTATAAGATTCCTTTACAAACTCCAACTAAAGATGATGGCTCTGAGTTGGCAGGCGTACACTATAATGCTTCAAAAGGTGCGTATCGAGGGATCGTACACCACTATAACCTCACTGAACGTAAAATGGATTGCGCAGGTTTTGACCTTACCAAATACATAGAGGATTAATATGGGTGTTAGAAGAACAAGCACTTATACTAGAGATATTCCTAGTAATATACGAAGAAGTTTTGAGAAACCTATTAAGTCTATTAAGGAATACCTTAAATCTAAGAAAGACGGTAAGTTCTACGTTCGGGAAGCAAAAATAAAAGATACCTATCATATTGAACCAGATAAACCTGATCTTGATGTTTCCACGGAAAAGATATATAAAAATAGAAGGATTGGTATGGACGAGCTTATGGATGCATATAAAGGGAAACCTCCAAAAGATCTCGCTGAAGCCTTTAGTCAAGACCTTTCCGATCAAAAGTTAAAACTAATTGGTCCTGCTGTATATGGTGGTGGGATTACGGCTAGTGGAGTGGCTATGTATAAAAAGAAAAAAGATAAGAAGATGATTAAAAAGGCTTCTGATTTAACAGTGCTCGAGTACTTAGAAAAGAAAGCATCTTCAATGATGTATGGGCAACCCCTTACCAAGAAAGAGCAGCAAAAGCTTGATACTGCTCGCAAGCTGTACACAGCTGGTAATGTTGCAGGGAGTGCTGGGAACGTAGCTATGTTGGCTTCTATTCCTATGTCTATGTTATCTAAGACAGACTTTGGAAGAAAGGCTGCCGGCTACACTGCTCTTGGAGGGGTAACAGGTATCCTTGGTAGTTATGGCTTAAGAGGGCTTGGATCCGCTAAGTATAAAAAAGTTCAAGATAAAAAGAGAACTCAAGCATTAAAACAAAGACTTCAAGAAGCAAAACAAGGAAAATAAAATGAACAGTGAATATGATGATAGTTACATGCTTTGTAAAGTTCTTGAAATGATTGCTTTACAAGCTTTAGAGCTAAAACAAAAAGTAAACAGCGGTAAGCAACTTCCGTCTTGGGCAGAGTACAAAGTATACAAGGCCAAAGATGCTATCCAGTCTGCTCTTGGATCTACTTACAGATTAGAAGATCACATGAGCGCTGGTATGCCTATGCGTATTGCAATGCATAAGATTGCAGGTGAGAAGGATGCTCCTGGATACCGACCAGCAGATGGTGATAAAAACTGCGGCAACTGTGAATACAGAGATGAATCTGGATTGTGCAGAGCATTTAACTTTAAGTGTAAAGCAGACTGGGTTTGCGATTCTTGGGAACCTATAGACTAGCTAAAAAAATATGAAATCAGAAGTGGGCTCCGTAGAGCCCATCTTTTTATTCCTCAAAATCAATGAAACCCAATACAGTTTCGTCGATTTTTACATTTACATTATTCAGAGCAAACTGCACCTTTGCTCTTTTTCTGTAGTTACCCCCTTTATTCAGGTAACTTTTATCAAAAGTTACGCCATGCAGCTCAAATATTCTTTCCCAGACATCCAATCTGGATTTCCATCTTTGAGCTGCACCCAACCCAAATCCTTTTTTAAGCTTGAAGCCTATACCAAGAACTCCAGTCAACCATACTAAGAACGTTCCGCATACATCTTCCCACTCTTTCTTGGCTTCTTCCCAGTCACGCTTAAGGAGTTCATCAAACAACTCTTTACACTCTCCTAATACATAAGACAATGGCAACTTACTTGCCATAATCTTATCTAACACAAACAAAGTATCCATAATTTTTACCTCTAAAATGGATTATCCCCAAAGATCACACCTGGGACATGCATAATGTGTGACAGGATACTTATTCTTTAAAAGGTTTATTTTTTGCGGGCCTCTTCTCTTTTACGCTTCCACTCTTCGTAATCGCCTTCCTCTTTCTTAGGCCACCAAGTAATTACAATAGAGCCTAATACGGGAAACTCTTGATCTTCAGTGTAGTACGATGTGCCTGCGGGCAGCTGCTCAAAGCGAGTGTCGACAGATATACTTTTAAACCTTAGTTTAAGCCAGTCTTGCATATATCGTCGCATTGCTGTATCTTTTCTATCAGAAGGGTTATAATCCTTTACTGGTATGGTAATCTTATTGATATCGCCATGAATCTCTTGCTCAAAGTACGGCAAGATTCTACCAGACGATAGTTTAGATATAGTTTCTACAGCCACTGAGAGGTCATTTGTGTCAGCGTTGATGCCAGGTTCTACTGATTCCATAAACTTTACTCCATTTCAATTTACTAAGTTTTCTGTGATGCACCGTGGGAAACCTATATCACTTGACAGGAGACCTTGGCTAGAACAAATATACAACAGTCCAGTAACTCGAACAAGCGATGGGATTATGCGTCGAAAGATGCTTTTAATCTTTGGCAGACAGTGCGAAAAGAGTACAACTATAGGTAACACTCTTATCTCTCTTTCTAATCTTATCCCATACTTGAGGTTGTTGTATGTTTCGGCTTCTGATGCTCAGATGCGAGAATTTTCTGATGAGCGTTTACGTTCTGTTATTTCTAATAGTCCTGTTCTCACAACTCTTACGGGGCATAACATTCGCGGAGCTAGAGAAACGCAAAACGTTCAAACGAAAAGGTGGATGAACCAAAGTAAGATTGTGCTTAGATCTGTGTATAGATCAGCAGACCGTGTGCGTGGTATTTCCTCTGATGTGCTAGCTATGGATGAGATCCAGGACATCTACACCGATGCTTTTCCTGTTGTAGAGGAGGTTCTTTTCCACTCTGAACTGGATGACGGGCCAATGAGCATCTATGCAGGAACGCCAAAGACACTGGATAACCCCTTGCAGTATTATTGGGAACGCTTTTCTACGATGAATGAGTGGATGATTAAATGTGAAGGCTGTAATAAGTGGCAAAGCATTACTGAGAAGCATATTGGCAAAGAGGGATTGCAGTGTACAAAGTGCAGTAAGGAGTTAAACCCTGTATCTGGCAAAGCGCAATGGGTGTGTACATCGAATAAGGATAGGGAGTGGAATGGATTTAGGCTGCCTCAGCCTGTAGTTCCCTATGCGTATAGACACGACGCAGAACACTTTGAAAGACACTGGACCAACTTACTTGCAAAGCAGAAGCGTTATCCTAGACAAAGATTCTTAAATGAGGTAATGGCTGAATCGTACGACTCTGGGACAAAGCCAGTAACACTAGAGGATGTACGTAAGTGCTGTGTAGGAACACTCTGGGTAGAGCCTGACAACGTATCTAGAGAACACCAGGCGAAGAAGAAATGGGCTGGTGTTGACTGGGGAACTGGGGACGGTTCTTATACTGTTTTGTCTATCTGGGCGTACGATGCAAATGGCCGCTTTTCTTTAATGTATGCGAAAAAATATACAGGGAGAGAATCGGATCCAGAGTATAGCTGGAGAAACATTATTGAACTCTGTAAGCACTACGGTGTAAATAAGATTGGATCGGACTGGGGCTTTGGTTTCTATACGAATGCACAGCTGCGCAAAGCATTTGGAGAGGCTAGAGTTCTCCTATACCAGCATACAGGTAACCAAAAAGACAAAGTTAAATGGGATGCCCAGGCAAAGAAGTTCACTACAGATAGATCCCGTGTGATGCAAGATGTCTTTACTCTGATTAAGACCGGGCCAGTAAGTAAGGGTATTGCGTTTCCTAACTGGGGTATTATGGAACCCTTTGCTGCAGATATTCTCTCAGTGTACTCAGAGTATTCTGAAACTAGACGACGCATTGTATTTAATCATCCAAGGGGTACACCGGATGACTTTATGCATACAGTGGTATATGCTTTCTTAGCATCACAGTGGGATGTTAAACGTCCAGAGTTTTACCAACTAGGAAACTAAACGAAAAAAATACTATAAAGCAAAAGGCCGACTCCCGAAGGAGCCGACCTACCAATCAATCCAACTTTGAGCTTGAGTTACATTAGTAGTTACTTACCAACTCTAGCTCGACTGCACCGTCTGGTGTCTCTGCTACCAAAGCATCTTCGACATCTTCAGCGGAGCCACTCAGCAAGAAGCGCTTGACTACGTATGCTACACCTGCGACGATGATGATTGATCCTACAGTAGCTCCCATGATTTTGAGACTGTGTGATGATTTCCATGATAGCAGAGAGGCTAATTCCTCATCCTTGGCTTTCATCGCTGAGTCTAGTTCTTTGGCAGCATCCGAAGCGGCTTTATCCATTGCAGAACGTAAGTCCTCAATAGCCTGTTCTTTTTCCTCGATTTGCGTCACCAGAGAGCTCTTCTCATTTGTAAGCATAATCACTTGTCCAGACAAGCTGCTCTTTTGTTGAGTGAGAGTATCCTTCTCTTGAGTGAGAGTATCCTTCTCTTGAGTGAGAGTATCCTTCTCTTGAGTGAGAGTATCCTTCTCTTGAGTGAGAGTATTCACATTTTCTTCAAGATTAACAATCTTTTCATGTGCCTCTTGCAGAGCTTGTGAAGATGATGGGGTTGATGATGGGGTTGCGGGGGTAGTTTGGGCTGGTTTGTTGCCCGATTTTGCATTGCCTTTAGCCATGACTTTTTCTCCTAAGAGGTTTTTTGTACAAAAGTTAATGTCATCTCCCAAAGTCACACGGGAGTGTATAGACGTAGATTGTGTGACAAAACTCTTATGACACAAAAGATTCTAAATTTGCAGTTTTTTACTGTTGAGCACGTTTTGCTAGAAAGTTTAGTAAGAACTCATCAGTAGTTTGCTCTACTACTCTAGAGCTGACAATTTTTTTAGCCCAGAACTTATCCATCGCAATGTGCTCTGAAAGGGATACATAAAGCAATCCATATAGTCTATTCCTTCCAGACTCTAAACGGCTAATCAGAATATCAGAAGTAGTTTTAGGCAAGGCCATACTTCCGATATAGTGGAGCATTCTTTCAGATAGATCAAAGAGGCCAGTCCAAGACCTAGTACCTTTCATTTGAACAAGGCGCAATACCTCTCTATCTTTAAGACTAATCATAGTATCTGAGATAGACATAATAGTACGTACATCCCAACTAACCTGCGTAAGCATTATCATTATCTCTTCGTGCAGAGACTGCAGCTGTTCATCCGTTCTTGGGGGCTTAAGATTTCCAACCCCAATCATCATCTTTAAAGTTTCCATCTCTGCCTCTAAAGTATTTACTCTAGTTTGCAGTCTTAGGACCTCGGTACGGGTTACTTTATCACTTTGGTATTTGACAGTTTCATAAAAAGAGTGTACTTCTTCTGTAGAAACTTTTATCTTTTTGGGCGTCCCATAATTTTTTAAGGTGCCGTTACGGATATATTTAGATATAGTAGTAGGAGAGCACTGTAATATTACAGCTGCCTCTCTGCGAGAATAGAAACTCATCATAATCTTTTTCCTGTGGTATGTCTATGAACTATGAATTAGAAAAGTTAGCTGGTAGCCTTGTTAAGACTGCTTCGTCTGAAAAACTTCAAGTCCTAGCAAAGAGGGCAGCGTCTAGCTTTGTAGGAAAAGAGTCTGAATCATTAAACGATGCTATTAGAAGTGTAATCGAAAATGAGAACTTAAACAAAAACCAAATTCAAAGAGTTTCTGAGATGACCAACCAAGCGGTATGGAAAGCTCAGTTTCATGAAGGTGGTAACCGTGATCACTTTGCACCAGCTGACGCATCTGCTTTGATTGAAGAGTTGGGAGAGCGTCCAGTGTCCGTTCCAGATCAGACATTAGATTATGCGACTGATCCTGGAGAGAAGAAACAAAGTGACTTCGACCTGGAGCAAATCTTTAAAGTAGAAGACAACGCTGATATTCCTAGATTGGATGAGTCCTCTGAGATGGTTGCTGAACAGCAAAAAGTTGCTTCGGTAAAGAACATGGCTGAGTATAGTCTAAATACTATTATGAGATCCATGGAAGATACCTCTGAAGAGTTCTATGGGCATGTAAAGCAAGCACACATGAGAGATGACATCGGGATTCTTCAGATCGCTAGAGCTATTTCAGAAGTAACCGAGTCAGAAAACTTTGCCTCATCAATTATGAAGACAGCTTCTGAGCGATTGCAAGGCGAAGGTGTACGGATCAATACGGCTAAGGAGGCTGCTCTGCTAAGAGAGCCTGTTGTTATCAACTCAGAGCACCCATTGCTCTTTGCGGCCACTAGGCTTGAAAAGTTAGCAATGTCTTACAAAGAAGCTTATGTTATGCTTGAAGGTGCTGAAGCAAAGCATAAAGAACTATCTCGAATGATTAGGACTACTCGTCGATGAAATCTGTATCCCAGGTATATGGCTTAGAAAAAGAAGCATTTGCACGGGCAGGTATGGCCGTCGCAAACAAGGGATACAACTTATTTAAAAGCCTAAGAAATCTACCAAAGGCTACAGCCGGCAAGGTTCTTCCTGCATTAAAGCGAGGTGGATCTAACTACATGCAAGCACTAGGAAAAACTGAAGGAACTATGGGAAAGGTGTTCTTAGGTGGATCAGGTGTGGCAGTGGTTGGTGGGCTTCCCGGGGTTAACCTAGCACCAGCATTGGGTGGTAAAGATAGCATTGCAAATATGTTTTTGAACCCAAAGTCTATGGTCGCAGAAAAAAAGATCGATTTTAAATCCGCAAGAAACTTAGTACAAAAAACAAACCTAGGCCCGTACCAATCTTATGTGCCTATGGCAAAAACTGGTGGAGCTAATATGTATAAGCATAAACAAATTATAAAACAAGCGAGCGCTAAAGGTGTTGCTAGAGACGCTTTGATGTATGGTCTTGCCGGTATTGGCATCGGAGCTGGAGCTCCTTTGGCCACTTACGGTATTGGTAAAGGTCTTAAGTACTTAAATAGAGGAAGTGTTAACCGTGATTACAATGCCGTAGTTAAGGAAGATCCCTCTTTGAAGAACGACAAAGCAAAAAAACTTTATAAAGTTTTGCATAGAACAGCTCCTACAGTGGCAAGAGAACCAGTAATGGCTTCAAAAGTTTTGGCTAATATGATGGAAATCCCACAAATCACTCCGCAAACTTTTGCAGACGTGTTAAGATTAGAAAAACTTTACCAAGAAACTGAGATGCCATTCTTTGGTCCTAAACACCAAATGAAGCCTGGCGACATTACTTAAGAGATTCCAATGTTAGAAAAAGTTATACACTTTCATACTCATGATACTTTAGGTAGATGTTTCGCTGAAGCTATTGATGTAAACCCCAGTAAGTCGGGAATGACAAAAGTAGCTGGTAACTTAGACCCTAAGCTGCAAGCATTTATTCGTAGCATTAAACCTGACCCTAAGTATCAATACGTTCTTATGACCCCTATGGGAGCTCATGAGTTTTGGGGTATGAATGTAAACGGGGACATCTTCCCCGAGATCTCTTTAGGTCATGACTATCTTACTGATAATCCCCAGAAGGTAATTGACGAGTTAGAACGACGTTATCTTAAGCCTCACGGCAAAAGTTTGCCACCAGTTCCTATCAAGGAGTTTGGCTTTCGAACCTTCATGAATGCACTTCGGTATAAGCATCACGTCAACAAAAATCCGGAAATCGCTTTTGGTGACATTGTTTTTGTTACCTACAACAGGCCTATGCACCGTGTAGAATTGATTGTTCGTCACGATAGGCAAAAAGCCAGAGAGGTTGGTGCCGAGCAGATTATTGTTGATATTGATAACGGTAAGCCTCGTCAAATCTCTATGGGATGTAAGGTTCCTTTTGATGTATGCTCCGTATGCGGTAACGTTTCTAAGACTACAAGGGATTACTGCAGCCATCTTGCAAACGAAATGGGAAGAGTGCGTGATGATGGAACTGTAGTTGGTGCCATTAACTTTTTCCCTAGATTTTTCGACTTGTCTGATGTATTTGTACCAGCTGCAAAAGAGGCTGGTGTTCTAATGAAAGTTGCTTCTGCGCAACACAGCTTAAGAGAAAAAGTTGCTTCCTATAAAAAACTTGCAGAAGTTAAGAAAAAAATTCTACCGAATGCTGTAAGCGAATCTTTAATAAAAGCGCAGTCTTGTGAGCCAAACATTCCAAGAGCTTTTATGGATAAAATGCCTTTTGAGAAGTTGCTATCAACAATGGCTATGCTTGGTATGGTAGCAAAACCTCATGAGTTCCAGTATGGAATGCTAAGAAGAATGGGACGGCCAGACTTGGCTAGTTCTTTTAGGGCATCCAATACTATTTTCCCAATGGGAAGAACTCATATAGGTCCGGCTCCACGGATAGAACGGTCAATGTACGACGGTGGTATAGCAAGACTTTTGTCCTCCTTAATTCCAGGGAGGTCTGCTTTTGCTCCGCACTTGCCTAATCGGATTGTGCGTATTACTGTTATTAAACCAGTACAACGGATGACAGAAGGCAGCGGAGACATACTTAATAAAGTGGCGTCAGCGTATGCAGGATACAGAAAAAGTTTAAGAACAATTGGCGCTGATTTGGATAGTGTTGTAGAAGATGATATGGACTTTTACTATAAAAACTTCTTTAACGATATGCTAACTGACTCTTTGACAAAAGTTTCTTCACAAAATAATCTTTCTTTAACAGTCCCATATCTACATAATGTATATTATAATACAGATGTAGTTCCGGAATGGGATCTTAACTTTAATAACTTTTCAAGTGCCCGTATATTACTCGGGTCTCTCTAGAAGGAGAATCCAAATGGATATGAATCAACTGCTTGAGTCCCTTTACAAGTCAGAAAATGCGGGGACTACTTTAGAAAAAACTGCCGAAGCTACACTGATGAATGCTTTGTCTAACTCAGGTAATACTGAAAATCCTTTTATGGACTATGACCTGGACACCCTGCAGAAGCTTGCCTCAGAGCTGACCGAGGTAGATCAGCATGAGGAAACTCAAGCACAAGAATACTTTGAAGACGAAGCTATGGACAAGACAGCTGGTGAGCAAATGGCCCACGCCTGTGTACATGAGCTGACTTTGATTAAAGAAGCGATGCAACAAGGTCTTTGCCGTGTTTGTAAAACCAATCCTTTTGACTTAGAAGGATCATCAATCTGCTCTGGCTGCTTGGAGGACTAATGTCTAGTTTGAATGATTTGATTATGTCTGCAATCTCTGGTGTCGATACTGAAGTTGATGCAGAGGTAGAAAAGATTGCTTCTGCTCAAGAAGTATCTGACTATGCAGAAAACGATATTGAAAAAATTGCTTCAGCTTTGGAATGGGTAGCTCGTCAAGGCGTAGAAACCTTTACCAAAGAAGCTATGCAGGCTGACATCACCGCTAGCGGAAATCATGGTGATAATCCAGCTGAGAAGTCTGGCTTCGGCTCTTCTGAAAATAAATCACACCATCCAGCGCTTGCTTCAAATGAAGCCGCTATGGCTTATTCACCAGAAGAAAGAAACAAGATGATCGACCCAACACTTAAAAGTTTGTTGTCGAACGCTAATAAAGATAGTATTCATACAGCAAAGATTGTTGCTCCTGGTAAGCAAAAAGTTGCGTCTGATACTAAAGAGTTATTACGTCAAGCTATTGCTGCTAAGTTAGCACAAAAATAGATAGGAGAACTTATGATTAAAATTAGTAGTGAAGAGGTAAACGCAACTTTAATCAAAGCTGCCCATGCCCTTCGTTCGCAAAATGAAGAGATTTCTCGTCTTCGCCATGAGATTGCGGTTCTTAACCGCCATAACTACGCTGAAAAGATTGCTTCTGCAGCTGTTGAGCGTGGGATTATGGATCCCATGGATGCAAGAGATTATGCAAAATCATTAGCCGAAGGGGATAAAGACCTCGCTATGGTTGAAGATTTTGTATCACAGACTACAGCAGGCATTCCTTTGGGAACCGGTCTAGCCAAGACCGCAGCAGAATACAGTGGCTCTGGTGACTCAGATCCGTTAACTACATTTTTACTTTCATCTGATTATTAAACCTTAGCGGAGGATTCCCCATGCTAAAACTTATTTCTCCACTCTCGGATGTCTACCGAAAGGACTACGAGATTGATACAACCTATTTAACTACTAACCCTACTTCTTCTGACGCTACTAAGATGATCATTGAAGCCGGTCGTTGGGTACAGCTTACCACCAGTGGTAAAATTACTCACATTGGTAATCAAGCTGCAAATGCTGGTACCGCTGGTGTAGGCGGAGTTTCTACATCTACAGGTGACGGATCTACTTCAGAAGTAGTAGTGCAGCTTTGGAATGACAAAGGCGATTATGGAGTACAAGCTCTTGGAAAAGCCACTACATTGTTCTTAGGATCTTATGAAGCCACTACTGACATGTACGTAGCAACATCAGCCGGTGGTAGTAAAGCCATGGCTATTGGTGCTTTGCTAACTGTCGATGAACAAGGCAAGCTTGTTGTTGCTGATACCGCTGGTGAAATGATCGTAGGCCAATGCACTAAACTTGATTCAACTGCAGGTACAATCAACTTTGTTCGATTTGCCTCACCTTACCCACTTCAATAATCTGAGGAGATAAAACAATGAACGGTACATCATTAAATAGTATTTTCTCCGCACACTTGGACTCTCCTGAAGGCAAAGAAAAGCTCGCTGCAGCTGCCAATGCTTACATTAGAGACAAGCTGCGTGAGAATTCTTTTGCTCGTAAAATCTTGCCACCACAAATGGTTTCTAAAGCAGACTTGCAAGTCTCTGTTAACCACGACACTCTGGTATACGTAGATGAGATTGAGCCAAACTCACAAGCAGTATCTTTGACTTTCCGTGGCCAACCTCGTGTTCGTTACATTCAAGGTGCTCGCTACGAGATTCCATTCTTCACTATCAGCTCTGAAAAGTTTGAAAAGACTGAGCAAGAGTTGATGGCATATCGTATGCCAATCACCAAGATCATTGAAGACAATGCTGTTAAAGACATTCAAGAAGTAGAAGACCATCGCTTTTTGACTTACTGCCACAGCTGTGTTGGAAATGACATTGCTAACCAACAGGTTATGGGTGAGCAAGCTACTGACGATATCGCTGCTAATGGTACTGGTACTGGATTTGAAGGTACTCTCCAGCGCGGTGACTTGATCAAAATGTTCAAGAACATGGACGGTAAGCGTCGTCGTTTGGACAAAGTATTGATGAACGAAGTTAACTGGGACGAGTGTTTGGCTTGGACTATTGAAGACTTCGGTGATACTGTACAAGGTAAAGTTGTTATCGACGGCTTCAACTTTGACACTATTATGGGTCGTAAGATCGTTCGTACTATCAAAACTGACATCTTGCCTACTGGTAACATCTATGGATTTACTTCTCCGGAGTTCTTGGGTAAGTTCCTTGTACTGAACAACACTAAGTTCTACATTGACAAGGTCGCTAACTTGATTACTTTCCAATGCTATGAAGACATTGGTATGGGTATTGGTAACGTCAGCTCTATCAATCGCTTGATCTTGTACAACAAGGCTACTACTCCAGACGCAATGCCTTCTGAGTCAGCTGTTGGTACAGGTGATGCCGATGGTAATGGTGTATTCAACTTGGCTTCTGCTGAGGACGGTGGTATCGTCTTCCCAAGTGTTAGCACCTACTAATCCTAACTAAGGTAGTATTATGAGGAAATATCTAGTACAAAATGTTTCAAACGAAATGCAACAGTTCCATGGTCACTCTCTTGGTAGAGTGCGCGGTGGACGTCCTGGCGGCTCTATTTGGCTTTATGATGATCAGTACAACACTCCCCAGGTTCAAGCTCGCTTAAACTCAGGAGTAATGATCTTGGTTAAAGTGGATCCCCCTATTGTGGCTGAAGTAGAATCAGAAGTACTGGATGTTCCTCAACCTATCGAAGAGATTGTTATCGAGGAAGAGCAGACCGAAGAAGTCGTTGAAGTCTTAGAGGTTCAGGATGCCGAAGAGACTGAGGCAGAAGTTATTGATTACTCTTCCTTGAAAACATCTGAATTAAGAAACATTCTTAAAGAAAAAGGTCTGTATGACCCTTCAAGAAAAAAGAAGTCTGATATGTTAGCAATCTTGGAGGAGCACAATGAAGATTAATCATCCACTGACTTATGTAAGGCCACAGGCAATCAGTGTAGATAACCTGACCCTTTCTAAAGGAATTCCAGTTCACATTCCCTTATCAAGAGTAACGGACGAGCTTCGCGCCATGGAAAAAGCCGGCGAGATTCGTATTGTTGTTAGAGGGAAAAAAGCAATGTTGGTTAAACTATGACAACTCCACTAAGCATGGACCAGTTCACATCTGAAGTCAGAGGCTACATCAGAGACTTTGAAGAGCTTAATCGCTTGATCTCTGGTGAAGAGAGCTCTGATCGTATGATTCAGTACTGCATTGGACTAGCTCTGGACGAGTATAATGTAAAACCCCCTCTTTCATCAAACACTATTTCTAACTTTCCTTCTCGTAGTATCTTACTTCAGCTGACCATCTGTCACCTGCTAACTTCTGTAGGGATTCTCAAGAGTCGTAATCGTTTTACGTATTCTGACTCAGGATTTTCTGTGCAAAGTGAAGCGCAAGATGATAGATATGTTAGGTGGATATCACTAATAAGATCGCAAGTTGATCCCATGATTATGAGATTAAAGATTGCAATCAACATTAGTGAAGGGTACGGGGCTTCTCTTGGCTCTGAATACGGCTGGATACACGGTTGGTATGCAGTTGCATAAAATGTGTGTTACTACTATAAATAAATAACGGAGTTTATATGACTACATTAAATGACATTTCAGCAGCCGACTTCCTACAGCTTGTAGAGAACGGTGATGTTGACTTAAGCGACTACCTAGGGCCTCAGGAGAAGATTGCTTCTTCATTGTCTGAGTTGAGCGACGAGGAACTTCTTGGAATCTTAGAAGGCCTTGAAGATGACTCTTTTGAAAAAGAAGCTGGCGCTTTTGATTTGAATGACCTCTCTGTTGGAGAGTTTATTGAGTTCGCTGCACATCTTGAAGAAGAGATGGGCATGGATAAAGAAGCGGGTGCCTTTGACCTGAATGAACTTTCGGTAGATGAGTTTTTACACTTTGCTGCAGATCTTGAAGAAGAGATGGAAAAAGAAGCTTTTAACGTAAAAAGTATGGCTAAAAAATATATCCCCGGTGTTGCACAGTATAGTAGAGGGCGCCGGCATGCAAAGAATGTCGTCACTTTAAGTGAAGACGCTGCTAAGAGACTCAAAGATGGTCAGTCTCTTACTGATAAAGGAACTGCCTCTAAAGCTTTTAGAAAGAAACGAGGTCAAGATGCATCTAGACAAGATCAACTTGAGAGTATGATGGATGATGCATACGGAGAGATGATTAGAGGTGGCGCTAAAACCGTAGGAACTGGTGCAGGTGTTGTAGGAACCGCGTATGGAATTAATAGAGCTGTAAGAGGCTAAACTTTTAAATAATACAATGGAGTATAAAATGGATTTGAATAATTTGTCAGCAGAAGAGATTGTAGCATTAGCTTACGAACTTCAAGACGGAATGGAAAAAGAAGCTGGTGCTGACTTTGACCTTAATGAGTTGACTCCTGAAGAGATTGTAGCGTTGGGCTATGAGATTGCAGGTGACATGGAAAAAGAGGCCGGTGCTGATCTTGACCTCAACGATCTTTCACCAGAAGAGATTGTAGAGTTGGGTTACTACTTGGCAGATGATATGGAAAAGGAAGCAGGCGCTGACTTTGACCTTAATGACCTCTCGCCAGAAGAGATTGTAGCATTGGGTTATGAGATTGCAGGCGATATGGAAATGGACAAAGAAGCTGGTGCTTTTGACCTTAACGAGCTGACTCCTGAAGAGTTTATCGCTTTTGCAGCAGAGTTAGAAGAAGGCATGGACAAGGAAGCAGGCGCTTTTGACATTAATGAGTTGTCTGTAGATGAGTTCTTGCATTTCGCAGCTGATCTCGAGGAAGAGATGGACAAAGAAGCCATGAGCCGAGAAGCTATAATGGAAATGCTTCGTAAGGGTGGAAGAGGAATAATGGATGTTGCTAGCGGAAAGCAGGCAATACAAAGTTTCAAAAACTATAGAGGCCGTAGAAATCCTAAGGAGTTGCGCGGAGCAGCTAGGTCACAAACAGAAGATGCACGTAAGCGCGATCTAAAAGGTATGGCAGCTGGTGCTGGTAAGACCGGAGCGTTCTATGGTGTGCCTACGACGGCAACTGCTGCTTACGTTTACAATCGTCGTAAGAAGAAGAAGTCAAGAAGATAAGGAGTCTAGACATGAATGAGATTTTTGCTAACATCTATGGAACAGGCGGCATGGAAAAAGTTGCAAGTGCAGATATGCCTAGCACCTTGACCGAACTGGCTGAGTTAATCGCTCAACAAGATTCTGATGGTGATCTTCAAAAAGTAGCCTCTGCTACAAATGAAATCCTTGAAACTCTTGTAGCTTACGATCAAGCAGGTCGTGCTATTGCTCAACAAGAGTTTGCAGATATGGAAAAAGCAGCTATGGCTGGTGATCCTTCTGCTATCGAGGCTTTCTTTGCTGACGAAGATGAATTTGAAGAAGAAGTTGATACTGACGAGCTGCGCTCTGCAATCATTGCTGAACTTCAACGCCGTCATTCATAAAGAGTAAGGTTATTTGCAGTCTATAGGAGGGGTGGTTTGTCCGCCCCTTTTTTGTTGGAGGAGTTATGTCACAAGGACATTGGAGAAGATTAAAGCCAGGACAAACTGGAGAGGGAAGGTATGGAGAAGATACGCCCGGTAAGACTTGGGTTGATACGAAAGACAGTCCCCAAGCACAGAAGGCAAGAGAATCTGGTAAAGTCCCTATTCCCGTAGTTGTAAAAAAAGATGAAGAGTCCGGCTTTGTTGTACTGGCCGTTCCTGGTGGTAACTTCTTTTTCGCTGTCCATATCAGCATTTTACCAGACTTTGGTAAAGCAGTAGCTGAGGCAAAGAACTGGACAAATGATGAAAAAGTAAGAGAAGTGATGAAAAGGGGTGAAAAGGAAGGAAAGTTTGGTATATTTAAGGCAGACAAACAAGTTGTAGGCTACAAATGATCCAAGTTGCGAATATCAACGTCAGTACCCTATCAAGGGAATCTCTAACGATCACATGGACAATCGTTAATACGACTGAGAACTTAGACAACTACACGCTATCAATACATAGGTCTATGGGGCAATCCGGTCCATATCAGCCGATTACAAAAGAGTTTTTAGCTTCTAGTGCGTATCAGTTTGTTGATACTTCGGTTAACCTGTTCTCTAAGAACCGAGAATACTATTACCGAATCCGCGCTCTTAATACGACTACAAGTGAAAGCCTGTTCTACGGTAGCACGGATCCAGTTGAGGTTTTAAAAGGCGAGAACCCTAGAGGAGCATACTTAGAATCTCCTCCAGACATACAAGCGATAGAAGCCATCAGACGTAATGATCTACTGTTAAGAGAGTACATTGGCCGTAAAGTTTTGTTCTTAAAAAGAAAAGATACAGGTACTCGCTGTACTAAGTGTTGGGATGCTGTAAAACGAAGACGCACCCAATCAAACTGCTTAAGTTGCTACGATACTGGTGTGACAGGTGGGTACTACAGTGCGCAAGAAACGTACTGCGCCAAGTCTCCAGAATCTAATACTTCAGCACTAACTCCCATCTTTGAGCTTCAGCCAGGGGACTTAGTACTAACTTTTTCTTCTTTCCCTAGAGTTTTTCCTCGGGATCTAGTTATTGCAGACGATAAACGCTATAGGGTTCTAGGTGTACGGAAAGCGGAGAAGCTTTGGTCTGTGACACATCAGACAGTACAGGTTAGGGAGTTATCAAAAGATCAAGTAGAGTATAAGTTGGATGTCACTGCTTGGGGTAAGAATACCTTCACTGCCTCACCGAAACGTCAGCACATCAATGCTACAGATATAGAAAGTTATGCTCAGAAGGTACAAAAACTTGGCATTGAAGAATAGGCTTTGATAAGATTGGGATATGAGTATGAAAAATAGTTTTTATAGAGAGCTTGAAAAGATAGCAGAGATCAATGAAAGAAAGCAGCAAGCTTTAGATGCTGTTAGGGCAGCTCTCGCCGTGGGTACTGGAGCTGGAACTGCGTACGTATCTGAAAGGGGTTTATCAGCTTTAAAGAAGGCACCCTCAAGCAGAGCTCGTGCAGTAATAAGTGGGCTACTGGCTGGTAGTTCTGCTATAATGACTAACAAAGCGATAAAGGATTATTTAGATGGGAACAAGAAGCGACGCAATAGCAGCAAGAGAAACCGTAATAAGAACGTATTATCCTCTAAGCAACAACATTCTCAGCGACACCAAGGACATAATCCTCAAGTTTCTTCGCCACTATTTCAGCCAACAGGAGACGGGGGAGTTCCTTTACACACCGGACGAGGACCCATTTTCAGGGGGAACGAGCGAGACGGTGACGGAGATAATAATAACGGACTCGGGGACGATCGGTACAGATACAATCGAAAAAAGACCCGCAATTATCGTTTCAAGGACCCCTTTTAATTACGCAAACCTTGGGTTAGACAATCTAAGAAATCATAAAATATCAACCGGAAAGAGAACGCATACAGATATGTTAACAGGACAATACGTAATAAACTGTATCTCCAGGATTGGTCTGGAGGCGGAAACTTTAGCAATGTCAGTTGCTAAAGCGCTTAAGTTTTATCGTAGAGAGTTACAGAAGTATGGATTCTTTCAGATTGGCCAGAGGGTTACCGTTGGTTCTGAATCGCCAGCCAACTCTTTTTTAGGTGGAGACAGCGATGAGGACTTTATTAATGTCCCAGTTTCATTTCCTGTTTACTACCAAGAAACGTGGTCAATCACACCAACAGCACAGACACTTTCAGAAATTAGTGTTACAGTTAACACAATCGCTAGAAAACTTAACGGATCTCTATTGTTTCCAGATGCTATAGATAGTGACGGAGAGGTCAATAGTGACTCAGACGGCGTCGAGATACTTCGTTGGGTCAGTACATCATCATCTTAGGAGAAATAACTATGCCTGCCATATCGCAACCTGGTATTACAGTTAATCAAGAGTATACAGCTCCTGCGGCCACTGTAGCCACACCATCACTTGTCCCAGTTATTGTTGGGCCATGTTATCACGTTGTAGACGCTGTTAGCGCTACAAACACCTTTAATTCAGATGCCCTTGCCGGAAACTATAAAGCAAATGTTGGTACTCAAGCATTCAGTATGCCAGGTCTTTCAAGCTATACTGGCGCAGTACTAGATACAGCAAGTATTAAAGTTTACTTAGATAAACTTAATGGTACTCCGCAAGCTGCTTTGAGATCTGTTTCTGATGAGACAGTATTGATCTCTGCTACATCCACGGGAACTCTGAATGCAAACAATGCAAACCCTTATCTTACAGACTCTGGCATTGCTGACTTCCAGGCTTACGGTATCACTGCAAGATCAGCCACTGCAAAAGGTGACGTTGTCCGCTTGACGCACTTGGGTCGTTCCTATGACTTGGAAATCATTGATCTTGTAGATAGTTCAAACACATCTGTGGTTGGTACTACCACTGCAGCTACTAAGTTGAAACTTGATGTAAGCGCTTACTCAATTGATGGTACTTCCTCTGTATTGGATTCACCTCTCTACAATGTAGGTAAAACATCTCTCAGTTATAATGTTATCGATAAGCCTGCAGATTATGTAGTTCGTACATCAGCTGTAAATGCAACGACTCACCAACTGGGCGACGATAGCGCTAACTACTTCCATTTTGAAGCTGTTGGTGCAATGGCTGGCTCTGCTGCTGAAAGCAATGACTTCAAACTTATCTTGCGTGCATCTCAAAATGAGAGTGGAACGGATAACGGTTATGCAGCTGGAAACTTGTTTAAGTCTGGCTCTTCTATTAGCAATATTGTTGTAGGAGATTTCCTTGCTTTTGACACTGCGGGTACAATCGTTGTTGCTGAGATTGAAGCATTGATTGGTACTAAGGCTCTTGGTCTTTCTAGTACCATATCTGGCTCCAGTAAAGGCTGGATTGCTGGAGAGAAGGTAGTAGACTCTACTGCAGGTACATTTACCGCAGGTACTTTTAGCGCAACACTTAGTACTGGTGTTCTTGCTACCCATAACGGAAATGTTGTTATCAAGTTCAGCGGAGATGCAACCCTAGTAACAGGAGCCTTGGACGGGTCCGGTACGCTGACCTCTGGTAGTTTAAATGGCGCAAAAACTTTAGAGTTCATCATTATTGAAGAAGATACTGGTAGTGGTGACGGATCTGATGGTACTGATACCTTTGCAGCAGCTACGCTAAGCACAGGAACTGTAAGTGGGAACTATATCCACATCGCAGGGTCATACTCTCTTAGTTCAAGTGCTGTTGCAGATAATATGATCACTGTAACTGGTATCACAGATAAACAAGGAGTATCCTGGGTATCTGTCCCTGCTGGAGCAGGTCACAGCTCTAGTATTGGTAGTGCAGTGTACAGCGCTACAGCTAAGACAGTAACAATTACGCTGGAAAGAGATAACGGTACATTGCCTTCTTTCTCTCAATTAGAATCCGCTTTGACCGCTGACGATGCTCTTGAGTTTGATTCTACCGTAACAGCCTTGGTTCAAGTAGCAGGCATTGCTGGTAGCAATACTACTGACTTGGATGAAGACAGTGTTACAGAGATTTCTGGAACATTGGGTCAGCGTACTTACTACTTTGAAGGTGGCGCAGACGCAAATCAAGTTGTTCTTGATGGAAACTTAACTCAAGGTACAGCTGTTAAAGTTTACGTTGGATACAGAGCCTTGCGTGTAGACTTGAGTGCTGCAGCCTCTGATCCCTCTTTAACTACACTTAACTCTATTTCTGATATTGAAGGTAAGATTGGCCGTACTGATACTACACAAAACCCACTTGGACTTGCCGCTAAACTTGCACTTACAAATACTGTAGGCAACACTAGCATTAAAGTATTGGGGTTGAGTGCTGCTAACTCAGCTGAGTTGACTTCCAGTCCGAATGGGTCTACCACAGCGTATTCTGAAGCCTTAACTATGCTTGAGTCTGAGGATGTATATGCGTTGGCACCTTTGTCCAGTGACCGTGATGTAGTGACATTATTCAGCAACCACGCTACTACAATGTCTTCTGCAACCAACAAAGGGGAAAGAATTGCCTTTATCAGCCGTGCATTCCCTTCTTATTCTCAAGCTAGTTTGGTAGTAAGTGGTTCAAATGGTTTGACTTCATCATCTTTCAACTCTGATGGTGAGTTTACTGCAGAGGTAGATTTTGGAACTGCGGGTGCAAACTTCGATTCTTTGAAGACTGCTCTAGCCGCAGGTGATGAAGTTATTCTTGTATTGAACTCATACAAGACTGATACTCATGCAAGTAGATTGTTGTTGGGAGCTGCTTCAGAGCAATACGGTTTCCGTGTATCCTCAGTAAGTACTTCTAATACCTTTAAGTTGCTTGTAAATACAGCGGATGTTGCTGGAACAGACACTAATGATCTGTCTTCTCAGTCTTGGTACTTGTACATCCAAGGTAAGAGCATCACATCTACTGTAGACCAGGCTTCTAGAGTTGCCTCCTATGGTTCTGAGTATGCAAGCCGTAGAACCTTCATGGTATGGCCTCCTCGTGCTGTTGCTACCGTTGGGTCTAACTCGGAGTTCTTGGATGGGCATTACCTTGCTAGTGTCGTCGCATCTTGCGTTGGCTTCCAGGCAGTTGGTAAAGGCTTTACAAATCTATCAATCTCTGGCTTTACAGGTCTTAGATACTCAAATCGCTACTTCAGCAAGTCTCAGTTGAATGACATTGCAGGCGGTGGTACTTTGATTATCGTACAAGACAATGAGTCAGGTCCATTGAAGATTCGTCATCAGCTTGCTACAGACGTCTCTACAGTGCAGAGGCGTGAGTTGTCGATCACTAAAGCAATTGATTACTTCGCTAAAACACTTCGAGATAGCTTGGCTGACCGTATCGGTGGATCTAACATCACTACTGAGTTTATTGAAGGCTTAGGAATGAATGTCCAAGCCATCGTATCTTCAATGGTGCAGCGTAGTATTATCACAAGCGCAAACTTAACCAGTATTACACAAGACGATACAAACCCAGATACCATCAATGTTCAAATCCAAGTTTCCCCCCTCTATCCATGCAACTACATCGACATCACATTACAGCTGTAAGTTTCGCTTCAGCACTGGAAAAAGTTGCTAAGGTAACGCCTCAAGACATCTTGCGAGAAGAGCAATCGCAGGGTGCTCTTGAGAACTTACGTGCTTCAACAGATCCATACTCTTCGGCAAAGGCTTTTGCTAAGGGTATGGGTGTGTCCTTTGCTGTGCCTTTGGCATTGGGTCTTGGGTCAGTAGATACTAAGACTTTAATGAAGCAGGTAGAGGCAAATACAAATCGTCAGATTGATACCTTCTACATCAAGCAAGGTTTGTTAGAAGGTGGTGCTAAGAATGCAGACGACTTGGCCCCGATGATTGTTAGAAGCAATCAGACTATTAGTGTCCCGGGGTCTGTGGTTATTCCGGATTATGAGATCAAAAATAGTTTTGAAAATGCAATTAAGAAAGAGCTTGATGGATCAATCCCTCAAAATTTAACAAAAAATCATTCATGGACTCCGATAGTAACTGGTAACACGACAGTGGATAGAGTTAATCAAAGCATTGCACAAGGAAAGTCAATTGATAGGAATGGTGTGAATGCTATACTTTCAGACATCCAACAAATACATGGAGTGGATGCTGCTGAGGCAAAGAATCGTTTTAATACGATGTTTAAAGAGCCTACTGCGCAAACTATCATTGCAAAAGATTATGCCAGTGTAGGTCGATCAGGGTCGCTACTAGACACTAAACAGTTCACCAAACTGTATGACGTTGGCACAGACCGTGCTAAGCGATTAGGATTAATTGCACCTTCTCAGAAGAAGCTTGAAAGAGACTTTTTAAAGAAGTTTATACTGAGTAGATCGAAGGCTCCTCTGGCTCTTGGTGTTCTTGGTGGTATCTCAGCAGTGATGAATAATCGTAAAAAGCAAAGCAGATATAAGAATCTATTGAAAGAGGTAGAAAAAAGAAATGCACGATAGGACTTTAATGATCACAAGCTACTTTCTTCAAGAGTTGGAAAAGATTGCGAACCAGCCGCAGGACGCTGACTCCTCTGCTTCTCTAGTAAAAGAAGAGACTATAGATGAAGTTACAGAGATTAAAAGAATTAAAGATCCGAAGGTGACATCCCCAGGGCAGATGTTTGGGGTCCAGTTTTCTAAGATGAAGGATGGAACAGCCAAAATGAACCCGATGATTCTACCTGTACCTGGGTACACATTCAATCCAAAACTACAAAAGTTTGTTCCAAATATGCAGGAACCGGGTTGGATCACTGGTGGTGAAGAGATGATCGCCAGAGCAAAGCGTGAAGGATACATTCAAGCTAAGAAAGAAGAAGCTCTATCAAAGATGAAAGAGCAAGCAACAGAATTCATTAATAAACAAAATACACAACCAGAAATGTCTAGTGGCCAGCCGGCTCCAGCACCAGCACCGCAGCCGCCTCAACAAGCGCAGCAACAGCAACCACAACAGGCTCAACCACAGGCACAACAACAACAGAGGTAAAAAATGGCTAGAACATTTTCCGAATGGAATTACTTTAATAGAAACGTACAACAAGGAATGACAGAAGGTCGTTATGTAAATGCTGCTTTCACTATGTTGGCCGCAGGTCCAGCTCGGTTGGCTGCAGCAGCTGGTGCAGACGCTCAGCTTGCAGGTAATGACGCAGATTTCATCTTTCCTATTGGCGTTATTCAACAATTTAACTTAGGTCAACAGTCTTCTGTAATGAGACTCTTTGAGATCGGCTCTGAACGTTCTTACATGATCCGTGGTAGAACAGTAGGAAACCTAGGACTTGGTAGAATTATGTACCACGGTCCTTCTCTTCTTAGAGTTCTTTATGCTACAGCTTCAGGTGATATTAAAAGCGATGCTGACTTCTTTGCAGGCACATCTTTTAATAACCTTGTAAATGGCGACCAGACAGGGTTTGCAGGTTTGAATGCCTACACAGGTTCTGCAGACGGTGGTAAGAAAGATCGATACCTCAAAGCACCTGGAGAGCCTAATGGTAATCTATGGCTTGACTTGGCATCGGATGTATTTTCTCAACCTATTGGCTTAGCATTGTTTATGAAAGATAGCAATGCTGATGTTGTAGGTGCGTTCTACTTCGAGCAATGTATGGTAACCAATCACGGATTTGGTACAGATGCTGGTGGTACAATCATCACAGAAAATGCGTCCATTACATTTGAACGAATGATTCCCTTGGATACTGCTTCCCTTGACACTATCTACGATAGCGATATCTTTAGTGGAGTTGACGAAGTAGGTTCGGCAACTTAATCCCCGCCACTAAATCCACACACCGAAGAGTCCGGCCATTCTCCACCGGACTCTTTTCTTTTTAGCGTCGACGCTCCTCTTCTTTCATCCATCGATCTATTAAGCCCTCTATAATAGATTGAGCAGATGCGTTTTTAGCTCCTCTATTCTTTAGGAGCTCTATCTTATCCTGGATGAATCTTTGTGTTTCTACATCTCGAATACGAACGGTGATCTGGAGTACCTTGTCTTTCTTTTTCATTTCTATACCTGTTAATACTTTGCGCTTTATGTTATAGTACATTATAACTTTTATGGTTACAGTTACAGTACATAATGGAGAGTAATATGAAACAGTTAGAAAGTCCATTGCCTATTTTTAGATTGCAAGTTGCCGAGCTGAAAGCAAGGCTGATCGGTGGAGCGCCCCAGGTATGGACAAGAATTGTATTAAGCACTGAAGAGAACATGACAGTTGCGGATACCTCGTTTACGGCCCTGTCGGAAAAGTCTTGGGAACTGCTAAGACAATTAAGTCAAAGCATTGAAGAAGACTATGAGAAAACATTAAAACATCCAGACTTTGCACAGTGGCAAGATGACCAGCAAACTACAAAAGAGTCTGGTATTAACTTTGAAGACGAAAATCCTTGGGGGATGTAATGAGAAAAACATTAGGTGAAAAAGTTGTACGTGGTATGGGATCAGGTATTCCAGCGAATCAAAGGATAGCAGGAGCTCAAGACCCACAAAGGGCAGCTGCGATTGCGTCTAATCCGAACTCTGCATCAGAGTTAGAGCTGCAGGAAAAGGAACAAGAAGATCTTGATAGAAAGCTCGATATTCTTCAAGAAGCTTTTCAGGAGGGGTTTGAATCTACCTTTACTGTTGAAGACTTAAAGGCAAACAGTGATCTTTTAGTAAAAGTATTTGGGGAGTTTGAAGCTTGGCAGAAATCAAAGATTGATGAAGAGGTAGAGTTTGAGTATAATATTCCACCAGAAGATCCTTTGTATGACCCTATTCGAGATACAGCACGTCGCAAACGTATTGAAAAAGACTTAGTACCACTGGACTTTGAAAGTATGATCTTTAAAGGGTACTGCTCGCAAGATATTTATCTTAGACCAAACTTTAGCATTACTTTCCGAACTCTCAATACCAATCAGAGTTTATGGATTGAATCGATGACATTGGATCTGCAAGAAAAGTCTGTACAGTATGGTCGTCACTGGATGTCATTAGTACAGCTTGCAGTATGCTTAGACAAGATGAATGGTAAAGATATCTCTCCCAACATCTCAAAGTTTACTAAGCAGTCCCATGAAGCAGACTTCAAGAAAGCCCTTGAAGCTCGTATGGAGTTTGTAGGACAACTTCCTCAAGTATTGACTGACGATCTTATTATTCAATATGCGTGGTTTTCTGCCAGAGTTCGAAAACTCATGTCAGGTGATGTGGTTGAAAAGTTGGGAAACTACTAGAGCGTCCTATCAGCTGGGCGCAGGCTGAACTATTATACGAAAAACTTCTACACTCTGATGATCTTTCTACAGTCCAAGAATACTTAATGATTCTAGTACATCTTAGGAAGAAGAGGATAAGGTTAAAAGAGATTGAGATAACAGCACTGGCAGGGCTTTCAGAAGCAAACAAAACTGGTATGTTAGACCTGCTAGAGGCTTACTATAAGTTACAGATTCCAGGAACTGAAACGCAAGAGTCTAATGCCGAAAAGGATGCAAAAGAATTACTTGCGCAAGAGACAAAGAAGATCTTCGCTGTACGACCTGCACTTGATCCGACAAAAGCAATCAAGCAAATGTCAAAAGATCCAAGATCTATATCCCTGTCTCAACACTACATGAAGAATAAAAAGATATTTGATCATAAAAAAGCAATGAGACGTGGCCAATAAAAATAGCATAGTCTAACGGTTCGTTATATGTTAATCTAGTGATAACGCTATGGAGGTTAACATGGAACTTACAGGAACTATGATTGGATACTTTCGTTCTGAGATGGACTTTATTATAAAAGAAGCTGCGCAGACGGCTACAAAGACTAATCCAGAGTTGTGGGAACAGGCAAAAGCGGAAGCAAAGGCAAAGATGGGTGGTAAGCATAGTGCGCGAGCGATGCAGCTAGCTACTCAGATCTATAAAAAGAAAGGTGGTGGCTACTCTGGAGCAAAACCTACTGCTAAGAATAACTCACTGAAGAAGTGGGGAAAGCAAAAATGGAAGTGGTCTAAAGAAAAGAAAGCTAGCAAGAATATTCAAGGATTGTATCAAAAATACGGAAGACCTGGGCGTAAAGCTGTAAAAGATAAAATTGTAGAGAATACTTTCTATCCTGAGTTAGAAAGGTTTGACCCCAATTATGTTGGTCAGACTGTAAGAAGAGCACACAATAAGAAAATGAAAAAAATATACCGTGACGCTAGTGATAATATAAAAGCAAAGGGTAAGGAAGCAAGGCAAAAACTATTAGCAGAGTATAAAAAGAGAAAAGAGGAAGGATTTTCAGTAGTTACGGGTAAGCCTATGAGAAAACTATTTGAGAAGAAGGCTAACATGATGAATGTACAGGCTATGCAAGCACAGGGAATGAACCCTACGCAAGCCATGCAAGCAGCTTATCCTCAAGGCTTAGCACAACCACAAATGCCTGGTTATAAAAACGGTGGGATTGTTAAGAAAGACCCCAAAGGTAAGGGCAGAATCATCCGCGTAGCAGAGGATGGAGATGAGGCCATTATTCCATTGACCAAGAAGAAACAGGCTAGAAGAGTTGCTAAGAGCATTCTAAGGAAAACAAAGTGAGTCGCTCTTTTGATACTGGAAGCATTGCAAGGACTCAGCAGTACACTCAGCCTTTGCAGATAGGTAATAAAAAAATAACCAACCCTAATAAAATTAGAACTATGAACGCAATTCATATGAAAGGGTACGGTCAAACACAGGGAGCCCTAAGCATGAAACGTACAAATGATGCCTTAGGGCAAAATCCAAATATTCTGGTGAAACAATCTTCTATCAATGAAAGAACTTTCGATAACTTCTTTGGGGAGGTTGCGAAGATTGCACAGCAGAACAATCAGAAGGTTATTAAAGATATTCTGTCTGCGTTTAAGAAAGAAGGCGGGGCTTTAAGTATGAAAGCCTTACATAAGCATGTAAAAGCTCCTAAGCAAGTGATTAAGGCCGCGCTGGAGCATCTTAAAGCTAGTGGAGCAGTTGAGGTACATCCTCATGGGGATCTATACACGCCTATGCGTAAGCAATCTAACGCTGCTTTTAAGAATACATTGCTAAAGTCTACACAAAGATTTGCTAAAGGGGCTCCGGTTCCCACTCCGAAAGTCCCCAGTAACTTTAAGTCGACTTTTGTTGATGCTCCACCAATTAAAGGTACTCAAAGCAATAATCCTTACAAAACTGAACTAACTCCAAGATCTCAGTACCCTGAATCACCGATCAAGAAACCAGTTCCACCACAGGTACAAACACCTCAGAATATCCTAGGCAGAAAAGGCCAAACAAACACAAACTCAGAGGCTTACCAGCAGGCGTTAAAAAGATACAACGAACGGATGGCACAAATCAATCAACAAATGCAAGAAGCTAGAGGAAGAATGACAAAAACCTCCTCCGAAAATAAAGGAGTGTACCTTCCAGAAAAAAAGATTGAACGTCTAAAGGCCACTGAGGAAGGTAAGAAAAAGTTAAGAGCTGCTGAACGCAAGAAAGCAAAAGCGACTAAAGCTGGAGAGCAGTACAGCTCTCATGGACTTGCCGCAGGAACCTCTTTACAAAAGAAAGCCTCAAACTGTAATACTTCTCATAAGAAAGTATTAAAGAAAGTGAAGAAGAAAATGATAAAGAAGGCCTCCATAGAATATCGAGGTAGGACCTTCCCTGGGTATAATAAACCAATTGCTTCTGATAGGAAAAACAAAAAGAAGATGGTTCTAGTAAAGCGAGGCGATAAAGTTAAGTTGGTGCATTTTGGGCAGAAGGGGTATGAAGACTTTACCCAGCATAAAGATAAGAAGCGTAGAAAGAACTATTTAACTAGAAGTGCGGGCATTAAGAACAAAAGTGGTCAACTAACTAAGAATGATCCATTTAGCCCTAACTACTGGGCTAGACGGGAGCTATGGTAATGCGTAAATCAGAAGCAGAAAAAAAGAAGACCAGACAGGCGGCATATCTTAGAAGAAAGCAAAGGATTGAAGAGTACGTCGGGTCTGATAAGCATATATCTAATGCTAGTACTGGAGCTGCTGTAGGTGCAGGTGCCGCTTCTTTTGGCCTTACAGTATCTCCTATGGTTGGGTGGAAGGCCGGAAGGTTGGAAAAATTGCGGACTGATTTTAATAAGAATCCTATGTTGTTAGCACAGCCTGAATATCTAAAAGAGGTAGAAAGGGTTGGGAAAATATCTCCCCTTAAAACAGCCCTTAAAGTTAGTGTGCCTACGGCTATGGCTGCAAAGCTGTACATGATTCATCGTCTTAAAAAGTTTCATAAAAAGAAACGAATTAGAAAGGGCTGGGAAAAGCCCATGAAGAAATCTGCTTCCTTCAAACCAATCTCTTGGATGACTCGTCCTGAGCTGCAGGATAGAAAAAAGAAACTTGTGTCTCAATACTATGAGCCTACTGGAAAAACTAGAGCCCAAGGTGGAGTTATCGGTTCTTTTGTTGCCGCACCTCTTATGGCTGCTGCTTCGATGGTTAAGGATCCTGGTGCTCAAAAGTTTCTGAAGAAAACTGTGATCCCTGCTGCTATTGTAGGAGCAGTCGCAGGGGCTACTACAGCGCCTTCCATTCGTAAGAAAAGTATTACTAAAGAGCTGTACAAAGTAGAGAACAGACTGCGCAAGACACAATTTGCTCAGATAAAAAAGATTCAGTGAGCCAGTCATGCCTAATAGTGTAGTTAAGTCTAAACGTGATGAAGAGAAATGGCAAAGAGCAACAGAGATTGCTAGAAAGTCTGGCCAGAAAGATAACTATGCATACATTATGGGCATCTATAAAAAGATGAAACCCGACCATAAGTTTACAAAGACAGCTGGTAAGTATTATTACTTAGAGCTTGAAAAGATAGCTTCCCTAACCGGTCTGTCGGATAAAACAGAAAATACTATTGCGGCTACAGGATTAGCAGGCGGCAGTGGAATGTATGTCGGAATGGGATTACTTCCTACAGAGAAGAGAGCCCTTAGGCCAGATGCTCCATTTGTAGTTCTACACACTGATGACAGCCGTGGGGCGGGCCACAGAAATCAAGGTAAGGCAGTTGCTGAAGCATTAAAGAAAAAGGGGGTTGAAGTACAGTTAGTGAATCTTGATGATTATGCGTTTCCTGGTAGAATGCAAGAGTTCAATAAGATTTTTACGCCTCGTGATACTATCAAAGGGACAAAAGACCTCGCAGGAAATGCTGTAAAGGCGTATGACTACTATACAAATGGGATCGACTGGGAAAAGTTTAGTAAAGATACAGCGGGCAAGCAGATCGTTAATATGCACTCTGGAATGGATATGTTCTTGCAAAAGCATGTTGATAGCCCAATATACACTGTGCATACCGATCAGGCCCCATTTAAGATGCCCAATCCATTCTTTCAAAACACGATGGGCAGCTTCTCTCAGCATATTGCTACACCTAGCGCAGCGCCCATTCTACAAAAAGAGCACCCAACTCTTAAAGGAAGAATTCACACAGTATCTGCATTACCCATCTCTCCTCCTAAGAAAAGCTTTACTAAAATATTACCCAAGGGGTATAACATTACGATTTCTGGCGGAGCCTTGGGAATGGGCGTTGAGGATGGTCTTAACACTGTCTTAAAGTCTAAGAACTTACCGCAGGGTGCAACGATTCATGTGGTAACAGGCTATGCAGGTAAGAAAGGCCACAAACTTTATGATCCAAAACTTATTAGAAGACTCAACAGTATGAAAGGAAAAGCTGCGGCTCTTGGTGTTACATTGAATATTGAAGGCTTTGCTAACCTATCAAAGATGATGCAAGAGGCAGATCTAAACATCATTAGACCTGGCGGGACTACAATTACAGAAGCTCGTGCAGCTGGGAAACCGTTTAAGATTTTCTTGGACAACACAGTTTCTAAAGCCGGCCCAAGCTATAGAAATACTTTTGCTATTGAAAAGATGTACAAGCCAAACATTAGAAGTTCCGTATATATTCAGCAGGATCGAGTACAGCCCCTTGATGATTTCTTTGCCAACCCCTCTAGCCAGAAAAAGGGATACTCTAGACTTAGTGTTGCAGCTGATGGAGGGGCTACTGAGATCGCAAATCTAGTCACTTCAAAAAGGATTGCTGAGAATAATCCACTTGCTCCTCTGCATAGAAGGCTATTAAGGTTAAATGCTGCAAGAGTTGCATTGGGTGGAGCAGGGCTATTAGCTTATAAGAATCGCAACAAACTTAGAGAGTACTATGAAAAGAGAAGATAAAGTTAGTATTGGCTTTGCCAGCATCAGTTTACCAAGTTTAGCCCTAGGATTAAAACTGGCAAGAAGAGGGTCACGTTTACGCAACTTACAGCGACTTGTCCCTAAGGTAACTACTGAGAGTATCCCAACATTTCAAAAAAATCTAAAGCCAGGAGATGTTTTATTAGTAGGGAAAGAAAATAAGGGATTCTTTCCTAAAATGAAAACCAATTTATTCCGGCTATCCGAGGGTAAGTATCTTCATAGTGCTATTTACTTAGGAGATGGGCGTCTAGCTCATATTGGTCCAGGTCGAGATGTTCATACAAGAACGCTTTCTGATTACTTAAAAAAAGGTGATAAAGGAGTGCTAGCGATAAGACCTAATGTTTCAGACGCAATGCGTCAGAGAATGGTTACACACGCCGAGCAAGCTGTTAAACTGAATAACTACAAGTACGATGCTGGGCTAGGAGGAATGGCTATCTTTGGGGATACAAATCTAGAAAGGATTGCATTAGATAAGATATTTGGCAGAGATCCTATTGATGGCAAAGTTCTATGTTCATCTTTTGTTGCTGATATTCAAAAGAAAGTAGGAGTAGTCCATACAAAGTCTCCAAGAATGATGACTTCAATTGATTTTAGATCTCTAAGTAATCCTCCTGTTGTTCAGTTTAAGCCAAAGGGAGAGGCTGCATTTAAGACATCTAGATTCCAGGGGGCTGGATTTACAATCCCAGCTATTGCACAAGGCACTTACGAATATAGGAGAAGAAAGTGACTACAGGTGTATGGTATAGCATTTGCTGGTCTCCAAGAGATTACAATAATCCAAACTCTTTTATAGAGTTAGATGGGTGTCCTCGTTTCCATTTCTCGGAGAGTGGCGTACTTTCGGGTCTTAAGAGCGAACTAGAGAATACTTACCAGAACCTAATTATAAAAGAGATCTTTCGGACAGAGATTTTCGTTACTGACGAAGAGGGAAAGGAGATGCCTACGCATTATCGTCATGGCATTTTTGTGCCAGGGCAAAATCTTGCCTATGATAAGTGGTTAAAGAGCTCTTTTAAGATCAACTCAGCCATCTTGGAAAAAGTAAAAATTAGAGAGGAGCTATACCAAAAGAAGGTATTTCTTGAGTACTCTAATCGTATTATTAGACATGATATGCACTCTGGTATTAATACTTATCTTCCTAGGGGTCTTTCTATGCTACAAGCAAAGCTGACTCCTGACTTAATTAACGAGCTTAAGTTAGGCGCCGCAATTAAGATGCTCGAGCGGGGACTCATACACACAAGAACGGTGTATCAAGGTGTCTATGCTTTTACAAACTTAGTGAAAGAGCGCTCTCAGCTAGATAAAGAGGTATTCAATCTTAAGGAAGCCTTGGACTTTTACTTAAAACACACAGCCTACTATGCTAGTGTTGAGGTGGGTAATCTTCCGAACCTAAATGCAAATAAATCCCTTTTCTGCACTGCGATTGATAACTTTATTAGAAATGGAATAAAGTACAACGAATCTAAGCAAAAAGTTAAGGTTTGGGTTACAGTAGATGGTGAGTACCTTATAGTAAAAGACAATGGGATCGGGATGACTCAGGAAGAGTTTGAAGAGCTGAGTCTCCCATTCAAGCGAAAAGAAGAAAACTTTGATGGCGGTTCAGGGTTGGGTCTTAATATTGCTTTAGCAATACTTAAAGAGCACGATTGTGATATCAAGGTGAAAAGTACGGATGAGCCAGGTACTTCTCTAGCGATAGATTTACGACGTATTTTGGAGACTCAATGATTAGAAGTATTTTATTAGTAGACGATGAAGATTTGTTTCACCTTGTGTTTGAGGATGCTTGTAGCCTTCTTGACATTACCTTTAACTTAGAAGCCATGTATAGTTCAGAGGAAGCTGCAAGTCTATTTGAAGATATTCAGAACTCACCAAACGAGAAGCCTGATGTAGTTTTTGCTGACCTAAATATTATCGGATCTTCTTTTGATGGTATAGAGCTGATAGATAAGATCAATCACGACTACGGTAATGGTGTTGTTATTGGTATTATTTCTAGTAGCGCAGATGAACGTGAGATTGAAAAGGCAATACACGTTGGGGCACAGTTCTGGATTGTCAAGTCAGATGATATTGAACCAAGGTTAGAAGAGTTTAAAGAAGATTTTCAGGGTTATAAGGATGGGACACTTCCATTTAAGGTGTATCAATGAAACTTACTGTACAACAAGAGGTTGATCTTATTGCAATGGGTAACACAAGGGGTGTTTATCTCGAAGGCAGCATCCTTAAGGTGTTAGAACCCGCCAGTGAAGAGTTTGGTGAGTATCTTAAAGTATGCCAGGAGAAGGATGCAGAGAGACGGAAAAAAAGACTAGAGGTCACTAGGCAGGTTCAAGATCAAAACAAAGAGCTTACAGCCAAGGCAGAAGAGAACAATACTCTAATGGCTGACTTGCAGGTAGCTCTAGATGCAGCAGAAGCAGCTACTGAGAATGCGCTTAAAGATCTATCGGTGGCTCAACAAAAGAGCCAGTTTGAGCTGATTGGTAATATCGTAAACATTGCGCTTCTTGTAATTGTAGCCGTAGGTGTAATCGTTACTGCAATGTATGTCTACTCTATGATGATACAGAGTGGTGAGACTACTTTGATTGGAAACACCTGGAGTAACCTTTTTGGTATCCTTTTAACAAACAGCTTCTCTATTATTGGTACCATCATGGGTGTTAAACATGCCCAAGCTACAGAACGTAAAGAGGAAGCGAAAAAATAACCACTGCCGGCCAGGGAGAGCATTTATAACGCGCCCTCTCCCTCGGCGCTTGATGTTTACATCAAGAACTCTTCTACGCTGTAAACATCATTCTCAACCACATAGTTGATCACGGTCTTTGGTGTAGAGACCGTAATCGCAGTCTGCCCATCCGTTACATAGACGGCAAGCCTATGACCCACCATCTTTTTTTCTCCTTCCCAAGCTTCCCGGCTAAGATTAGACTTCTTAACCGAGAAGTCTAACCCATCTAGTTTAATCTCAGTCCGGACTGGGTATCCGAGGTAGAATTGCTGTTGCAAATCCTTATGGATTTGCAACATCCGGTCTTCCGGGTATGTTGGGATAACAGGAGCTGTTGAAGATCGCTCCTTCCGCATTAGCCGGGTGTTATTAACCCAGCCTTCGCCACCCACCTGACCTGCTCCCCAGCCATAGATGGCGATGACCCTATCACCATCTATGTATCTGTCCGATCCGACCGTTACACCTGACGACACGCATTTGTACCTACTCAGTTCCTCAATCGGAACGAACTTGGTAGGCGGTTTTTTCCAATTACCTACCCTCTTAGTATGAGAAATATCAATGTATTCCTCGTATTCTGAATCTGGGCCCAAGATGCCCAGTAGATTGTCGCATTGCCGCGACAACTGGAATGTATCATCTCTGATGAGCATTCCACGGTGTAGGGAGGTTTTTTCCATGGTCTTTATTATAGACCACTTAGGATAACCCGATGGACTACCCGCTTCAAGCACCTTGTACCGGTGCACGGCACGAGGGTCAAGCCAGGTCGGCAGTGCATCGACAGGAACCCTTGCGTTATATGTGCCTATGTACCCCCCAAGAGGGTTTTCATAGAGTTGTAGGCCAAAGAATCTCAATAGAGGACCAAAGGTTTGGACTTCTGTCAGGTTTGTTTGAGTGATGAAAGGATTTCTTCTATTTTTATCTAAATCCCAGTCGGTGTGAGATTCAATCCAGTTCCATACCTCTGAGAAGAGAGATCTTTTCATTTCGACTCTACTACCGATGTAGGTCGGCTCGAATGGAATCTCGTTGTTTTCGTAGAACTCTACTTTCTGTTGCAACTTTTGGCAAACTTCTAGGAAGGGGTTTTCTCTAGATCCATAGTATCTGCTGTATGTGTGTGAAACACCAATGAGGGTGTTGTGAAGGTTAACAATCTCATCAATTGTAAATAGCTTATTAGCCATGACTTGCTCCGATTTACCTCTTAAAACGCATGGAGGATTTGAAAAAGAAGGTTGGTTGCGTTCAAAATACTTATGCTATAAACGAACCTATATTTGCAGAATGGGCTAAAAAAAAGAACGAGGAGAGGTGGCAGAATACACTTCACTCGAACACGTTCTAGGTTTATAGGAGCCCCCTAGATGGGAAAGCACTACCAGAGGTAGCTAAGACTGCATAAAGTCCTGCAGGACTATTGAGAACCGTGACGACGCTTAATTGCTCTATCAACGTATTCCTTTCTAACAGAACCATCAAAGATTCTGTAAAGGTTTTGATAGGCGGTGGGTGTACCATAACACACCCACCAAGCACCACGGATTTTTTTTCCAAAATGCTTCATACCTCCACCCCCATGTGACGGAGGATTCGTTTGGCCTCCTCCACATCCTCCAGTCGGGCATGTGGATTGTTAATAATCATCCACATCAATTTCTTTGTTTCTACACGACCGTGCTCTTTTATTAATGCACGGGTTTGTTTTTCTATTGTCATTTTAACTCCTTATACAGTTTGATGAATAACTGTTTGGCGATAGATTTGTTCTCTGTCGCCCACTTTGCGATACTTTCTTCCTCAGGGCCCACGCCCATTTGGAAGACTGCTTCGCGTATTTTTTTTGATGACGCGAATTGGTTCTTAAACAGCACCTTACCCAAGGCTTTCGCCCGGTCAGGGTGCTCTTTACACCACTTTTCAACGGTGTACGAATTATTGAACATGGTTTTCCTCCGATGTTGCATTAGTTGCATTGAAGGCGATTGGTTGAGCTGGTTCTACCCCGAGCATAAGAGCCAGCTTGGACGCGTCTTCATCGTCCATTCCGTATTTTTCAACGAAGTAATCGTGTCTCATCGTGACTGTATCCAGCCCCAATAGCTCCACCAACTTGTTGGCGTAGCCCCTAGGGCTTTCTTGCCTTGGCAAGGCAAGAAACTCTACCGATCGTAGAGTACCATCGAGTTCTTCTATAAGTTCGATGATTGCAGTGCAATCAAACTCTTGGCAGATAATGAATTGATATTTGGACTTAACCGTAAGTCCGTGTAAGTTTAGCTCAGGCACGCCGAGCTCGATGTGGTGCCCAATCAAAATTTCATCATAATAATGCATGAGGGAGATCTCCGAGGAAAGGTGGTAAAGAAAAACGCCTAGAAGTCCTCATCTTCTAGACGTAATTCTTATTCCACATTTGGCTGACTATTTGCTAGTCCATAACCAGCCTATTTGAATTGATTAGTTTATCAAAGTAGAAGTCTACCTTGAGGCGCAATGCCCAAGCTTGCGTCTTATCTGCTAGCACAAGCTGATTGATTCTGTTAAGGCGATTGCAGAGAGTTTTAAAGGATACAAACTCCTCATTATCTAGACAAAGTTTCATTTCGTCTGCTAAACTCTCTAAGAGAAACAAAAATCTATTTGTTTCTATCTGTTGTATCATTAAACCTCCGGGGTAAATATGAAAGAAGTAACGCACTCTACGCCTTTTAAGTCCAAAAAGTTTATCGCCGCTATGATATGGAATGCGGGATGGTTATTCCTTCTTAGTCTAGGTATTGTATATGATGAGTCTGACTCCGTACTACTCTCTATGGTATGGGTAGCCGGAGCCACACAGATCACATACATTGGCGGGCAAGCTGCCCTTGATGCGTTTGTTAGGAAGGCATTCGCTCTTCCAGTATCTTCTGCAGCTCCTCAATCTCAGGAGAGCAGAAAACATGAAGAGACTGAAGAATAATCTTTAAGTAATAC
>Ga0255768_10000301_pt1 | contig 50933 bp, 42 predicted proteins | sample 071ome_33_FD_179983 | JGI IMG/M metagenome (GOLD analysis project Ga0255768, IMG submission 179983) | Coastal salt marsh microbial communities from the Groves Creek Marsh, Skidaway Island, Georgia - 071412AT metaG (version 2) | ecosystem: Environmental > Aquatic > Marine > Intertidal zone >... | reverse complement strand
TAAAATATCCGTACGTTCATGTAATAAAGCTTTGCCTTTATACCAAGATGGATGCCATGGCTGAGTAGACATATTAGTAAAATGAAGTTGATAAATTTTTTCTAATGGGAGATTTTCACCATCAAGACAATTCCATCTTGGATCAATTTCATGCACCAACTCACTTTCAGATACAAAATGTCTATGATGTGCATGAGAAGATTTATCCTTCTTAAGCCTTCTTAAATCCCAAATATAATCACCTGCTTTTTCACAATCAATAAGCATTACACATAATTCATGGCCCCATCTTATACCTTTTCTTGCAGCAAATGGTTTGCCATTCATATCAGAATAATAAAGGTCACAAATATCCTTGAAATTAATCATATCAACATCTGTATAAAGTGCTTTGCCGCTAAAATTACAAGCATGGGGAATTGCCCACCTTAATCCACTAAAAGGAGTAAACCACTTGCTGGTTTTCCACCCCCCCCAAATATCTTTTTTGTTTTCACTTAACTTCATCCATGTAATATTTATGTCTTCTGAACAATTTTTTCTTAGTGTATATTCATAGACGAGTTCAATTTCTCGATCTTCACCATTTGGAGATGTTCCAATGAAAATATTTAGACTCATACTATCGACAAAGAATTACAACCTTTAAAAAATAAGTTTTGATTATATTTACTTTAAATAAATTATGGAACAAACAGCCCAGATTAAGAATGTATAATAAATTTTAGCAAGATACCTTATAAAAATGAAAAATATCAAATTAGCTGTCATTGGCCTCGGTTATGTTGGATTACCTTTAGCAATAGAATTTTCAAAGAAAAGAAATGTTATTGGCTATGATATAAATTCAGCTCGTATTTCTGAGTTAAGAGATGGCATAGATTCAACCAGTGAAGTTTCAAAAAAAGAACTTAAAGCCTCAAAGAAAATAACCTACACCGATTCAATTAGAGATATTAGTGAATGCAATTTTTTTATAGTAACAGTGCCAACTCCAATCACCAAAAACAAGAAACCAGATTTAACTTTCCTTAAAAATGCATCAAAGGCAATTTCTAAGGTTCTTAAGCAGGGAGACTTTGTTGTCTTTGAATCTACAGTTTATCCAGGTGCAACCAGAGAAATCTGCATCCCAGAGCTTGAGAAATTTTCAAGCCTTTCATTAAATAAAGATTTTTTTGTTGGCTACAGCCCAGAGAGAATTAATCCGGGAGATAAAAATCATAGGATAGGTGATATCAGGAAGGTGGTTGCTGGATCAAATGACTATTCTGGAAAGATCATTAATAAGCTTTATTCATCTATTATCACAGCAGGAACCCATCTTGTTAGTAGCATAGAAATAGCTGAAGCTGCAAAAGTTATCGAAAACACCCAAAGGGATCTCAATATTGCATTAATAAATGAGCTTTCTCTGATATTTAATCAAATGAATCTTGATACTGAAGAAATTATTGAAGCAGCATCTACCAAATGGAATTTTGCCAAATTCTTACCGGGATTTGTTGGCGGTCACTGTATAGGCGTGGATCCATATTATTTGACCTATCAATCTAAGAGATTTGGTTATAATCCTAGAGTCATTTTATCTGGAAGATCTTTAAATGATGATATGCCAAAAATAATAGCCAAAAGGATTAAAGAAAGGCTACCAAAAAAGAAGATTAATAAGATATTGCTTATGGGCTTTAGTTTTAAAGAAAATTGCCCCGATATAAGAAATACTAAGATTTATGATTTGGCTGAACAATTAAAATTAACAACATCAAATAGGGAAAACAAGGTAGAAGTTTTTGACCCTGTTATAGATTTATCAAGTGCTGAGATTAACCATCCAAATATAAAATTTATTTCTAATCCAAAAGACAATTCATATGATGTCGTTGTCATTACAGTTGGACATAATGCTTTTAAACAGATTGGAGCAAAAGCAATTCGAAAATATCTTAATTCGAATGGACAATTATGGGATTTGAAATACCTTTTTGACGAATCATTATCTGATCACAGGTTATAGATTTGCTATGAACTGTTATTTTCGTCAACAGTTCATGATAGCACTCAGAAATAGGTTTTTAGTATGAAAAGAATATGTATCCTATTACCAAGCCTTGTCGGGGGAGGGGCAGAGCGCTTGCATATTCTTTTAGCAAAAAGTTGGATTAATAAATCCTATAGTGTTGATTTTTTAGTTTTAGATAATGAAAAAGTTGCTGGAGCACTTGAAAGTCTTGTACCTAATGAGTGCAGAGTTATTGTTTTAAGGGAATCTAGATTACGCAAAGCAATCTTTCCAATAGCAAAGGTGCTTAAAAAAGAAAGTTTTGATTTGATGGTAGCTCCAATGTGGCCTATGAGCATTATCGCAATTATTGCAAAGTTTTTATCTCTCTCAAAGACCAAAATAGTTGTGAGTGATCATACTCATTTATCAACTTCAAGGGAGTTTGAGCTGAAGGTTTCTTTATTTATTTTAAGAGCATCGATTGCTATTTTTTATAGGTTTGCAAGTGCTATTGTATGTGTTTCAAAAGGTGTAAGAGATGATATAGCGCATCTAGGATCGTTGAATAAGAAAAAAATAAAAGTAATTTATAATCCTGTTGCAATCAAAGGCTACAGAAAAAAAACTTACAGCAGTGAAGAGATTTCAAGAATTTGGCCATCAGGTTTTGCAAATAGAATTCTTTCTGCCGGCTCTCTTATTGCCCAAAAGAATTACTCATTATTAATCACAGCATTTTCGATGTTACCTTCAGAAACCTTATCAAATTCTCAACTGGTAATTTTAGGGGGCGGTCTTGAGAGAGATTCTTTGAAGAATCAAATTAAAGAATTAGAACTTCAAGATAGAGTATTTTTGCTCGGTTTTCAGTTAGATCCTATACCATGGTTTGAAACTGCATCTCTTTTTGTGCTCTCATCAAATTGGGAAGGTTTTGGAAATGTGCTAGTCGAAGCCTTGCAATCTAGTCTTCCTATTGTGAGCACAGACTGTAAGAGCGGGCCTTCTGAAATTTTAGAAGATGGAAAATATGGAAAGTTAGTCGAGACGGATAATCCGGGTGCTTTATCTGAAGCCATATGCATTCAACTTGCAGAAAACCATGATTCCCAGAAACTTTATGAAAGATCTCAAGAATTTACGATTGATAAGGCAAGTGTGCAATATCTTGAACTCTTTAAAGAACTTTTAATCTAATGAATGTAATCTATCTTACCTATGATGGCTTACTTGATCCCTTGGGGGATAGCCAAATTCTTCCTTATATTAAGAAGATAAGATCAAATGTTTCAAGTTATACAATTATTTCATTTGAAAAAGATCATTGGAAAGATGAAGATTTTATAAACAAGGAAAAGGAATTAAAGTCATATGGTATTAACTGGATTAAAGTAAGCTTTTCATCTTCTAAGTCTTCTTTTAGTAAAATATATGACTTGATAAAAATGCATTTAGTTCTTTTAAATGCTTTATTTTTCTTAAAAATTGATTTAGTTCATGCCAGAGGGCATCCAGCAGGAAGCGTTGCCTTAACTTTTAAAAAAATTTTTAAATTCAAACTAGTTTTTGATTTTAGGGGACTATGGGCCGATGAAAGAGTAACAAAGCAAGGCTGGAACTTAGATATTTCATCGCACAGGATGCAATATAGGTACTATAAAAGCAGAGAAAAAAAACTTTTTATACATTCTGATCATGTTATTGTTTTAACTGAGGCTGTTCTTCAGGATATTCTGTTAAGCTATGAAGTCCCTGCTAAAAAATTTACAGTCATACCATGTGCAGCAGATTTTAATCATTTCAATATCATCCCTATTGATAATCAAGAGATAGGCTTTCCAAATAATGCATTTTTAGTTGGCTATCTTGGATCTATCGGTCCAATGTATCAATTTGGTGCTTATGTGAAACTTGTAAAATATTTCAATGAATACAATTCAAATGCTTTTGGCTTAGTAGTTTCTAAAGATACCTTAACTGCGAAGTCAAAGATTGCGGAGCTATTAGGAGAAGAAAATCTAAAGCTTTTTAAAATAGTTAATTCAGATAGAAAGAAAGTGCCTCATTTAATAAATCATATGAATGTTTTAGTTGCCTTTTATACAATTTCTTATTCGGTAATATCAGTTTCACCAACCAAGATAGGAGAAGCGCTTGCATGTGGAGTTTCAATTATTGCTAACAAAGGTATCGGAGATACTGACCAAATAATTAAGCAAATAAATTCTGGCTTAATTATAGAAAATACCTCAGATGATATTTTGCAATCAACACCTGAAAGGTTTATGAGTCGTAAAGTTTCTTCTAGAATTCAAATCAGAGACCGAGCCAATACAACTTTTGGGCTTGATTTTGCTGCCAAAAAATATATTAGCATTTATGAGTCTTTGCGATCCTAATAAAGTTCTATTTTCTTCTAAAGATATATTTATCTTTGATTTTGATGGAACTATCGTTGATAGCTCAAAGATTCATAATCAAGCATTTAAAGAAGCTTTATCTAGTTTTAATTTGAGCTTTGATTATGAAGATCTCAAAGGCTTGAGTACGCTTCATGCCCTAAAGAAAATATTTAAAGCGAATCAGGCTAAAATTGATGAGAGCTTGCTTAAGAGTTTGCAAAAGAAGAAGCAAGATATTTCACAAAAACTTTACAAAGACCATATTAAACTTGTGGATGGATTTGAGAAGTTTATATCAAAGTCAGAAAATAAGAATTGTGCAATTGCTTCGTCTGCATCAAAAAAATCGATCATGATTGCACTGGAGAAGTTTAATTTACTAGATAGTTTTGACCTTATAATATCTATAGAAGATGTAGAATTTTCAAAGCCTGCCCCAGATCTTTTTAATAAAGTGTTGGAGTATTATGCTATTGAGCCAAATCTAGCTGTTGTTTTTGAGGATTCGCAAGCAGGATTTGATGCCGCAGATCTTGCTAACTTGGACTGCGTTAATATAAATACATGCAAATGGACAGACTTAGTACAATTTATTTAAATTAACCTAGACGATAGAGTGAATTATCCAATTTCAACCGTTATAGCTGCTGCAGGGAGAGGTTCTAGATCTGGAGTACCCTACCCAAAATGCCTTCATGAAGTTAACGGCAAAGTAATTCTAGCCTCTCTTATGGAATCACTTCCTGATAAATCTGACCAAATTACCATTATAGCTAGCCCATCTGGAAGAATGGAAATTGAAGATTTTTTAATCGAGTTTAACCTTTCTGCACGAATAGTTGTCCAAGAAGAGCCACGGGGCATGGGAAATGCAATTCTGCAACTTCAGAAAATAGATAAGTCTTTGCAACCAGAAATCTTTCTAGCTTGGGGTGATTTACCCTTTATCTCTAAAGATACTGTTACAAAATTAATAAACTTTCACTTTAATAATAGAAATGATTTTTCATTTGTTACATTTTTTACTGATAAAGCTTATACAGAAGTGTCCAGAGACACATTTGGCAACATTATAAGCGTAATTGAAACTCGTGAGATAAAAGATAAATCGAATAAAATTAAGGCAGGAGAGAGGGATATAGGTATTTTTTTATTTAAGAAAGATTTAATTTTGAAATACCTTTCTCTTGACCTTGAAAATAGTATTGGAGCAGTCACCCAAGAGCATGGATTTTTATACCTTATAGAACATTTAGTAAATGATAATTTTAAGGTAGGCTCTATAGAGACAAACAATACCCAAGAATCCATCTCTTTCAATTCATTGCAAGATATTTCAAATTTAGAATAGTTATGTGTGGTTTTGTTGGCTTCCTTGATAGGCAAAATTTAGCTAATCCTTTGAACACATTAGAAAGGATGTCTAGAGAAATTCAGCGCCGAGGTCCTGATGATTCTGATGTTTGGCAGGAAGAGAGTCTGAAATTTTATGTATCGTTCAGACGCCTTGCTATCCTTGATCTCACTGAAGCCGGTCGTCAGCCAATGCTTTCTAAATCTGGTCGATACGTCATTTGTTTTAATGGAGAGATATATAATCACCTTGAAATCAGAGATAGTCTTTTAAAAGATTTTAATTATACCAATTGGATTGGGGGCAGTGATACTGAGACCCTTCTGGCAGCAATAGAGCACTATGGTCTAATTGATGCATTAAATATGTCAGTGGGGATGTTTGCTCTTTCATTATTTGATAAAAAAACACAGGAGTTAAGCCTTGCTAGAGATAGATTTGGTGAAAAGCCACTTTATTATGGTTGGACTGGAAAAAGTTTTGTTTTTGGCTCTGAACTTGGGGCAATTAAGAAAATTGATAATTTTTCTAATAACCTCTCAGATCAAGCAGTTTCTTATTTTCTAAATTATAGCTATGTTCCTTCTAATCTAAGTATCTATGAGGGGATCTTTAAGGTAGATGCTGGAGAAATCATCATTATAGATGTAAGAAATAATTCCATTAAAGAAAAGAAAAGATTTTGGGATCTTGAGAAAGAATTTTTAAATTCAAAGACTTCTAAGTTTTCTTCATATCAGGAAGGAATAGAAACTTTAGAGGAAGGACTTAGGGAGTCTCTACGGATCCAAATGATAGCAGATGTTCCATTGGGCTCTTTTCTTAGTGGAGGAATTGATTCCTCTTTGATTACTGCTCTGATGCAAGATATCTCAATGAATAAAGTTAAAACATTCACAATTGGGTTTGAAAATAAGAATTATGACGAATCAATGCATGCAGAAAGAGTTGCAAAGCATCTTGGCACAGAACACACAAAAATAGATGTAACTGAGAATGAGGCTCTTGAAGTTATTCCCTTATTGCCAAATTATTATTCAGAGCCATTTGCTGATTCATCTCAAATTCCAACGTTTTTGGTTTCAAAAATTGCCAAAGAAAAAGTAACTGTAGCTTTATCAGGTGATGGAGGTGATGAATTATTTGGAGGCTATACCAGATACCTTTGGGGAGAAAGAATCTGGAATAAGATTTCAGTTATTCCTTTCCCAATAAGAAAACTTATTGGTAAAGGAATCCAATTAACACCGGAGAGTATATTTCTTGGCATAGAAGGATTGCTCAGCAAATCAGGCAAAGCTGATGGAGTGTCTTTTTTAAACGATAAAGCCAAAAAACTTTCTCGAAGACTGACCTACATTCATTCTGATAGACAGTTATACAATAGTCTTGCAACACAGTGGAATTCCCTGGATAGTCTATTAGCCAGTAATTTAGAAAGTTCTGCCTTTATAGACCAATTTTATTTCAAGGAACTATCTTTTATTGAAAACATGATGCTCTGGGATATTTCTTCTTACTTAAAAGAGGATATCCTGACCAAGGTTGATCGTGCAGCTATGTCTAATAGTTTAGAGACAAGAGCACCATTTTTAGACCATAGGCTTGCAAAAATTGCCTTTAGATTTGATGAAAGCATGTTAATAAATAACAAAACTGGCAAAATGCCGCTCAGGTCTATTTTAGATAAATATGTACCAAAGAATATTACTGAGAGACCAAAAGCTGGCTTCGGAATACCAGTTGGAATTTGGATTAAAGACCAATTAAGGGATTGGGCAGAATCGTACTTAAATGAAAATTTGATTAAATCACAGGGTATTTTAAATTATAGCTATGTCCAAAAAATTTGGTTACAGCATTTGAAAGGCAATCAAGATCACACTGTAAGGTTATGGAATATTTTAATGTTATCTTCATGGCTTGAGGACAGTTAATTCGTCAGTAAACAAGGTATAATTCATCATTAATTATTAAACTTAGCTTATGAGTAAAACATATTTTTTAGACGAAGATGGTGATTTTTCAATAAATTCCATATTCCTTTTGTTATGGGAAAGTAAAGTATTTATTACTATTTCAGCAGTGCTATTAATAGCCATATCTGCATTTTGTGTTCGCTTTTTAGATGAAACTTGGACCGCAAGGGCAGTATTGATGCCAACTGCTGCAAATTCTGCAACCGGTGGCGCTGCGGGTAGTAGTTTGGTTAGCCTTGTAGGTGTTAGCCTCGGAGGTAAAGCTGGAGTCAGCGGGGCTCAAGTTGCACAAGAAGTTTTGAAAACAAGAGATTTTTTTAAAATAATCTATAACGATGATGAGTACTTAATTAAGCTATCAGCAGTTAATGGTTATGAAAATGGTAAAAATCTTTTTAATGATGAAATTTATGATTCAAGTAAACAATCATGGATTACAAAACCAACTTTTGAGCAGGCGTATAGTGCTTACAGACGAGGATTAGGTATTGATTATAAATGGGAATTAGGCGGATTTATAAATGCATCTTTTACTCATTCATCCCCCTCTGTAGCAAGGGACATCCTTTCTTTTGCAATAGATGCCTTAAATGATACACAAAGAGATAAAGAAATAGCCAAATCTTCTGCAAATCTTGAGTTTCTCGAAGAGGAAATTTCTAAAGTTGTAAATTCAGACTTAAAAAGAGCTGCTGCAGGATTAATGCAAAATGAGCTCAAATCTATCATGTTTGCAAAAACTAGGAAAGATTTTATTATTGAACCACTAGATTCTGTCTATCAACCAACTTCAAGAACATCACCGAGACCATTAATTTTTATAGCTATTTGCTCCTTTGTTGGTCTAGCATTAATTTGTTTGTTTTTAATGGTTAGGAAGTTACAAGAAGAAGAAAATTAATTGCACTGTGAAGATTCTAGTTACTGGTACAGCTGGATTTATAGGATTTCATCTAACTAAAAGGCTCATCTCTGAGGGCCATCAAGTATTTGGCTTAGATAACATAAATTCTTATTATGATGTCACTCTTAAACAGTCAAGACTTAGCGAGTTACCGCAAGATAAGCTGAATTTCAAAAAGCTAGAATTAGCGGACAAAAGTAATCTAGAAAAATATTATGCTGAAGTTAATCCAGATTATATTGTTCATTTGGCTGCCCAAGCAGGAGTCAGATACTCTCTTTCAAACCCTCAAACTTATATTGATTCAAACATTACTGGATTTCTAAATATTTTAGAGCTGGCAAGAAATAATTCTCCAAAACATCTTATTTATGCATCAAGCAGTTCAGTTTATGGAATCAATAGAAAATTACCATTTTCTGTGAAAGATAATGTTGATCACCCTAAGTCACTTTATGCTGCCTCAAAAAAGTCAAATGAGCTCATGGCACATACTTATTCTGAGCTGTTCAATATTCCCACAACTGGCTTAAGATTTTTTACAGTTTATGGACCTTGGGGTAGGCCTGATATGGCATTATTTTTGTTTACAAAAAGTATAATCGCAGGAGAGGCTATCAATGTTTTTAACTCTGGAAATATGAAAAGAGATTTTACTTATATTGATGATATTGTTGAGGGAATTGTAAGGCTGATCCCAAAACCTCCAACAAATATGGAAAATTGGTCAGCTGAGTCACCTTGCCCTAGCTTCTCAAGCTGCCCCTATCAAGTTTTTAATATAGGTAATAACAATCCAGTAGTATTAAATGATTTCATAAGCATTCTAGAAGACTGCATCGGCAAAAAAGCAAAAAAGAATTTTTTACCTATGCAGCCTGGAGATGTATTAGAAACGTATGCGGATATTGATGATCTAAACAGATTCATTGGTTTTAAACCAAATACCCCGATTGAAAAAGGGATTTCAAATTTTGTAAATTGGTATAAAGACTACTTCAATGTAAAGATCTAATGGCAGTTTATTATCTGGTTTTTTTCTTTTTTACAGTTTTAGCACTGTTATCAAAACCAAGGGCATTAATTAATAACCATCAATTCAATACTAGAATGACTCTGCCATGGTTCTTTATGTTCCTGGCATTAGTTTTTTATATTGGTTTTCGATATGACGTCGGTGGTGATTGGGGCTCATATAAATTTGGATATTGGAAAATTAAAGAATGGCCTTTGATCAGGGTTTTAACGATGGGAGCCGTTGATCCAGGCTTTGGTTTCTTTCAATGGGTGCTGGCTAGACTTAACCAAGGATTTATATCTATCAATATTTTTTCTTCAGCTATCTTTGCTTATGGCCTTATTAAATTTTGTAAATCTCTACCCAGACCATATCTAGCTATTGTTGTTGCATTACCTTATCTGATAAATGTTGTAGCAATGGGGTATGTCAGGCAAAGCATTGCAATTGGAATTACCTTATTAGGCATACTTGCATTATTTGAAAAAAAGAATTTGAAGTTCTTTTTCTTAATCTTAGTCGCAGCAACTTTCCATAAATCATCAGTCATCTTTTTTCCTCTAGCAATTTTTGTAACATCTAAAAATAGATTTTATATCCTCATCGCTGCAATATTGCTTCTCATAGCAGGATATATAATTTTTGTAGAGGGCGAGGTTGATAGATTTTTAAGATACTATGTAGGTCAATCATATTCCTCTTCAGGTGGTGCAATAAGAGTGGCAATGCTATTAGTGCCCTCAACAATTTTTCTCTTATTTAGAAAGAAATTTGTTCTGCAAGATGCTCAAAAAAAATTATGGACTATATTTGCCTTAATGTCTTATCCATTATTTTTTGCGGTAATTTTCTTAAATATTTCTACAACTGTTGATAGGGTGGCTTTGTATGCTTTGCCCATACAATTATTTGTTTTTTCTTATTTACCAGATATTTTTAAGGGCAAAAATAGCTCCATACTGGTCTTCTTAATTATTTGCTATTACGCGTTAGTATTATTTGTATGGCTTAATTTTGCTAATCATGCTCAAGCATGGGTTCCATACGATAACGTTGTAAGAGCATTATGGGATCAAACAGGTTATTTCGATAGAATAACAACTTAGATGAGAGTTCTTGATACAAAACTAAGAAATGTATTGCACATTTTTCCTGATATCCATCAAGATGATAGAGGATTTTTTCAGGAGTTTTATAATAAAGATAGGTATGATTTTCTAGCTGATGATATTATCTTTGTACAAGATAACTGCTCCCTTTCAAAATATAATACTCTAAGAGGGTTACATTTCCAGGTTACAAAACCCCAAGGAAAACTTGTTTCATGTATTTTAGGTAGTGTTATAGATGTTGTTGTTGATATTGATCCAGGCTCAGAAACTTACGGAGAGCACTTAGCAATTGAGCTTTCCGATAGCAATAAGGCTCAGTTATGGATCCCGCCTGGATATGCTCATGGATTTTATGTTAATAGTTCAAAAGCACTATTTTTTTATAAATGTACAGATTTTTATGATCCTAAGGATGAGTCTGGCATTATTTGGAATGATCTAGATCTAAATATAGCTTGGCCAAGCATGAACCCCTCTATTTCTCAAAAAGATTCTACATGGCAAACTTTTAAAGAATACGATAATAGTAAAGACGAATTGTAATGCAGTATGCAATCCTTGGTTCTGAAGGTCAGCTCGGCATATCTATTGCAGCGCATTTCAGTAGAGAGAATATCACTTTTTCTTCTTTCAATAAAAATCAAGTAGATATTACCAATAAATCCTCAATTGACCGTTTGTTTGATGATTTCCAGTTTGATTGTCTGATAAACGCAGCTGCCTATACAGATGTAGAGGGCGCTGAAAGCCATTTAGAGTTGGCTTTAGAAGTAAATGGCAAATCCCTAGAATATCTTTGTTCAAAGTGTATTGAAAGAGATGTGTTACTGATACATTTTTCTACAGATTATGTTTTTGATGGCCTAAGTAAGAAAGCCTACAAACCCGCTTCCCAAACTAACCCATTGAATGTATATGGAAAATCAAAGCTCTATGGAGATTCTGTAGTCTTAGGTTCATCTGTAAGAGCTATAATTCTAAGAATTTCATGGGTATTTAGCCCTTTTAAAAATAATTTTCTTACCAAAATATTAGATCTTGCTAATTCAGAAGAAAGATTAACTATTGTTGATGATCAGATTGGATCCCCAACATACACATTCGATATTGCAAGAATTATTCCAGTCATAGCCAATGGGTATACATATAGCGGGCCATCTCTTTATAACTTGGGAGGAGTTCCCCAAGTTTCCTGGCTAAATTTTGCAGACTATATTATTGAAGATGCTTTTAAAAGAAGAATAATTAAGAGGAAAATACCGCTCTACCCAATCAAAACTGAAGATTTATTATTGTTAGCAAAAAGGCCTGCTTTATCAAGTTTAGATTCAAGAGACCTCTGCAGTGATTTTGGATTAAATGAGATAAAATGGAAGAATGGTGTTTCCGAAGCGCTGGATTATATATTGAGGAAAAAAGCATGATTAATGTAGTGATATTTAATGGGGGCAGAGGCGCAGCAAATTTAATTCCAGAACTTATCAATAATTACAAGGACTTCAAGGTCCAATCAATAGTCAATGCTTACGATGATGGCAAATCTACAGGACAAATAAGGGAATTTTTTGAGATGTTAGGACCATCCGACATCAGAAAAGTTCAGCAGCTAATGATAGATAAGAATCTTATAGATTATGAAAGTATTAATCAGATTTTTGAGCTTAGATTTCCATCTACCTCGTCTAATGCATCCATAATTAAAATCCTTCGTAATGAATCCACCAAAAGGGGAGCAAATTTTTTTGGTAACTTTTTTCATGACAAAGAGTTATTAAAAAAACTAAGATATTTGTTGAAGTTATTTTTAATAAATTATGACCTCATTAAAAAAGTTTCTCCTAGCAAAAAACTATCTTTTAAGGATTGTTCATTAATGAACTGTCTATACGCTGCTGCATATATTTCCAATAACAGAAATATTGATCATGCAACAAAAGAATTTGAAAACATCTTTAAACTTTCCGGTTCAGTTTTGCCTTCTAGTTTAGAAAATAAGAAACTTGTAGGATTAAGATCAGATGGAACAATATTATTCTCTGAAGCCGAAATAGTTGAGTTAAGATCAAATGTAAGTATTGAAAGAGTATTTCTTCTTGATTCATATCCCTCAAAAAATGGGTTTAAGAAAGCAACTATCAAGCAAAAAAAAGATTTTCTAGAGAGTCATCATAGTTATGTTGAGGCTACTCCAAGAGTGTTAAGGGCAATAAAAGATGCGGACATCATTATATATTCAGCTGGGACGCAGCATTCATCTCTGTACCCAACTTATTTTTCAAATGGGGTTGCATCATCCATTGTAGAAAACAAAAGAGCGTTTAAAGTTTTCATAGCTAATATTGGTGCAGATTACGAAACCCCATTTTATGAGGCACATGATTACATTTTAGGTGCTCTTAAGTACCTTAATTTAGGTGCATCTTTTAATTTTGAAGCAAAAGATTATTTTGATATAGCGCTCATCAATAACAGTGAAAAAAGAGACAAAAGCTATGTAAAGATTGATTACAAAAGATTGCAAACAATACCTATAAAGACTGTAATCAAGAAGTTTGAATTAGATTATTCTGGAAAGCACAATGGTAGTAAGATTGCCAAATTTATTCATGATGCTTTTACTAATAGTCAGGGGACATAGAATCTACATTGAAAATACTCGCAGTTGTAGTTACACATAATAGAAGAATTCTTTTAGAGCAATGTATTCAACATATCAATACTCAGCAAAGGCTTCCCGATGAGGTGCTGGTTATTAATAACGGGAGCACCGATGAAACAGAAAATTATTTAATAGCAAACAAGATCAAGCATATAACTCAGGAAAATCTTGGATCTGCGGGTGGGTGGTCTACTGGGATAGAGTATGCGCTAAGAAAAAATTTTGATGCATGTTGGTTGATGGATGATGATGGTTACCCTCACAAAAATTCATTGGAAATCCTTGAACAGAATTTAGATAGCAGGGTTAGTTGCGTTTCTTCTGTTGTGCTCAAAGAAGATAAAAAAAATGAATTTGTATTTCCAATGCCATATTTGAATAAACATGGCAATCCTACCCTGAAACCATTTAAAAGAAAGATTCATACACTTGATGAAATGGAATCAATCAATAACAAACCAAGCTATCCTTTTGCCCATTTATTTAATGGGGCGTTAATTAATATGAGTTTCATTGAAAAGGTAGGAAACATAAACAAAAACTTTTTTATGTTTGGAGATGAAGTTGATTACTTTTATAGATTACGAAAAGTTGGCGATGTTAAATCTATGCTTAATGCTTATCACTATCATCCCGATGTTACCAAACGTCCTTACTCTGACATTAAAGTGTATTACCTGATTAAGAACACCATTATCCTTCACAAAAGGTATTTTGATAAATCTTTACTAAGAAATCTTATATTAATTCCAGTAGTTCTAGTGAGAGTGTTGTTTAGAAATGGTATTGTTTATTTCCTCAAATATATATTTAGTAAAAAGTTATTAATGCCAAAATCGGTGCTAAGAGGTTTTCAGGGAAAGATAGGCAAAGATCATGCATACTAAAGAAGATCTTCTTGTAATGCAGAATGAAGCCACTTTTATAACAGTTATGATTCCTTGTTATAACCAATCTGAGTTTCTGATAAGAGCTCTAGACTCGGTTATGGCCCAAACATATAAAAACTTTGAAGTAGTCATTTCAGATGATTGCTCATCTGATAACACCAGTAAAGTCGTGGAGGAATATATCAATACGTTTTCTTTGCAGAACAAAATTAAATATTATAGAAATCAAAATAATTTAGGATATTTAAGAAATTATCATACAACTCTCAATAAAAGAGCTACAGGTAATTGGATAATTAATTTAGACGGAGATGATTTTTTCATAGATGAAGATTTCTTTCAAAGAAGCGCCAAGGAAATTAATGAAACCCCAGAAGCAGTCTTGCTTCTATCAAACTATAAAGAATTTCATTCATACAAAGATCTTTGGATCAATATTCAAAGTAACTTACCGGCTAAAATGACGACAGATGAGTTCCTCAATCACTATGCTCTTGGCAGAGTGCGTTGGAACCATAACGCCATACTTTATAAAAGAGAGGTTGCAAAAAGTATTGGTTTCTATTGGGATCCTGAAATCCCAATGAATGACTGGGAGTCTTTCCTGAGGCTAAGTTGTCACGGGACCATTCTTTATGATAGCAAGCATGTTGCAGCATGGGTCCAGCACACAAATAACCTTACTCAGATTACAGATATCAAAAAATACAAAAATAATTTTTTACTAATTGATGGGCTGATCAATTACTTTTCTCAGAGGAATATCCATACAGACATTAAAAAAAGAATCATCAGTCACTTAATTAATACCCATATCTCTGAACCTATTATTAATATGTTTAAGCACAGGAACTTCTCTGGAGGTATTCAGTTTATTTCTTTTTGTCTTAAGAAATATCCTTTTAAGACTTTATGTGCTCTTCTAAATCCAAAGAATATAATCAAAATTTTACTTTCTTTTTTCCCAAATATTTATAATTCTCTAAAGAAGGTCATAAATAAAGCCTAGTAAATTTTTTCCACTATAATAGCTCTTTTAATATTGCATTATGAGAGTTTTAATTACGGGTGGCTCAGGTTTTATAGGATCTGCATTAATTAGGTCTTTAATAGCAGATTCACCAAAATATGATGTTCTTAATATAGATAGTCTTACATACGCATCTAATGAAAGTGCTCTTGATTCTGTTTTAGATCAGCCAAACTACCAATTCGAAAAAATAAATATATGTAATTATGAAGATCTTAGCCAAGCAATCAAAGATTTTTTACCTGAGCGAATTATTCATTTAGCAGCAGAGAGCCATGTTGATAACTCCATTAATAATCCTTTTTCTTTCTTGGAAACAAATATCCTAGGGACTTATAATTTATTACAAGCTTCGCGAGACTTGATTAGTAAGGAAAAACTTAACAAACCCTTTGTCTTTCATCATGTATCAACCGATGAAGTTTTTGGAGATCTTGAAATAAATGATAAGACCTTCACAGAGGAGAGCAATTATTTACCAAGCTCACCATATTCAGCTTCTAAAGCTTCTTCTGATCACTTGGTAAGAGCTTGGAGCAGAACTTATGGACTGAATTATGTCATCACAAATTGCTCCAATAATTTTGGACCATTTCAGCATGCCGAGAAGCTTATTCCTAAAACTATCCACAATGCAATCATGGAGAAATCCATACCACTCTACGGTAATGGAAAACAGATAAGAGATTGGCTTTATGTAGAAGATCATGTTGACGCGATAAAACTCATAACAACAAAACAGATAAAAAATGATACCTTTAATATAGGTGCTAACAATGAGATGACAAACATTGAAATTGTTAGAACTATTTTAAATAAAATGATTGAAAAATTTGCTTTCCCAAGAGATATCTTAGATCTTATTTCGTTTGTTAAAGATCGTCCTGGCCATGATGAAAGATATGGAATTGATCCTTCTAAAATTATTTCCAAGCTAGGATGGAAACCGAGATATAGTTTTAATGATGCCATAGAAAAAACTATCAGCTGGTATATTAGTTATTATTCGAAATGAGTGATTTAGGCTGCAAAGGCATTATTTTAGCTGGTGGAACAGGTTCAAGGCTGTACCCAAATACAATAGCAACTTCTAAACAGCTTCTCCCCATCTATGATAAGCCCATGATTTATTACTCTCTGTCAGTTTTGATGCTAGCTAATATTAGAGATATCTTATTGATAGCTAATGAGGACGATATTTCGAGGTTTGAGAAACTTTTGGGAAATGGAGATGATTTTGGAATTAACATTTCCTACGAAATTCAAAAACAACCCCGGGGTATAGCTGAAGCTTTAATTATTGGAGAAAGATTTATTGATAATCATAAAGTAGGACTCGTTCTTGGCGATAATTTATTTTATGGACAAGATTTTTCATCAAAGCTTATAGCTGCTAAGAATAGCTCTGCTGGAGCAAATATTTTTGCAAAAGTTGTATCCAATCCATCTGATTTTGGAATAGTAGAATTAGACAATGAAAATAAAGTACTTTCCATTGAAGAAAAACCGCCCAAACCAAAATCTGATTTAGCTATTACCGGTCTATATTTTTATGATAATAATGCATCTCGTTTAGCAAATAGTTTAAGACCCTCCAAAAGAGGTGAACTTGAAATTTCAGATTTAAATGCACTCTACTTAGAAAATAAATCTCTTGAAGTAAGTATCCTAGGAAGGGGATTCACTTGGCTTGATACTGGCAATCAAGACGCACTATTAAGTGCCAGCAATTTTGTTCAAAATATAGAGCATCAGCAGGGATTTAAGATTGCATGTCTTGAAGAAATAGCTTTTAAGAAGAACTGGATTTCTGAGATTGATTTGGAAAGAAGGATATCTATTTTAGGGAGCTCAGCCTACACTAGATACCTATCAGCATTACTGATTGGCTCATAGTCATTCAAAAATGCTTGAGATATAATATGTTTTTTTAAGGCACTAACTTATGAAACTTAACCTTCTTTTTACCGTAATTGTATCAATATTTACCATTAATACTCTTACCGCACAATTTTTGCCAAATGCTGCTGGCGCAGATGATCTTGAGGAGCAATTTATGTCGAGTCTCCCTTCTGATATCCAGGGGGCCGTCAAAGAAAGGAATGAGCAAGAAGAAGAACAGCTCGCAATTGATAATCTATTAAGTTCAGAAACTTCTCTTGAAAAAACAAAAGTATTGCTTAGAAAAATTAATCAACAACTAAAAAGGGTTGAGCAAGAAATAAATAAACAAGACCCTTCTATTATCCCAGATAATGATAAATTGGAATTTTTTGGATCCAATTTTTTTAGAACCACCCAATCAACATTTGCGCCTATAAATGAACCAAATATGGACGGATCGTATCTTGTAGATGTAGGAGATAGGTTTACTATTACGGTGGTTGGAGCAGAGGATGCAGATTTTCAATCACAAGTTGGAAGAGATGGATTTCTAAAACTTGGTAAATTTGGAAGATTGCAGATTGCAGGCCTTCAATTATCAGAGGTTGAAGAAAAGTTAAAGGATTACCTAGCTACCAGATCAATTACTTCAGAAATATATATCCAATTAGATACTATTAGAGACATTGATGTGATGATTTTAGGTCATGTTGAAAATCCAGGAATTTATACGCTATCTGGTGGAAGTAATTTACTTTCTGCTATTAATACTGCTGGTGGAATTTCAGAAAAAGGCTCCTATAGAGCAATAAAAGTAACGAGGAATTCAAACCTGCATGCTGTAGTTGATTTATATGATCTTTTTGTATCAGGCAGCACAGAAGTTATTTCACTAAAACTAAGATCTGGCGATGTGGTATATGTAGAACCAGCAGATTTTCATGTTCCAGTATCAGGTGGGGTAAACGTAAGTGCAATTTTTGAATTAAAAGAAGGAGAAACTATCACAGATATCCTTAGTTTTGCTGGTGGATTTTCTCAGGATTATACCGGTTTCAATTATTTAACTGTTTATAGAAGTGGATTATTGGGTTCTAGATACTTAGAAATTACAAAGGATGAGTATGCTGATTTAAGATTGTTACCAAGAGATTCCTTAATCGTTCCTTCATTTGGTAATGATATGAGACAGGCAAAATATGTACATATCAGCGGTAGAGTTAAACGACCTGGAACTTATTTTATTAATGATGGAGAAAAATTATCTGACCTACTTGAAAGAGCGGGTGGCTATGAAGACGACGCATATCTTTATGGCGCCGCATTGTTTAGATCTGAGAACATACAAAAAGAAAAAGATTTTTCTCAAATTAGCTATCAAGATACCATTAATTATGTTGTTTCAAGCATTGGTCGTCCCGAAGTATACGTCGATGATAAAGTACTACCAATTCTCTCTGAAGAGCTAAGATCAAAGGCCTATGAGGGAAGGATTGTTACTAGTTTTGACGTGGAAGAATTGAAACGTAACCCAGCAAAAGATGTTTCCTTGTACCATAAGGATAGAATTATTATTCCTGCTATGCAAAAAGTGGTCTACATGTTTGGAGAATTTAATAAACCCACTTCTGTAATTTTTAACTCTGAGCTAGATGTAGTTTCGTATATAAAAGCAGCTGGAGGTACTAAGGAAACAGCAGAAGGTGAATTACTGGTAATTAATCCTGATGGAACGACAGAAATTTATAAACCTGGTTTGCTTGCATTTAACGCACCAGATATTTATCCAGGGTCAATTATATATGCACCTAAAGACTTTGGAAGGCTGGATGGAATCCAGTTTTCATCCACTTTGGCTCCTATTGTTAGCAGCTTAGCAATTTCTCTGGCTTCACTTAATAGTATTAGTGATTAATTGCTTGCTTTGTCAGATCCTGCTAAAAAGATAATATTATTCTTTGCATCAATAGCTATAACTGCTTCACCAAAAGTATTTGCATCAATTAATGATTATATTTTTAAGCATTATGAAGTTCCTTCGTTTTCTAATTACAGCACAATTGGTTTAATTCAGAATCCCACAGCAAGATTTAATTTAGCTGGGACAGTTGCTTTTTCATTTGCTGATATGGACCCATACTACAGAGGTTCCATAATGGCATATCCATTTGATTGGTTGGAAGCAGCTTATCAATATACTGATGTTAATAATGCACTTTACAGCTTATCTCAAGATTTCTCTGGTAATCAAACATATAAGGACAAAGGTTTCGATTTAAAATTTAGAATCTTCAGAGAATCAGAATTGATACCTCAGGTTGCTGTTGGTTTCAGAGATATTGCAGGCTCTGGAACATTTGGTGCCGAATACATTGTAGGTTCAAAGCAGTTCATGCTCTTTAATTCAATTATAGACTTCTCTGCTGGGTTGGGTTGGGGAGGTTTAAATAATAACGATATGTCAAATCCATTATCAAAGCTGAGCGATAGGTTTGATGAAAGAACAGAGCTTTCAGATACCCAAGGAGGAGAAATCAACTTTGATAAATTCTTTAGCGGTAATATGGGAACATTTGGAGGAGTTGAAGTTTTCTTACCCAATTTATGGGGAAGTAGATTGAAAGTTGAATACGATGGCACCAACTATAAAGAAGAGGGATTCCCATTTGGAAGAGAGTCATCCAAGTTTGCATTTGAATCAGTTAAACAAAGCCAATCTAGAATTAACTATGGAATTGTTTTACCTATCAATAAATCAATTCAATTGAGAGCATCTTTTGTGAAGGGCAATACCTTTAGTTTAGGTTTTTCAATGACTGGATTTTGGGGAAATAGAGAGCCCATTGTTAAGAAAAGAGATCCCTATAAAAAAATACAAAATAAAGAAATCATTCAGCAAATAACAGCCAATGATGAATTATTGTATTACAGAGCAACATTAGCCGAACTAAGAAAGCAAAACTTTTTTTTACAGAATGCAACTAAAGATAGTGACACACTCGAATTGACATTTTCGCAGTCTAAATTTAAAGATCCCTCTAGAGTTATTGGAAGGGTTGCAAGAACACTGGATGATATATCTCCTAAAGAGATTAAGAAGTTTAAAATTACTGATGTAAATGCTGGTTTAAATCTATATGAAATCACTATAGATAGAGCAGAGTTTGCTAAATATAAAAATGAAAATCTCTACACACTTGCCGAGGAGTCTTTTGATTACAAGCCCTACAGCAATGAAAAAAAAGAGTATAAATATAATCCTACAGGAGGCTTTCCTGCACATTTTTTTAATGTAGCTCCAGTAGTACGTTCTCAAATCGGAGGTCCTGATGGATTCTATTTTGGAGAGGTTAGTATTGGAATTAGTTCTGAGCTTAAGATTGCTTCTAATATCTCAATAGTATCTCAAGGACAAATTGGATTGGGTAGTAACTTCCAAGAGCTCAAACTTGCATCTGACAGTATCTTGCCAAGAGTAAGATCAGATATTGTCCAATATCTCAAGGAAAGCCAGGACTACAACATTAGAAGAATGCAATTCAATATGTTTAACCAACCCTTTAAAGAAATCTATACTAAATTTACTGCCGGAATTCTTGAGGATATGTTTGTAGGTATTGGTGGTGAAATTATGTACAAGCCTTTTTACAGAAATTTTGCAATTGGCTTAGAGGCGTGGAGTGTCCAGCAAAGGGATTATAATATGATGTTTGATCTCCTGGATTATAAAACAGTTACTGGGCATATGAATTTTTATTATTTTGAACCCAATACTAATATCTTGTTCTCAATGAAAGGTGGCAAGTATCTAGCAAAAGACTCTGGATTTACTTTTGATTTCTCTAGGGTATACAGGAGCGGTCTCAGGATAGGCGCCTTTTTTTCATTGACTGATATTAGTGAAGCAGAATTTGGAGAGGGAAGTTTTGATAAAGGTTTTTACTTTCATATTCCAGTAGATATTTTTCTGGACAGGCATGTAAATGGCCAGGCAGGATTTGGCCTTAAACCTTTAACGAGGGACGGTGCAGCAATTTTAAATCCCTCATTTAATCTCTATGGCGTTACTTATGAAAGTCAGGAGGTTAACTTACATCAAGATTGGTCCGTACTTTATGATTAGCTTCGTGAAAAAAATTATTCCTATACTTTTCATTGCTTCATGTGCCCACATAGATTATGCAAGCCTTCCTAAAGCTGCTACAACCCTGATCAGAGGGGCAGAAGATATAACTATTACTAATGAATATTTTAACCAACAGGATTATTCATTCCTAAAATTAAGACGTGGACGAAGTGGAACAAGTATTTTTGTACTTTCAACGATTACTCCTAATGGTGATTATGTTTGGGTTTCATCTGATCTAGAAAAATTAATTACACGTAATGGTAAGGTCATTAAATTATATTCTGACAGTACAATTAACTTTAGAGTTGTTGATTTTAAGAATCATGTTCTTATGAATGGTTCGTCTAGCTATTTTTTAGAGCTTGAAAAACCACATGCCTTGCTATCTCAGTCTGTAGTCATCACTCATATCTCTGAAGATAGTGTCTCTTGGCTTGGCCAATCCATAAAAGCAGATCTATTTGGAGAATCTACAGAAACTCAAAAACTTACTTGGAAATTTACTAACTTATATTGGGTTGTTGAGGGTAAAGTTATTAAAACAGAGCAAAGAGTTCACCCGAATCTCCCAAAACTAACAATTGAATATTATTACAAGTAAAAGTCTTAGACAAAAAAAAGAGAGCTAAAAGCTCTCTTTTTTTATTTTTATTACTTTATTGTACTTCTCGAGTTGCAGTTGAAGTCACTTCAGATGTTTGTTCAACCTCGATAGTAATTGGAACAGAAACGGTGGTATCTTCCATTTCAGTATACTCTTCTGTTACCTGTTCTGTAACGGTAGTAGTGTACTCATAAACTTCTTCACCAGTAACATCATATTCCTCTTCAGCGGTAATTTGATACTCTTCTTCAGCGGTAATTTGATACTCTTCTTCAGCGGTAATTTGATACTCTTCTTCAGCAGTGATTTGATACTCTTCTTCACCGACGATATCGTATTCTTCTTCAGATATAACTTGGTAGTCTTCAACAACCTCTCTCTGCAATTGAACTTCATATACTTGATCGCCGTCTGCTTGTAGTGGTTGACCTTGATCATTTGAAAGAGCTATAGCGTACTCTGCACCTCTATAGTCGTCAGCTGCATTAGTAGAGGTGGCAGTATAGGTTTCAGTTGCTGTTCTAGTTGCTGCTGTCACAACTTGTCTGGTGGCTGTACCAGTAGTTACATCTCTAGTTGCAGTTCCTGTGACAACATCTCTAGTTGCAGTTCCTGTGACAACTTCTCTAGTTGCAGTTCCTGTGACAACTTCTCTAGTTGCAGTTCCTGTGACAACTTCTCTAGTTGCAGTTCCTGTGACAACTTCTCTGGTTGCGGTTGCTACAGTTCCGACGAGTGTATCAACTTGTCTTTCCCTGGTAACTTCTTGTTGCTGAACTTCATCAGTCATTGTCGTTGTAGAGATAGTTTCAGTAACTTCTTCCGTATACTCATAAACCTCAGTTGGCGCTGGTGTAGGCGCTGGTGTAGGCGCTGGTGTAGGAGCTGGTGTAGGCGCTGGTGTAGGAGCTGGTGTAGGCGCTGGTGTAGGCGCTGGTGTAGGAGCTGGTGTAGGAGCTGGTGTAGGAGCTGGTGTAGGAGCTGGTGTAGGCGCTGGTGTAGGCGCTGGTACAGGTGCAGAACTGGAATCGTTATCAGCTGCTGCTGCAATAGCTGCAGCCGCTGCAATAGCTGCTGCAATAGCTCCAGCACTTAGAGATCCACTTGCACTTCCTGCTGCAGTTGCATCATCGCCTGCAGATTTTGGTTGATCAGTTTTATTTTCAGCATCTGATTCTTGTGCTAACAATGTGGAGGAACCAAAAAAACTTGCAACAAATGCAAATAAATAATTAAGTTTGTTTTTTAATTTAGCCATATTAAAGCCCCGTATTTCTCCTGAATAAGTAAGTATTATTACAATATATAAATAAAAAGCAACGATTTATTAAAATCATAACTTTATCACTTTCTAAGAAGCGACTAATTATGCTCCGCATTTTATAATATATTCGTCAAAAGTGTAATAATTAAACAGAATATTTTTTAACTCAGGTTTTAATTGTAATGTTATAAAATGTTATGTTAAACGGGATGTAGCGCAGCCTGGTAGCGCACCACACTGGGGGTGTGGTGGTCGTCGGTTCAAATCCGGCCATCCCGACCAATCACCGTGTTTTATTAATTACTTCTTCAGCATACCAGTTTATCTCAGCAATCATTCCTTCCAGCGTTCTATTATCAGGACCTCCTTCGTATGCATTTCTGAAAGCAACAATGACTTCAGTTGCTCCAAGATCTTCAAGTTTTTTTACTCCATCAGGTGAATAAGCAGCTTCACCCATTACTTGGAATTGATAATTTGGATGATTTGTTGTCCCAAACTCATCACGATAGCTATTAATTTTAGAAATTAAGGCTTCAGTGTCTTCTAGACTGAGTCCTGCACTAATCCATCCATCACCCAATTTAGCTGCTCTTTTTAATGCTAGATTGGAATGGCCTCCAATTAAGATGGGAACAGGCTTTGATGGAACTGGGCATAACTTGATCTCAGGGATATTATAAAACTCACCCTCAAAGCCAAAATAATTACCATTCATTAGCCCTCTAAGGATTTTTATTTGCTCATCCATTCTTTTTCCACGATTCTCCCAGCGTTCCCCAGTTGCGAGGAAGTCTTCATACCACGGACTAACGCCAATCCCAAAATGAAATCTATTATTAGTCATCACTCCTAGAGTTGTGACAAATTTTGCGGTAGTTACTGCTTGACGAGGAGCAAGTTTGTAGACTGAAGTTGAAAATTCTAACTTTGAGGTTACAGCCGCAATTGCTGGTATAACACTGAAGGGTTCTAAAAAGGGAACCCCATCAAGAAATTCTCTGCTCCCATCATCATTATATGGGTAAGTTGAATCACATTCTTTTGGGTAACAAATGCTGTCAGGGAAGGTAATTACATCAAAACCTGCATTTTCAGCAGCTTTTCCTAGCTCAGTATAAAAGGATGGGTCGCACATTGATGGGTGATAAGCAAATCTCATATTTCTGTTCCTTAATTAGTTAAATTTATTCAGCAAATAAGTATAATACGCCCGGAGGATGGTCGGAGATAAATTTTGGATAATCAAGATGGCTTTTACGATGACGAAACTAGAGAATGGTTAGAGGCGCTTGATGATATTGTTCAGTCTGAGGGCCCAGAGAAGGCTTCCTATATATTAAGCAAGCTTGCCGAGCGCCTAACACAAAAGGGCACCATTCCATCTTTTAATCTAACTACACCCTTTAGAAACACTATACCCCTTAGCGAAGAGGCCCGCATGCCAGGCGAGCTTTTTATGGAACGCAAGATTCGCTCCTACATACGTTGGAATGCATTGGCAATGGTACTGCGGGCTAATAAAAACGATGATGAGCTAGGCGGGCATATTGCTACTTTCTCCTCTGCAGCAACGCTTTACGATATTGGGTTTAATTACTTTTTTAAGGGTTATGATGAAGCGCTTGGAGATATGATCTATTTTCAGGGTCATAGCTCCCCTGGTATTTATGCAAGAAGCTTCCTAGAGGGGAGATTAACTGAAGAAGATCTAGACAATTTTAGACGAGAGGTAGATAAACCAGGAATATCCTCATACCCACATCCCTGGTTGATGCCGGATTATTGGCAATTTCCAACAGTATCTATGGGGCTTGGTCCCATTATGGGTATATATCAGGCTCATGTAATGCGATATCTTTCTGCTAGAGGACTGGTTCCGAGAGAAGAGAGAAAGGTATGGGTTTTTTGTGGTGATGGAGAGATGGACGAGCCCGAATCAAAGGGTGCGATTGGATTAGCTGGAAGGGAGGGTTTAGAAAATCTTATTTTTGTTATTAATTGTAATCTGCAACGTCTTGATGGTCCCGTAAGGGGAAATCATAAAATCATTCAAGAATTAGAGAGAGAGTTTAGAGGCTCAGGTTGGAATGTAATTAAAGTTGTATGGGGAAGGCACTGGGATCCAATTTTAGCAAGAGACTCAAAGGGGTTGTTGCAGCAGCTCATGAATGAAGTGGTTGATGGAGAGCTTCAGAATTTTAAAGCTAAGGGCGGTGCTTATACTAGAGAGAAGTTTTTTGCAAAACACCCTGAAGTTCTTGAGATGGTCAGTGATCTTACTAACGAAGATATTTATAAACTTAATAGAGGTGGCCATGACCCCTATAAAGTATATGCAGCTTATCACAAAGCTGTTAACACAAAGGGTGCTCCAACAGTGGTATTAGCTTTAACAACCAAAGGTTATGGTACTGGTTCAAGAGAAGCAGATAATACCACTCATCAAGTTAAAAAACTTACGGCTGAAAATATCCAAGCTTTCAGAGATAGATTTGACATTCCTTTAGATAATGATGAGCTTGAAGATTTACCATATATCAAATTTGAAAAGGATTCTCCTGAATACAAGTATTTAATAGAGACCAGAGAAAGGCTGGGTGGGTTTTTACCAGTTAGAAAGTTTGATGATCAGCCTTTAGTGGAACCTAATGCTGAAATTTTTAGTAAATACCAAAAAGGATCTGAGGATAAGAAGCTATCTACAACCATGGTTTTTGTGAGAATGATGACAGATTTGATCAAAGATAATTCTATTGGTAATCGTTTAGTTCCCATAGTGCCTGATGAAGCGAGAACATTCGGCATGGAAGCACTTTTCCGTCAAATAGGAATCTATTCTGCCGAAGGCCAAAAATATGAACCAGAAGATGCTGATCAAGTTATGTGGTACAAGGAAAGCAAAGAAGGGGTCATGTTAGAAGAAGGAATAACTGAAGCTGGAGCTTTCTCAGCTTGGATTGCTTTAGCTACTTCTTATTACAACTACAATTTTCCCATGATTCCAATTTACCTTTTTTACTCTATGTTTGGATTTCAGCGCATTATGGATCTTGCATGGGCAGCTGGTGATGCTCAAGCAAAAGGGTTCCTAATTGGTGCTACCTCTGGAAGGACTACCCTGAACGGGGAGGGATTACAGCATCAAGATGGTCACTCTCATTTGATGTCTGCTCTTATTCCGAATTGTATTTCTTATGACCCGGCTTTTGGATCTGAACTCTCAGTAATTTTTAAGCATGGCATCAATGAAATGTTTGTTAATAACAAGAATTGTTTTTATTACATTACAGTTATGAATGAAAATTATACTCATCCTGCTATATCTGAAGATAAAGAGGGCGATGTAATCAGAGGCATGTATCTTTTTAGATCTGCAAAAAAACCACAAGTTCGTCTATTAGGATCTGGTTCTATAATAAATGAAGTTATTCAAGCAAGAGACTTATTGCAGGATTTTAAAATAGATGCGGAGATTTGGAGTGTAACAAGCTTCAACCTATTAAGAAAAGATGGCATGGAGACAGATAGGAAAAATCTTCTAAATCCCTCAGATGAACCAAGGCCAGCATTTGTTGAAGAAAAATTTATAGATAATCCTTTGCCTGTAGTTGCAGCTACTGATTACGTAAGAGCTTACGCTGAACAAATTAGACCATGGGTAAAGAATCAATATTTAACTCTGGGGACTGATGGTTATGGCAGAAGTGATTCTAGAGAGAAGCTAAGGGAATTTTTTGAGGTAAATGCCGCTTCTGTTGCTAAGTCTGCAGTATTTGGTTTATACAAAGAAGGCAGCCTATCAAAAGCTGAATTAGAAAATATTTATAAAAAACTCGGAAATGATAGCTCCAAACCCAATCCCTGGGAAGTTTAATAAATGCCTAAAAAGATTATAGCAATTCCAAGTCTGGGAGAGAGTACAGAAGTTGAAGTAATTGAGGTCTGTGTCAAACCTGGTGACAGTGTTGCTGCTGAGGATCCAATTATTGTGTTGGAGTCTGATAAGGCTGCCATGGAACTCCCAGCGAATTTTGAAGGTGTTGTAGATAAAGTACTTGTTAAGGTTGGAGATGGTGTTAGTGAAGGAATGAGTTTTTTAGAGCTTGAAGTTGAAGAGCTCACTGAACCCAAAGAAAAGAATTTAGCTTTATCTGCAGAGGAATTAGAAGTTGATCAAGAATCCAGCGCTCTCAAAGAAAAAAATACTGCCTCTAAAAGCATTATCTCTGTTGAAATACCAAATCTTGGAGATGAGGCCGAGGTTGAAGTTATAGAGGTCTGCATCAAAGAAGGAGATTTTATCGACATTGATGACCCCTTGGTTGTGCTCGAATCAGATAAGGCTGCCATGGAAGTTCCTTCTCCAAAAAAAGGGATTGTTTTAAAGATTCATCAAACCCTAGGAGCTCAAGTTTCAGAAGGGATGCAGCTGATAGATTTGGAGGTAGATGAAGAAGAAATTATTCATCATTCTAATGAGATGCAATCTGAGGTTGATGAATCTCCAAAAAATTCATTAATTGCTGAAAATTCTACTTTCAAACCAATTGACCTAAATGTTCCTGCAAACGATAAAATTTATGCTGGCCCTGCTGTAAGAAAGCTTGCAAGGGAATTTGGTATCAATCTCAATGCAGTTTCTCCAAGTGGTCCTAAAGGCAGAATTGTAAAAGAAGATCTTCACAAATTTGTTAAAGAGAGGTTAAGCAGCCCTAGTCAACCAAAAGAAGTCTTTAATTTTGAAAGTTATGATATAGATTATTCTCAATGGGGAGAGACCAAAGATGAGGCTTTAACCAAATTTCAAAAATCAGCTTTTAAAAACTTACATACTTCATGGATCAATATTCCTCATGTCACTCAACACGATGAAGCTGATATCACTGACTTACTTGAAATGCGTCTCCAGGTCCAAAAGGAACGTTATACAAAAATTACCCCTCTAGCCTTTTTTATAAAAGCTATTTGCGTTACTTTAAAAAACTATCCTTTGCTAAACAGCTCACTATCTAAAACTCTTGATAGCATCGTTTACAAAAAATTTATTAATATTGGAATTGCTGTAGATACTCCTTATGGTCTAATTGTTCCAAACATTAAAAGCGCTGATAAGCTCGGCATTATTGCAATTGCTGATGAAATTAAGCGTTTGAGTCAACTTGCTAAAGATAGAAAGCTATCATCTAAAGAGCTACAAGGCGGAACTTTTAGCGTTTCTTCGCTTGGAGGAATCGGAGGTAAGTTTTTTACTCCAATTATCAATCCACCAGAAGTTGCTATCCTTGGTATATCTAAAGTATTTGATCAAGTGAAACTTATTAACAATAAACCTGCAGAAAGAACTATATTGCCTCTTTCTCTTTCTTATGATCATAGAGTTATCAATGGTGCTTATGCTGCAGAATATATTGCAAACTTGAGCAAAATACTTTCAGATGTATCTTGGATTAAAAATAATTTAGATCATGGATAAACATTTTAAAAGTGGTTGCGTACTTATCATTGGGGGCAGCGGAGGAGTTGGAAGCGCTTGTGTAAAGAGATTCCATGAAGAAGGAGCCAAAGTAGCTTTTACTTACAATCAGAATGATGCTGCAGCTAAGCAGCTAAAAGAAGATCTCAATAACCAAGTTAATTACTTTAAGCTTGCTAATCAAGATGCTGATCAAGTAAAAGCGCTTATGGAAAAGCTTGCAGAACAATACGAAGGAATTAATACCATTGTGAATGCAGCAGGATTTAACATTCCTCAGAAATTTATTTCTGAAATTACCCTAGATCTTTGGAAAAGAGTTATCAATGAGGATGTAAATGGATTTTTTAATATAGTTTCGGCTTCACTTCCTTATATGCGTATTTCTCATGGATCTTATGTGTTTATAAGCTCTGCTGGACTTTTTAAATATCCTCCTGGAGATGTTCTTTCAGTGGCTCCCAAGGCAACAATTGAGCACACCATTAAAGGAATAGCTAAAGAGGAGGGCATCAATGGCATAAGAGCTAATTCCATTGCACTCGGAGTTATTGATACGGGAATTTTTCATAGATTGCTTAATGAAGACAACTCTTTTTTTGATGAAAAGTGGCATGAGGCGGTAATGAATAATTTAGCTCAGAAAAGATTTGGAACAGCTGATGAAGTTGCAAGCACAGCATATTTCTTAGCATCCAGCCAATCCAGTTACATTACGGGACACTGTATCCCTGTTGACGGTGGATATCATATTTGATGCACTCCATTTTATCTAGAAAGGATTCCTCCCAGTGAAGTTAATATTTGAATTAAATGAATTTAATTTAGGCTTAATGCAATCTATGTCAGAAGGCAGGCCTAATTTAGAAAAAGTGCTTAAGTTTTATAAAACTCAAGCCTCCATTCCGGATAATTATTCTTCTGGGTTTCTTGAGCCATGGAGTCAATGGGTTTCTATCCACTCAGGCATTCCTTCACGAATCCATGAAGTAATGCATCTTGGAATAACTGAATCACATAAATTTGAGAATATATGGGACCAAGAACCAGAAAAATTTAATTTAATTTGGGGATCTATGAATGTTAAAAGACCTAAAAGTCCCAAGTTACTATTTTTTCCGGATCCATGGAATACATCCGTAACAACAAATATCAAGCAAGCAAGAATCCTTGAATCTTTTTTAAAAGAGGCGGTTAAGAATCGTGGAAACACCTTTTCTAGGAAAATTATTTATTTTCTTAAAATCCTATTTCTCGGTCTCTTGGTTTTACCAAAGGCTCTAAGCAATCTATCCTTCCCTGTTTTCAAGCTGCTATTTAGAGAAATTTTAAGCTTTAATATCAACAGCAGCACAATCTATGCAATTGTAGAATTCATTTCTTTAAGAGAATTTTTGGCACTGGCCAAGAAAACCAATAACCCTTCAAAGAATCTGACTGATATTTTTTTTGCTAACTTTATTGCTCATTTTCAGCACTACTATTGGAATGAATCTGATAATTCAAAACTAGTATTCGCCTATGATTTGTTAAATGAGTTTTTAAGAGAAATACTTAATCAATATGACAAAATTGTAATTATTAATGGGTTGTCTCAAGAGCTTTCTATAGATAAGGAGACTTGGCATGCTTATTATCCAAAGTTAGGCTGGGAGGCTTTCATAGCAAGTCTCAAGCTGCCTATTAAAAAAACTTATCCGTTGATGTCCTATGATGCCATTTTGGAGATGGAATCCAATGAAGATTTAAACATAGTAAAAGAATCTATTGATGACATAACAACAGAATTTAAAACAAAACTATTTTTTACAAAGAAAATGGACGCAAAAAGTAATAAATTATTTATAAGGTTTAATTATTTTTCTGATTCTAATATTAAAATTTTTTTGAATGAAAGAATTTTAAATTTCAAAGATTTATTTTTAAGCCTTGGAATCAGGACTGCTAAGCATGTTCAGTATTGTGATGTGCTGAGCTCAGTCAAAATTAATTCCCCATTTGAAAACAATTGGGAGCTTTCCAGGCTTTATTTAGGCAATCCATAGGCGAAATCATTCAATGAGGACAATTAGCCACAGCTTGAAAATAAATAGGTATCTCTTTGCAGCCTTTTCTATATTTATTATAGGATTCAACTTTTTTCAGGGTTTAGTGCTTTCATCTGATTCATATACATATATCTCGTGGGCCGAACAATTAATTGCTAATAATCTTTCATTTAGTGAATTTCACAAAAGCAAAGAAAGTTCCTTCATTTATTTTTTCTATGATTTCTTTTTACTCTATATTGCATTGCTAAAAATAATATTTAATGAATCTTGGCAGATGATATTCTTCTACCTAAATCTGTTATATCTAGGAATTTCGTTGAAAGTCTTTTACGAGCTTTCTAATTTTTCTAGTAATCAATTAAAAATTAATGTTACCTTAATTGCCTTATTAATTTTATCTCTTGATTTTTTTATATGGCCTCATTTTCTTCTCACTGAGTCAATTTTTATTATGTTATTCATGAGTTCTATTTTTTTCTATAGAGAATACTTCATTGAATCTAATGCAAGAAATACGTTTTACTTACTTGGTTTTATTATATTTTCTATTCTTTCTCTCTTTATAAAACCTGGGTCTATTGGGTTGCTTTCAGGCTTATTATTTTTTCATGTAATGAAAAATCTTAGCTGGTTCAAAAATGAGTTTTTAATAAAGATTTTTTTTGTAGGATTAATTTTTTTTATACCATTTCTATTTGAGTTTGTTTTAAATGCCTTCAATGACACAAAAAACTTTAAGATCTCTCAACTAATAAGTTATGCTCAATCTGGATTTATCATTGATGATAGAGTATCCACCTATATTATTTCAGATAATATCAACTTAAGAGACGTGTTTTTTATGCGGCTAATCTATTTTTTTATTCCTGTGGTTCCTGAGATGAGCAAGCTTCATATCTTTGCTGACTCCATATTTGCTTTAGCTTTTCTTCTAAGTCTTGTGACTTGGGCTCTGTTTTCAAATCGTTATTCAAATCGAAGTAAACTGCTATGCAAGCTGATGTTATGTATCTTTATGTTTTCAGCTTTTTATCATTCTGCAACTCTCATTGACTATGATTGGAGGTATAGGTTTCCTTCTCTAATGCCAATGGTATTATTTGTTTTCTATAACCTTAAAGAAATTTTTTTACTATATGATCGCAGCAGTAATTCCAGCCTATAAAACAAAAGCACAAATTGACAATGTGTTGAGAGGTATTGGTGAAGAAATCCATAAAATTTATGTTGTTGATGATGGGTGTCCAGAAGAAACTGGCAGATTTGTGAATGAAAATTTTTCTGACCAGAGAATAGAGCTCATCTTTCTTGAGGTTAATCAAGGTGTTGGCGCAGCTGTAATGGCAGGCTACAAGAGAGCTGTTAAGGAGGGATATGAGATTATTGTAAAGATTGATTCTGATGGACAAATGAACCCGCATCTTATAAAGGATTTTATAGATCCAATTTTAAATAAAGAGGCAGACTATACTAAGGGTAATAGATTTTCATCTTATCGACATCTTAAAGATATGCCAATCTTAAGAATTTTTGGAAACATGGCGTTATCAATAATTACAAAATTTTCTAGTGGGTATTGGAATATTTTTGATCCTACCAATGGATTTACTGCCATCCATAGAGATATTGCAAAAGATATCTTAGATGAAAGGGTGGCCAAAGGTTATTTTTTTGAATCCGATATGCTTTATTGGCTTTACATAATGAGAGCTAAGGTAGTTGATATTCCCATGAAGGCTTTATATGGAAATGAAAAAAGCTCAATGAATGTTATAAAAGAAATAATCCCATTTTTATATTTTAATGCTCGAAATTTCTTTAAAAGGATCGGATATACTTATTTTGTCAGAGACTTTTCAATATATAGCCTAGCTTTAGTTGCAGGTTTTCTTCTCATCATTTTTGGAACCTCCTATGGAGCATATCACTGGAAACTCTCGATATTAACAGGGTCTTATGCAAGTGCTGGAACAGTAATGATATCTGCTTTGCCCATTATTTTAGGACTCCAGCTACTAATATATTTTTTTACATTTGATTTTAATAATTGCCCAAAAACTATTATGCATGACAAGTGATAGGGTGAAAATTGATGCACAACAATCTATCTGAAAAATATATTCCCAACATTAGCATAATACTTCCTAGTATGAACGACTCTCATTTGTTGAAGAGGCAATTGAGTGCATTATGCGAGCAATCCTTGCAACCATCGGAGGTAATTGTTGTAGATTCGAGCTCTGATCAATTAACTGAGAAAGCTTGTAGGGATTTTAAGGGTAATTTTCCGTTAGTTTATTTAAGGTCTGGTAGAGCTTATAGATTTGATAGGTATATTTTAGCAGTTTTAAGGTTTTTTAAGTTTTACAAATTGTCATCTAAGCTTGGTTCGGGAAAATTATGCCCATCCGAATCAACAAATTTTGGTGCAAAGCATGCAACAGGGACATGGCTTGCCTTGTTGGATATGTCTACGATTCCCTCTAAAGGTTGGTTAGAACAATATTGGACAGAAATTAAGTCAGGAGCTGATGTAGTTTTTGGATCTACTGTTTATACCTCTTCTCCAGGCACCCAAAGACGAATCCATTATTCAACTTTTGGAAATTTACCTCATGAAACTAATCCAGGCACCTTAATTAGCAAAGAATTATTTTTAGCTAATAGAATGATAGAAGGCTTTAGAGCAGGTGTTGATTTAGAATGGAGAGAAAGGCTTAAATCTAAGAGTATAGTTTTTGTAACTCCTAGAAATAGTTTTTTAAAATACTCATCACTACCAAATTCTTTCAGAAGATTTTTATGGAAAATGTTTGTTTATCAAATGCATTCAGTGCCATTGGAAATACAACAAAATACTAAAACAGCTTTTGGGTTAATTATTTTATTAATAATGAGTCTTGTAATAACGCGATGGAATTATTTAGTTGGCTTTGAAAGTGATTACTACCTACCGCACATAACTAAACTTAGCCTTATTACATTTAATCTATTCTTCTTCATGTTATTAATTTCCAAAAGGTTAGGAGCTGGAATTAAAAGCATTAGTACTCCATTTATAAATAATATCTTTACTATATTTTTATCTGTTTCAATATTACTTTTAGCCTATAGATGGAATGCAGTAGTTGCTGGATGGATAGAGGGATCCCGGTTCTATATCCCTCATTTAACGAAACTAGCAATTTTTTTATTTTTATCTTTTTTACTAATATACAGGGGCCTTTATTTCCCAATTAGACACGGTGTAGAAAAAAAAGAACTATTTCCCCTTTCTTTCATAAGTATTGGAATTTATGGTGCATTGGCAGATGTCGCAAAGATTCCAGGATTTTTGATGGGTGCACTTTTTTATCCTTTCCTTGGATTTAAAAAAAATGAAGAACAATAGTCCAAATTTTCTTTTTGTATCGGGCAGTGGCGATACCTTTGTTTGGTTTAGGCTAGACCTCATGAAGGAGATTCAAAATAGGGGCTTCAACATTTATGCAGCTGCACCAACTATTTCCAAAGAAAATCTTCAGATCTTAAAGAATCATAATATTTGTTTTCTTGCATTGGATTTACAAAGAAAATCTCTAAATCCTTTAAACTTTATCTTTTCAATTTTCTCACTTAGAAAAGTAATTCAGTCTCTTAAGCCTTCTCATATTTTCTCATATATGCATAAGTCTATTCTGGCAACAGGACTCGCAACATTATTCTTTTCAGATGTAAAGAAATATTACATGGTCACAGGCCTTGGCCATTTGTTTGAAAGGAATACGTTCTTAATGAATTTAATTCAAAAGCCCGCTTTAATTTTATTTAAAATTACTTTTAATGGCGCAAAAAGAGTTTTTTTTCAAAATATTGATGATTTTCAACACTTCCTCTCTTTGAGTTTATTTGCTGAAACAAAAGGGAAGATAGTTAATGGTTCTGGAGTAAACTTAGATAAGTTTCAATATTCTAAGCTACCATCTCAGCCAATTTTCATGACTATGGGCAGATTGCTTGAATCCAAAGGACTAAGGGAATTTGCTAGAGCTGCAAAAATAGTGAAAAGAAGCAATCCTAATGCAAGATTTTTGCTATATGGTTACTCAGATAACCATGAAGACTCTATTGAAGAATCTGAAATTACGGAACATTGGAAAGATAATTACGGCGTTGAGTTTTTAGGTTTTAGCAAAGACCCTGCTATGGCATACTTAAAATGCAGCACTTTTGTTCTATTATCATACCGAGAAGGCACGCCTCGGAGCTCTCTAGAGGCAATGGCCATGGGAAGGCCAATCATTACAACAAATGTCCCAGGTTGCAGAGAAACTGTTATTAACAACAAGAATGGCTATTTAGTAGCAGTTAAAGACCATGAGGAAGCTGCTCAGGCAATGATTAAATTATGCGATAAAGATATAAGAGAAGAGATGGGCTTGCAATCCTTTAATTTAGCCAAAGATAAATTTGATGTTAAAAAAGTTAATGCCTCTATCATTGAATGTTTGGAGCTAAACTGAATCTATCATTGAAATAAATTTTTCAGATATCTTATCAATACTAAAATCTTTTGATCTCTCTATAAGTCTCTCCTGTGAGACTCCTTGATTTTCAAAAATATTTTGCATTGCATTAAGTAATGCATCCTGATTGCCTGGTTGAATTAGTGTCCCTAATTTCCCATCTAATAAAACCTCTCTGGGACCAAATTCACAATCTGTGGCAATAATTTTTTTCCCCTGAGAGAGAGCATGCACGATATTGTTATTGAGTCCCTCATATGATGAGTTGCTTACAAATACATCTGAGCTCTGAATAAACCTTACAAAGGAGTTATTAAAGGGAATGATTTCAACTGAATCTTCTATATTCAAACTCTCTATAAGTTGATTAAGTTGATCTAGTAAAGGACCTATTCCGACAATAAGTAATTTTGCATCTTGATCTTCCTTAATGGAGATGTATTTTTTAAAGGTTTTTATTAGTTCGCTAAACCCTTTTGACTCAACCAATCTGCCAATAGAAATAAAAACTTTTCTGTCAGGATTTAACTCATTAAAAAATCTATGCTCTGCACTCTTATAGTTTGAATTTAGATGCTCATTTTTGACCACTGGGTTATAGATAGTCTTTAATTTATGGGGTTCAATTTTTACGGTTCTTAAGAATGATTGTTGCAGAGAATTACATGAGCAAACTACCAGATCGCAGAGTTTCAATGAAAAATTTTTGAATAACTTAAATAGAATGAGATCAATAACAGACTGATTTCTTAAATCCCTTTCTAGATTTGTCTCTACTTTAAAAATAATTTTTAAATCAAAATAAAAGAACTTCTTAAGTAATGTTAAGTGAATTAAGTTTATGAAAGAAGATATAACTATGATTTCAGGCTTTTCTCTTTTTATCATTTCCTTAAAAGATAAAAATAGAAAAATAGACCTTCTATCTTTCATTTTGACCAAGGCCATTGTTTCAGAAAATTCTCTTTTTAACTCAGTATTTTTCTCTCTAAGGTAAATAAGTAATGGTTTGCCAAATTGATTTTTGATGGAATAAGAGAGGTTTAGAGTATTAATTTCTACTCCCCCAATATCAATCGTAGGTATAAAAAAAGCTATTTTTTTCTTTTCCACTTAACTTTTTAAAAGGTTGTGATATTCAGCTGCAATCTTATTAAGCTCAAATTTTTCAGTTACTAAATTTCTTGAGCGTTTTCCAATCTCTTCTAGTTTTGAAGAGTTCTCAATTGCATGCATCATGCAATTCATTAGGGATTTTATATTTGCATATTCAAAGATCCACCCACTTATATTATTTTGCACAGTCTCTTTAGTTCCAGTAGTATTTGCAGCGATAATTGGCATTCCTGTGGATGCTGCTTCTAAGGCTGCTTTTGGAAGACCCTCCCTTTCAGAAGGCATTACAAAAACCTTGCACCTATGAAGTTCAGTAATCAGGTTGGTTTGATTTAAATCGTAGCAAACTGAAATATTTTTATCTTTTAGGAAATCGAAATCATTTTCATTTTTGCCAGACAGGAGAAACATTTTTAAGAATATTTTTTTAGAGGGGAATTCTTCTTGTAGCAATTTAAAGGCTTCAATTAGGGTATCTATTCTTTTAGGCTTAGATGCTCTCCCTGAGTAACAAAATGTAACTTCATCACCAGTTCTTTTAGAGAAAGAAAATTTGCTAGTATCTATCCCATTTCCAAAAATAACTGCATGAGAATAGTTCTTTAGAATGCCTTTATTATAAAATAACTCTAAATCATCATTATTTTGAAATACAAAATAATTTCCTGATTTTCTTGCAGCAGATATCCTAAAGACTATTTTTTCTAGCTTCCTTAATAAACGTTGTTTCATTGTTTTTAAAAAATAGTGATGGCCTATTCCAGAAATTATAAATATTCTTTTATGTTTTCTATTTAAAATTCCCAAGATTGCTCCCAAGAATGATAATTCAAGGGTAACAAAAATAAGCTGCTCGAATTGATTATGTTTTAAGACTCTGTGAAGATTGATTAAGTACTTAAGCACGGCTCCGCCTTCGGATCTTTGTCTTAAATGGATAACTTTAATTGCATTTTCTTCGCAAATTTTAATATCTTCTAATGAGGCATTGCCTATTGAGCAAATAACGCTAACCGAATAATTGTATTTTTCTATAAGGGTTTTTGCTAAATCATATCTATGACTATAAAAAAAAATAAAATTATTAACTATGAAGCAAATATTCTTCATATTATGAGAAAGTAGAGATTAAAAACTGCATTTATATGCACCTTATAATAATAGCTATTATTTTGCTACATTAGGGATAAGCTAGAGCCGCTTAAACAAAGAAATCTGTATTTTCTAAGCCTAACTGCATGGCACCATAGTTTCGTCCAAAATTTACTGGATTGTTGGCAACGTGTGCTCTGCTAGTATGAACATCAAGAAATAAATTTTGAATTTTGCTGCCTTTGAATACAGACCCGCCTCCAGCATTAGAAAATAATTTGTCAACAACCTCAAGACACTTTTCAATCACTAAAGATGCTTCGTATCTAAATTTAACTCTATCAAGCATTGGAACTCCTCCTTGATTAGAAGACATGTCTACCATTACATCAAAATTTCTGTACATTAACGTTTCAAGCTCATCAATTCGAACAGCTGCATCTGCAATTAATGTTTGAGTATTGGTATCTCCAGCAAGTTTAGATGGATCACTTGATGATTTATTATTTGCCCCACTAATAAACTCATCTAACAAGGCTTTAGTGGCACCAATAGCGGGGGTTGAAACCACTCTGACAAATAATTGCCCCCAAGGAATCTTAAAAAGAGGATTTTTATTAACGGCATAACCTGGATTAGTTAGGTTGAAGCCATCGGATTGTTTATGGGTCCTATACTCTGGAACAAACACATTATCAACATGTATATCTTGACTCCCAGTTGCTTTAAGACCCATCGAATGCCATGTATCTACAACTTCATAATCTTTCTTTGGCAATAAAAAGGTTCTGTATTCAGGTGCGCCTCCCTCTGGAGGAAATACAAGTGCACCCAAAAATATCCAACTACAATGATCTGAACCACTAGACCACTGCCAATGACCAGAAAGCTTAAATCCACCTTCTACATGTTCAACTTTACCTAGAGGGGCATACGATGATGCAATTAAAGCATCCTGATCATCACCCCATACTTCTTCTTGAGCTTTTTCATCGTAAAGAGCTAGTTGAAAAGGGTGTACAGCTATAATTCCAAGAACCCAGGCGCTGGACATACAGCCTTCAGCTATTTTCATCTGGACTTCAAAAAATGTGTGGGGATCTAACTCGTAACCACCATATTTTTTTGGCTGAAGAATTTTAAAGAATCCTGCTTCCCGGAAATCATTAATGGTCTCAACAGGAATTTTTCTAGCTTCATTTGCTGCAGCTGCTCTCTCTTTTAAAATGGGCACAAGGTTTTCGGCGCTTGCAATTAACTCATCATGGAGTTTTTCATTTGTTCTTGTTAGCGGTTCTGATAGTTTGTAAGGCATATATATTTCTAAAAAGTAATTATAAATAAATACTTTAACAAAAATTATTATGTTTTACGAATATAAGTACTTAATTTTTACGATAAATACTTCTTTGTTTCAAAATTCGTTGAAAGCTATAATAGAGCCCATGTTTTTACGCTCATTTATTTTACTAACTTTCTTTTCTTTTGCTTTAGGGGCTAGTCAGGTAAATACTTCTTCTGGTATTACTTCTGCTGAAAAGCTTAAAAATGGTTTACGTTGGAATGATATTCCTTATGCACTTCCTCCCTTAGGAGAGTTGAGATGGAAGGCTCCTAGAGAATTTGAAAACCCAAAAGCAACTATTCAAGACCAAAATAATAATGGGTGTGTTCAAGAAGCTTCTGTTTATGCAGGCGTGCCTGGAAGTGGTATTGTTGGTCAAGAAGATTGTTTATATCTAGATATCTACACACCCATTGAATATTTAAATCAGAATTTGCCAGTAATGTTTTGGATTCATGGAGGTGCTAATACTTCTGGTTGGAAAGATTATTATGATTTTTCTTCACTTGCTACAGAACATAACCTCGTTGTAGTAGTTGTAAATTATCGCTTGGGCCCCTTAGGATGGTTTTATCATCCTTTACTAGAAAAATCTGCACAAGACGAACTTGATAAATCTAGCAATTTTGGAACTCTTGATCTGATTGCGGCTCTGGAGTGGGTTCAGAAAAACATACAGCTGTTTGGCGGAAATAAAAATAACGTAACCATTTTTGGAGAATCCGCTGGAGGTCATAACGTATTGGCTTTGCTGGCATCTCCTTTAAGCAAAAATTTATTTCATAAAGCAATTGGCCAATCTGCTTACACTACTAGTTATTCCATTCAGTATGCTTATGATAAATCTGGGTCAGCAATGTCTAGCCTTAATGCCTTAGAAGAGCTAAAGCAGCAAACTGGATTAACTTTTCATAGTGCAGAGGAGCTAAGAAATATCAGCGCTAAAACCCTTTTTGAAGCTTATAAAAAATTGGATTCAAAGACATACGACTATCTTCCGATTACCCTTCGGGATGATATTGTGATTCCTGAAGAGGGGCTAAAAAGTGCTCTTGGCAATCCAGCTTTTAACAAAAATATTCCTGTCATGCTTGGAACCAATAAAGATGAGATTTCTCTCTATATTGGCATTAGTCCATACTTCATAAAAAAAACCTATCCTTTTACGAGACTAATACCCATACCACGTTTGAAGATAAGAGACCCAGAGCTTTATGCCTATTGGCTTAAAGTTAGATCAGATGCTTGGAAGGTGCGAGGAGCAGATGAGCCATTGCTGCAACTCCTGAATGCAGGATCTAGTGTACTTTATGCATATCGTTTTGATTGGGATGAGCAAAGAAAGAGTTTCTTCGCTGATTTTCCTTCCATTATGGGTGCTGCACATGGTTATGAAATAGCTTTTCTAACGAATGAATATAAATACGGACCTATAACAAGGTATGTCTATCCTAAATCTAGTTCAAGAGATGATATGGGTTCTAATATGAGAGCGATTTGGGCTAATTTTGCCAAGACAGGTTCTCCAAGCATTAAGGGCAAATTTGATTGGCCAAGATATAATAAATATAACCGACCATTCGTTAAGCTCGATAGTGCTTTCGAGATTGCAGAAGAGAAAAATACTCTAGAGGATCTTGTTGAAAATATTTTCAATTCAAATGTTGGTTTATCTAGTTTGCAAAAATGCCTAATGGCAAGAGATTCTCTTAAAAATATTGGGGATAGTTTATTTCATAAACTTCCTGAGCTGTCTTCTGGGCTTTGTAATGGTTATGATTTAGATGAGGAATATCGAAAACTTGAAAAAGATTTAATTAAACAATATGGCAGTCTGTCTGTTTTATGAGATCGGTTAGAAACTGTTGGATTCTAATAACAAGCATTTTTGTAGTTAGCTGCGGTTCAGATATTGAACCTGGTTTTGTAGAAGGATTGCCAAGATCAGACTCAATCATTAAAAATCTAGATACTCTGCATAATTTTCCTTTAGAAGATGAAGATGAGTTTCAAATTCTCTTTGGGGATTTGCACGTTCATACATCCTATTCCATTGATGCTTTCACTTTAGAGCTTCCCATGATGGGCTTGCAAGGCATTCACGATAGTGGGATGGCCTGTGATTTTGCTAGATATTGCGCCAGTTTAGATTTTTTTAGTTTTAATGATCATGCAGAGTCATTAACACCTGAGCATTGGCAAGAGCAACAATCAATAATTAATCAATGCAATGTCCCTAATAATTCTGGTCAGCAGGATTTGGTAGTTTTCCCAGGTTGGGAATGGACTCAGGTAGGGACTTCAAGTGAAAATCACTGGGGGCATAGGAATGTAATTTTTAAATCAACCAAAGAAATTCCTGCTAGACCAATAGGATCTCGTCATCCAGAGATGGGTCTGGGAATTTTTAATGCTACTAGGCCCGCAATTAGTGCTCGTTACATTGATCCTCTAAATTTTAAACGCTATTCAGATCTTGGCTGGTTACTAGATAGGGTAGAGAGTATTCCATTTTGTGATCCAACTATCTCGAGCAAAGACTTGCCTTTGTCATGCTATGAATATGCCAAAACACCCAGAGTTCTTTTTTCCAAACTAGATGAATGGGGTTTTGATAGTATAGTTATCCCTCATGGGACTACTTGGGGCTCCCATGTTCCTTATAACGCCAGTTGGGAAAACAGGCTTAACCCAGAAGGTCATGATCCAGATAAGCAAATTTTGTTGGAGATTATGTCTGGTCATGGGAATAGTGAAGAGTTTAGAAATTTTGTATCAGTCAAAGAGCTGATTGATGGTTCAGCAGTTTGCCCTGAGCCAAGCAGTAATTTTTTACCTGCTTGTTGGCAAGCCGGTGAAATTATGAAATCTCTTTGTAACGACCTTTCAAGTTCTGAATGCGAGGCTAGGGTTCAACTAGCTAAAAAATATACTATTGAAGCGGGCCCATATTCTAATATGGTTTTTCCAGAATTAGATCCTGAAGCTTGGTTAAATGCTAATCAGTGTCAGGATTGTTTTAAGCCATCTTTCAATTATCGACCCAAGCAGTCTGCTCAATATGCGCTAGCAATAACAAACTTTGAGGGCGTGGAATCTAACAGGTATAAGTTTGGTTTTATTGCTTCAACGGATGATCATACTGCTAGACCAGGTACTGGTTATAAACAGTATGAGCGCAGAAAGATGACTTTTGCAGCAGGAGTAAGATCCTCATGGTTTGATTTTTTGTACAAAGCGGAAGACCCTTCTTTTCCTGAGAAACCAAGCATAATTGCTGGAAATACACAGCCAGACAGCGAGCGAAACTCTAGTTTCTCCTATCCAGGAGGGATTGTAGCTGTGCATGCAAGATCACGATCTCAAGAAGATATTTGGGAGGCTTTAAAATCTAAGAGAACTTATGGAACTAGTGGGCCAAGAATGCTTTTATGGTTTGCGCTTATAAACAGTAACCAAGGCTCTATCCCAATGGGAGGAGAAGTTACTATGATTGAATCTCCTGTTTTTAGGGTAAAGGCTGCTGGAAGCTTTTTACAAAAACCAGGTTGCCCAAGCGATACCTTTAGCAATCTTTCTTCAGAAAGGGTTGATTACCTTTGCGCTGGGGAGTGTTATCACCCTAGCGATGAAAGGCATGCAATACAAAAAATTGAGGTTATAAAAATTACTCCCCAAGAATATGCTGGAGAGCGAGTAGCTGGTCTTATTCATGATGCTTGGAAAACTTTTGATTGTTCAAATAATGAGTTTTGTGAAATTACTTTTGTTGATGAAGAATTTACTAGGGACAGCGTTTATTATATCAGAGCTGTTCAAGAACCAACTCTTGCTATCAATGGCAAACAAATCGAAATATTTTCAGATCAGGATAAAAATATTGCTAAGATCTGTAAAGGAAGCTACAAGACTGATTTAGAAGATGATTGTTTGTTCCCAAACCAAGAAAGGGCATGGTCGTCTCCAATCTTTGTCAATAAGCCCTAAAGGACAACTTTTGTTTTAGATACAAAAATAGTAATCCTAAAATAATAAACAAAATAGCTGAAATTCCTGGGGAAAAAATATTTTCTATTTTTAAGCCAAGCATTGCAAGGAAAGCGCTAGCTCCCAATAAGATAAAAAGTGGTGAATATCCCTTTAGAGATGTGTGCCCAAATAGTATGTGATGAATATGATTTCTGTCTGCTTCAGAGACAGCCTTACCAGTTGCGAATCTTTGAGCAATCATTCCTATACAGTCCCATAAAGGAATTGCCACCAACCAAAGAGCGGCCACAGGGCTCATCAGTTGAATATCATTAGATGAATAGGTAATGCAAGACCATGCAACAAGAAATCCTAAGAAGTTTGAACCATTATCGCCTAGAAATACCGACCTCTTTTTTCCAAATAAGCCTAAGTTGTAAACCAAAAATCCAGCAAGACTGCTGATAATAATAAGGTTGCCATAGCTCATAGTTGAATCAGCGCCCAGGAAGGATAAGAAAATAAATACAACAAGTGCTATGCCGCTGCAGAGACCATTGATGCCATCAATCATATTAAAAGCATTGATGATCCCGGTAACAGCAAATATGGTAAAAATGATTCCAAAACTTCCAAGCTGCCCATCCCAACTTAAAACGCTGAAGCCAATATTAGTGATGTATTCTCCTGATAAGAAAATAACCCCAAGAGATGCTAAAGATTGGATTATTAGTCTCAAGATTTGACTTAGCCCAAAGAGATCATCCAAAAGCATAATTAATTGAAAAATCACTCCAACAATAACAATAGACAGCATACTGGAATTAATATCAAAGTAATTAGATGCATCTGGCTCAACTATGTTGATGCTTGTTTTGGAATTAATATCAGTGAGCTCTCCATCTTTGAATGAGAATTCCTTGAATTCACCATCTGGAGTCATTACCTCAAAATTACCCTCTTTATTTCTTGTAACCCTCAAAGGTATATCAATACCCTCAACACTTATTTCAAAAATATTTTCGTCTGTGTTCGAGTTTTTTACCACAGCCGCACTTACACTGAATTTTTCACTATTATCACTTCCAATTACTTCAAAACTAGAATTTAGAGCTTGAATGTTATCTTCTCTGTCGTAAATTTTTGTATCCACGCTTAAGAATAGAATGAACAATCCAAAGAGCATGGCAGAGTGTATTCCCAATCCGCCCACGAGGGGAGTTGGTCTATGATGGAATTTTCTGGTCTTATCTGGTAAATCATTTAAGACTCCAAACTTTTTAGCTATTGTTCTAAAAAAACCAGTAAAAACTATAGCAGCCAAAAAAGATATGCTGATTAGATTGACTGATATACTAGCTTCCATTAGATACATAATTTTAACAGTAGGTGGTCTATATGCATATTATTCAATTTTATTTATTATCGATTTTGCTATTACCTAGCATACTCTTTGCCCAAGACTTAAATATTCCTTCTGGCCTAAAGTTAGAGATTTTTACAGACCAAATAGATAGCCCTAGGCAAATGGCTCAAGGGAACATGGGCACCATATTTGTTGGATCTAGAAAGACAGGCAGCGTGTTTGCAGTCAAAGATCAGGATGAGAATGGAAGAGCTGATAATGTAAGAGTAATTGCAGAAAATTTAAATCAGCCAGCTGGGGTCAGCATGTTTGGTGGAGATCTATATATTGCTGAAATAGATAAAGTTTGGAAGATTAAAGATATTGAAAATTGGTTGATTTCTAATCCGACTTCCAGACCACCTTTAGAATTAGTTTCAGATGATTTACCAGATGATAAATGGCATGGATGGAAGTGGCTAGCGCATGATAGAGCTGGGAACTTATATACAAATATTGGTGCTCCATGCAATGTTTGCCTCAAAGAAGACCCAAGATATGCAACCATTGTTAAATATGATGGAAATAATTGGGGTATTGTCGCAAGAGGTGTAAGGAATTCAGTTGGATTTGATTTTCATCCAGTATCAGGAGAGCTCTATTTTGGAGATAATGGAAGAGATTGGCTTGGTGATGATACGCCATCATGTGAGTTAAATAGGTTAACAAAAGAAGGATCTCATTTTGGTTTCCCTTATTTGCATGACTCGAAAACCATAGACCCAGAATTTGGAAAAGTCTCACACGGCTTCAGTCTTCAAAAACCCATTTTAGAACTTGGTGCCCATGTAGCACCAACGGGATTAGTATTTTATGACCATGATGCTCTTGGAGGAGAATATACCAATAATATTTTTTTGACATTGCATGGTTCATGGAATAGGTCATCCAAGGTTGGTTACAAAGTGATTAGGGTTATATTGGATGATCAAGGTGAAGTAGTTAGGACTGAAGATTTTGTCACTGGCTTTTTAGATGGAGAAACAGTTATAGGAAGACCGGGTGCACCCATGGTAATGAGTGATGGATCGCTTCTAATAGCAGATGATAAGCAGTCAATAATTTATAGGGTCTTCAAATCTTAGTTTCATATGAAAGAAACCAAGCATGCAAAGACATATTCTGTTGGAATAATTGGTTACGGTGTCGTTGGCAAAAAACGCCATTCCATATTAAAGACATACAAGAATTTAAAAGTTGTAGCTGCTTCTGATATCAATGAAACTTCATTATCCAGCCTTCCTAGTAACATTCATAAATTCAATAGCTACAAAAATCTAATTAAGCAGGGTAAATGCGATATTGTTTTTATTAGTCTTCCTAATAGATTTGCTGCAGCTGCTACAAAGTTAGCATTAAAAAAAGGCATGCATGTTTTTTGCGAAAAGCCACCTTCGAGGTCGTCAAAAGAATTAAGCCCTATAAAGAAGTTAATTCAAGGAACAAACCTAAAGTTAAAATATGGGTTCAACCACAGATACCACTCTTCAATTCTTAAGGCTTTGGAAATCATAAATTCAAAGGACTTTGGCAAAATAGTAGCTATGAGGGGAATTTATGGCAAATCAAAGATCATTAGCTTTGATCAAAGTGATTGGCGCTCCAAAAGATCTGAAGCGGGTGGAGGAATCTTATTGGATCAAGGCATACATATGCTTGATTTAATGCTTTTTTTTGCAAATGAGAGGTTTAAAAAAGTTTTTTCAATTGTCAAAAATGACTTTTGGAAGCACGATGTTGAGGATAATGCTTTTGCTCTTATGGAAACTCCCTCCGGTGTCGTTGCTCAGCTTCATTCATCAGCTACCCAATGGAGGCATAAGTTTAACTTAGAAATTATTCTTGAAAAAGGAGCGTTAGTTTTTGGTGGCTTGCTTACAGGCTCAAAAAGCTATGGAGACGAGACTTTGACGGTTATTGAATCTAAACCTGATAAGGATAAAGGCATGCCTAAAGAGAGAACTTATAAATTTAATAAAGATATTTCGTGGGTAAAGGAGATAAAAGAATTTATAAATGCAATTGAACAAGATCAAGATATTATCCATGGTACCTATGAAGAGGCCCTGTTAACAATGAAGCTCATAGAGCAAATCTATAAGGCTGATAAGTTATGGGCAAAAAAGTATTACAATAGCTGATTATGATAGCTTCTAAAAAATTTTCAGATGACTACTTGAATTATATTTCTGATTTAATATCTCAACTAGATAGAAATCATATCTCTGAGTTTGTTGACCATGTTCTTGGAGTAAGAGATAAGAAGCAAACTATTTTTTTCCTTGGAAATGGTGGGAGTGCTTCTACAGCCAGTCATTTTGTTAATGATATTTCATTAGGAAGTAGGCAATTTGAAAATCCATTTCGCGCAATAAGCCTATGTGATAATCAAGCAGTTATTACTGCTATTGCTAATGATGATGGGTATGAAAATATTTTTTTACAACAGTTACAAACTCAAGCAAAGCCTGGCGATTCTATGGTTTGTATTTCTGCTTCTGGGAATTCAAAAAATCTTGTAAAGGCAGTTGAGTGGTCTAGGGCTAATGGAATTCATACCATTTCTTTAACTGCATTTGATGGAGGATATTTAAAACAGCATACTGATTTAAATATTCATGTGCCAACTAAAATTGGTGAGTATGGGCCTGCTGAAGATCTTCACATGGTAATTTGTGGTCTCATAGGATCTTATTTTAGGGCTCTTTTTTTAAAATAGTATTTTCATGAATAAAGGTGAGTGTCTAGATGCTGCAAAGCAAGCTAGCCTTGCAGCTGGAAAAAAGCTAAAAGCTAGTTTTTTTGAAACTCAAGACCTATTAGCTAATTCAGGAAGAGATATTAAGCTCGCAATTGATAAAGAAATTGAAGAGGATATAAAAGCAGAACTGCAAGGATTTGGCTTTGGATTCTTGGGCGAGGAAACAGGATTTAAGTTAGATGATGCATCCGAATATTTTTGGGTAGTTGATCCACTAGACGGCACATCTAATTACTATAGAAATATTCCAATTTGTGCCAATTCAATAGCGCTCATGGATTCTCAGTTCAATGTGCAGGTTGCTGTTGTTAATAGCTTTCTAGAAAATAAATTGTATTTTGCTTCTGCAGGCAATGGATCGTTTTGTAATGACATGCCATTAAAAGTCTCTGAAACTTCTTCAAAATCTCTATCAACCCTAATGACAGGTATCCCTGCAAAGACAACATATCTGGATTCAGAATTTCAAGAGATGATCCAACTTTTTCAAGAATGGAAAAAAGTAAGAATGATTGGTTCAGCTGCAATAGCAGGTGCTTGGGTTGCTGAGGGCATTGCAGATTGTTATATAGAATCTGGGATTTTCATTTGGGATATAGCAGCAACAATGTTGTTAGTTCAAGAAGCTGGAGGAACCATAAGTATTTCTGACCTAAACGATGAAATGAGGGTGGATGCTGAATTTACTAATGGCAAGTTTACTTAATAAAAATTCTAAAATAGCAGTAACCTCTCGATCATTTTCAAAAAATGCAGAGCTTGTTTCATCTCTAAGAAGTAAGTTCAAACATGTGAAGCTAAATACCCAAGGACTTTCTCTTAAAGGTAACAGTCTCATAGAGTTCTTGGATGGTATGGATGGTGCAATTATTGGTATAGAACCCATAACACATCAGGTACTCTCTAAATTGCCGACATTAAAACTTATTAGTAAATATGGGGTAGGGACTAATAATCTAGATATGCGTGCCATTAAAAAAAATAATATAGCCCTGTCTTTATCGCCCGGTTCAAATAGTCAAAGCGTTGCAGAGTATGCCTTGTATCTAATATTGATATCACTCAGACAAAATTTTAACAATCTTGATGAAATTTCCAGAAGGATTTGGTCTCAAAAAAAGGGTAGAGATCTATATGGAAAAAAAATTGGAATTATCGGATATGGAAATATTGGAAAGAAGCTTACTTCTATTCTTAAGCCCTTTAAAGTTGAAATAATGGTATTTGATAAAGTTAAAATACAACTCAATAAAACTCAGGAATCTTACATTACTCAGGTCACATTAAAGAAGCTTCTAAAAGAGACGGATATCATATCCATACATTTACCTCTGCTTAAGAATACTAATGATTTTTTAACAAAGAAAGAATTTGCAATGATGAAGAGAGACGTTGTGCTAGTTAATACTGCAAGAGGGGGTATTGTGAAAGAAGGTGACTTATACCAATTCTTAAAGAATAACTCAGAAGCATTCGCAGCGTTCGATGTTTTTAAAAAAGAACCAGTATTTAGTTCCCAGTTATTTAAATTGACTAACTTTTTTGCTTCTTCTCATCGAGCCAGCCTTACAAATGAAGGGATCTTTAATATGGGTATGGCTGCAATAGATGGCTTGCTAAAAAAATAGGTTGTATCATAAAAATATGAGTAATTTATCAATTGGAACTTGGATGTCATTACCTAATGAATCCATCGCTGAGATATATGCTAAGACTGGATACGAATGGATTGTGATTGACTTGGAGCACAGTACTATTTCTATTAATCAAGCAGAAAAGTTAATACGAATTATTGACCTTGCTGGAAGCAAGCCATTGGTTAGGCTTTCTGGGCATTCTAGCTCACAAATTAAGAGAGTTTTGGATGCAGGTGCCCGTGGGATCATAGCTCCAATGGTTAATACTCTTGAGGAAGGTAAAAAAATCCTTGAAGCATGCTTTTACCCGCCAGAAGGTTCACGAGGCATGGGATTAGCCAGAGCACAAGGATATGGAATCCCAAAGTTAAGAGACAACTATCTTAAAAGTGATAATAAAAATATAGAAATTTATTTCCAAATTGAATCCAAAGAGGCAGTTGCGAATATAGATAAAATTTTTGAACTACCCATAGATGGTTATTTTATAGGGCCTTATGATTTATCAGCATCTCTAGGAGATGCTGGAAATTTTAAGAGCGATAAATTTCTTGAAGCAGAAGCAAAAGTTATGGATGCCGCAGAAGCTCACTTTCTTCATAAAGGATTTCATTTAGTTGAACCACTTATTGTTGAACTTGAAGATCTAGAGAAGAGAGGTTATGACAAAATTGCTTTCAGCGTTGATATACGCATGCTGCACTCCATTGCTGAACTTCCTTTTTTACACTCCTAATGAGTTCTTTAGCTGTAATTCCTGCAAGGATGGAGTCGAGCAGGTTCTTTGGAAAGCCTTTGTCGCATATTGCTGGCATCCCAATGATAACTCATTGCTATGAGAGGGCTTTACTATGTCCAGAAATAGATCACGTTGTGATCGCTACTCCTAATAAGGAAATAATGGATTACTGTAAGCAAAATAATATTGAATCCATTCTTACCAGTCCACATCATCAAAGAGCTACTGAAAGAGCCCAGGAGGTTCTTAATATTTTGGATCCTAAAAGACAAAGAATTAAGAAAGTTATTTTAATTCAAGGAGATGAGCCACAAACCAATCCTGAGGACTGCTCAAAATTACTTGCCTCGTTAAATGATCAAAACCCTGTATGTAACCTAGTTTTCCAAATAGAAAGGGACCAAGCAAATGATAAGAATATTGTTAAAGCTGTGATTGCATCCAATGATGAAATTCTTTTCTTTTCAAGATCTCCAGTGCCTCATAATGCAAATGAGTACTTTAGACAATTAGGACTGATTGCATTTACTGCTGAGAGTTTAGATGAATACACCTCTTTAGCTCCTACTTCATTGGAAGTTATTGAATCAATAGATATGATGAGATTTCTAGAAAATAAAGTTTCTATCACCGCAGTTTTTTCGTCCACTAACATCATTGGAGTTGATTTGGCAGAACATATTTCTTTGGTCGAAAAGCAATTCGAAAATGATAAATTTATAGAACTTTATAAAGCCAAGTATGCTTAGATTAAGGAAATTCTGATGTCTGTCTCCTTAATGTGGTTTAGAAATGATTTACGTTTTGATGACAATGATGCGCTTTCACATGCAACTCAATCCGGACAGCCGGTAGTAGGTGTTTACCTCTATTGCCCAAAACAGCTAAAGCTCCATCAAGAAGGGAATGTTAAGCAAGACTTTCTTATACAAAACTTATTTGCTCTAGAAAAAAGACTTCAGACTCTTGATATTCCTCTTCTAGTTATTAAAGCTAACGAATTTAAAAATTGTTCAAAGGAGATCTCAACAATTGTCACTAAGTTGGATGTTACACAATTATTTTTTAATAAAGAATTTGGTATCAATGAAGAAAAAAGAGACCGAGAAGTCATTGCTATCCTAGCAAAAGAAGAGATAGAGATAAAAACATATTCTGATCAAGTCTTATTTGAGCCAGGATCCTTAAAGACGCAACAAGATAAACCCTTCTCAGTATTCACTCCTTTCAAGAGAAGGTGGATTGAGCATTTTGATCCTGATTTACTAGACATTCATCCTCCAAAAAAGAATAAAGAACCCTTAAATATCTCCTCAAATATAGAATCTTTTGATTTTGAGTTCTCAATCACTCATGAGGTAGATATGACGTTGTGGCCTGCTGGCGAGGAAGAAGCAAAGAAAAGGCTTGCAAATTATCTTGAAAAGGGAGTTTTAAGCTATCACTCTGATCGGAATGATCCCATTTTAGATGGAACCTCAAGAATTTCACCTTACTTAGCTTTAGGGGTTATTTCATTTAAATATTGTTTACTAGAGGCTCTGAAAATTAATAATTTTGAACTAACCTCAGGTCACAAGGGGGTTGTAAAGTGGGTGGATGA